>Ga0233362_1000039_pt1 | contig 34773 bp, 33 predicted proteins | sample ElkDunMinimDraft_22_FD_180674 | JGI IMG/M metagenome (GOLD analysis project Ga0233362, IMG submission 180674) | Fecal eukaryotic communites from dung pellets of Tule Elk in California, USA - Elk Dung C1 | ecosystem: Host-associated > Mammals > Digestive system > Large intestine > Fecal | place... | reverse complement strand
TATTTTTAATCCTAAATATTAATTCTGATTTTAAAATTTGATAGGAAATAAAATCGTGCGAAAGTACAATTTTTCGATAAATATATGTTGAGGTTAAAAAAATATATTGTATTTTTGCCGAAACTATAAAGACAAACATAATATGATATGTAAAAATTGCGGCGCACCTATAAGTGAAAATCATCGATTTTGTCCTGAATGTGGAGAGAAAATTACTATTGAAATGGGTGAGATAAATCCCAATTTTCAAGTTTCCCCACAACCCACACATTCTCAAACTCCACCTGAAAATTATTTGATTTGGGCTATTTTAGCAACAATATTTTGTTGTTGGCCCTTTGGCATTCCAGCCATAATAAATGCAAGCAAGGTGGATTCTGCTTTTAACCGAGGAGACTACGAAAGAGCAAAAGAATATTCAAGAAAGGCAAAAAAGTGGACTATTACGTCAGCAATTATTGCGTTAGTTTATATAATACTTATAGTCGTATATGTGATAGTGATGGGAGAGTTCCTCCTATAGTAAGAGATGAGAAAGGCAATATTGGCAAGTCTTATAATTGTTGGAGGAATTTTGGGTCTGACGATCTATTTTTTGGTTGACCCTTCAAAAACATTTATGCCGCGTTGTCCTTTTTATGAACTAACCGGGTGGTTATGTCCTGGATGCGGTTCGCAGAGGGCTATACATGCGTTGTTGCATTTTAACATTTCCCAAGCGTTTAAATTCAACCCTCTTCTGGTAATCGCTTTACCTTACATTGCACTTGGTTGTTTGCTGCTTCTGCTTGATAAAAGAAAAAAAATCGTATTATGGCTGCGTATACACCTATTCGGGAAATGGGCAGCATATATTTGGATAATCGTAATTATATTATATTGGATTTTGAGAAATTTATAATTGTTTCATCTCCAATATTTTCACAATCTAAAAACACACCTCTCACTTTCGCGAAGGACAATTCTTGGTATTACAGCCACTACAACCACTGGAACAATCAGTGTTGGGTTTACGCTTAACGGTAAAATAGCAGGCAACCGCAACGGCCAACAGCACAACAGAAAGCACAATAATGGAAACTGCATTCATAATATAGATTTTAGAAGAAAAGTGTTGCCAACAGGTAAGACAAGTAGGCGCATACCCAAGCCACAGCACATTGCAAAATCACGATAAAAAGTGCCCATTTTGCACCCAACTCACGATTTACAGAAGCGATAGCTGCCACACATGGCGTATAAAGCAAACAGAATACCAACATCGGAATTGCTGTAAGTGGCGTAATTACCGACATTACTCCCAAAACACCCAATGTTGACACTACCATCTCTTTTGCGATAAAACCTGTAACCAAAGCTGTTACGATTTGCCATTCTCCTAACTGCATTGGGGCAAAAATTGGCGTCAAAGCACCACTAATTCTTGCTAACATACTCTCTGCAGAATCTGATGCAACATGAAATTGGAAATCGAACGTTTGCAATGCCCAAATCACAACCGAAGCCACAAAAATAATAGTAAATGCTCGCTTCACAAAATCCATAGTTTTATCCCACAACAAATGCCCAACATTTTTAACTTGTGGCAAACGATAATTAGGCAACTCCATTACAAAAGGAGATGCCTCTTTTCTTCTATACAACTTCTTTGTTATTAAGGCTGTTATCAATCCAACAATTACACCTAAAAGATAGAGGAGCACGACCACCAAACCAGCATGTTTGGGGAAGAAAGTTCCCGCAAAAAAAACATAAATCGGAATCTTTGCGGAGCAACTCATAAAAGGCGTCAACATAATTGTTCTTTTTCTATCGTTGGTAGAGGAAAGGGTTCGGGTTGCCATAATTGCTGGCACGGAGCAGCCGAAACCAATCAGCAACGGCACGATACTATGCCCAGAAAGGCCTAATTTTCGCAGTGGCTTATCCATTACAAAGGCAATTCGTGCCATATAACCGCTATCCTCCAAAATACTAAGAAAAAAGAAGAGAATAATAATAAGAGGGAGGAAAGAAAGAACACTTCCCACACCACCAAAAATTCCGTCAACAACGAGTGAGCGCACCGTAACGCTAACATCATTACGTTCCATTGCGCGGTCCGTAAGATTTGCCAAATAGGCAATACCATTTTCTAACAGATCCTGCAAAGGAGCTCCGAGTAACTCTATTGAAAAGTAGATAATTAGAGATATAATAGCTAGGAAGATTGGAATTGCGCTCCATTTTCCCGTTAAAACCTTATCTATCTTCCGGCTACGAATAAACTCCTTACTTTGTTTAGGTTTAACCACTGTTTGCTCGCACAATTTCTGAATAAAAGCATAACGCATATCTGCAATAGCCGCTGCGCGGTCTAAACCACGCTCCTCTTCCATCTGCGCAATAATATGTTCCAACGTATCTTTTTCACGCTGAGGCAGATTTAACACGTTCAAAATCAGATTATCGCCTTCGATCAACTTGAGTGTTGCGAAACGAACTGGAATTTTTGCCTTTTCAGCATGATTTTCAATCAAGTGCATAATACTATGAATGCAACGATGCACGGCACCTCCAGACTCATCTTTTTGACAAAAATCTTGGCGTGCGGGCAACTCCTGAAACTTTGCCACATGGATAGCATGCTCAACTAACTCTTCGACACCTTCGTTGCGAGCTGCAGAAATAGGAACAACAGGAATTCCTAAAATCTTCTCTAACTCATTCACGCGAATACTTCCATTATTATTCCGAACCTCATCCATCATATTCAATGCTAGCACAAGAGGGATACCTAGTTCCATCAATTGCACTGTAAGATAGAGATTTCGCTCAATATTTGAAGCATCAACAATATTAATAATGGCTTTCGGTTTCTCATCCATAATCACCTTCCGAGCCACCAACTCCTCCGCTGTATATGGAGATAGAGAATAGATTCCTGGTAAATCTGTAACTAAAGTTTCAGGGTGCCCCATTATCACTCCATCCTTTCTATCAACGGTTACACCAGGAAAATTTCCTACATGTTGTTTAGCGCCTGTCAGCTGATTAAAAAGGGTTGTTTTTCCACAATTCTGCTGCCCCACCAAAGCAAAGGTCAATTGAGTTCCTTTAGGAAGTGGATTTTCATCTTTTTTAGAGTGAAATTTACCCTCCTCTCCAAAACCAGGGTGCGCATTGTGATCGTGCAAAGATTCAAAATAAGAGAACTCCTCTTTAAGAGAAATATGATTATCAACATTTTCTATTTCTTCTTGACAATCAATCTTTTCCACCTCAATTTGTTCTGCATCAGCAAGACGTAATGTCAGCGAATATCCGTGGACTTGTAGTTCCATTGGGTCCCCCATAGGAGCAAACTTCATTAGCGTAAGTTGAGTTCCAGGAATTATTCCCATATCCAAAAAATGCTGACGCAAGGCACCTTTACCGCCCACATTTTTGACCACTGCCTTCTCTCCTATATTTAAATCTTTCAATAACATATAAAGTAAATTTATTTATTTTTACAGTGTATAACCTTCAATAGTACAATATATTTTTGAAATGCAAAGATAACATTTCTTTTTCAGAAATTTATCATCATTAGTAAGAAAATGAATATAAAAACTCACCATAAATAGGGATTTAGAGAGAAGAGCGCAAGAAAAAAGCAAAAGGAGATTCATCATCAAAAGAAAGAAAAATAAACTCTCAAAAATGGCGTTTTGTATTAAAAAAAATCGTATTTTTGTGATTTGCACGTTATTTTGCATTTAATTAGTATTCAATCATTTATAAAAACATGAAAGAAAAAAACAACGATTTCAACTCCTTTGGACTCATTCGCTTTATGTGGCAATGGCGTATTCTTCTAATTGCCGTCAGCATTACAGCAGCAATTTTGTCCTTTATTTTTTCTATGCCTTGCTTCATTACTCCACAATTCAAATCCACAGCTGTAGTATATGCTCCACGAACCAATTCTGTATCCAAAATTTTGACAAACGAACAAAATTACAACGAACGCTTGGATATTAAAGCGTACGCTGTTGAAGAGGAAACCGAGCAGATGATGCAGATTCTGAACTCTCGCGAAATGCAAGACAAATTGATAGAAACTTTCAACTTATCTGTACATTACGACATTGACAGCACAAAAAAATATTGGAAAACAAAACTTTACAAAGCGGTAAAAGATAAGGTGGATATTAAACGCACTGAATTTGGTGCGATTTCAATAACAGTAGCTGACCACGACAGCCAATTTGCTGCTGATATGGCCAACGAAATCACTCGCCAACTAGATACAATCAAAAACCGCATAGAGTATGAACGTGCAAAAGCCGCATATCAACTTCTTGCGCAACAAGTTGTAGAGATGGACGCCGAAATCAAACGTATTGACGACTCTCTCCGAGTTTTAGGAGAAAAGGGCGTTTTGATGCTTGAAAAACAGAGCGACCGTTTGAGCCAACAATATGCCATTGCTGTGGCACAAGGCAATCAAGCAGCCATGAGTCGTTTAGAAAAAGAGATTGAAAAGGTTGCACTTTGGGGACCTACCGTACTCTCGCTCCAAAACGAGCAGTTGGAATATAGTCATTTCAAAGCACTTTGCAAATCCAAAATGTTAGATGCAAAGATGGATATGGACGGCGGAATGCCTGTAAAATTTGTTATCGATAATGCAATTGCTCACGATAAAAAAGCATATCCTAAAAGATCTGTCATTATGATTTTATCCACTTTAGGAGCTTTCATTCTAACCTTAATGACCCTTTTAATTATCAATAACATCAAAGAGGATCCAATTGCTCCATCTCATAAAAAAGAGGAATAAGATAGTGAATAGAAAGCAATTATATATTACCATTGCAACTTCCATTGCTTTCTTGGCATTGAATAGTTACGCTATCAGTAGGGAATTTTTTCTACTTCCGCTACTGAGTGTCGGCGTTGTTCTACTCTATATGCTAATATATAAACTCGACACACTACTCTACATTATGGCATTTGCCACCCCTTTCTCTATTCCTTTTCAAAATGCAAAAATCAACCTAAGCCTTTCCATGCCTACTGAAGTGATTATGGTTTCTGCCACACTTTTGTTCGTCTTGAGAATCCTTTACGACCTTCGGTATGATAGACGTGTGCTCAAACATCCGATTACACTTGCGCTATTCGGCTATCTTATTTGGATGTTGATTACATGTATAACTAGCGAACTACCAGGAGTTTCATTCAAATACCTCGCCTCTACACTTTGGCTTATTACCTCCAGCTACTTCTTAGTTATCTTGCTTATTCGTAAGAAATTTCAAGATGCTATCAACTATATGAGTTGCTATTTGGCAGGATTGGCAATTGTGATTATCATTGTAACGATTAAGTTTGCGCTTTGGGGATTTCCCGAACGCGGAATGCATTGGGTAATGTCGCCATTCTACAACGACCACACTGCGTACGGAGCAGCCATTGCCTTTATGCTGCCCTTCTCCATCGCCTTTATCTTCCTGAAAGAGAATACAAAACAACGTCGTATATTCTACATTACTACAACGCTAATTCTCTTGATGGCGCTCTACCTCTCCTATTGTCGCGCAGCTTGGCTCAGCGTAATTATCTTTACTGGCGTTTGGCTTGCCATTCGTATGCGTATTAAATTTTCGTGGTTACTAACAGGCGGGGCACTAATTTTCCTAACATTCTTCTATTTTGCTGACGATATTTTGTACAAAATGGAGAAAAATACACAAGATTCCTCTGGAAATTTTGTAGAGCACGTCAAATCAATCAGTAACATCAAAACTGATGCTTCCAATGTTGAACGTTTAAATCGTTGGGACGCCGGCTTCCGAATGATAAAGGAACGTCCTATTGCAGGTTGGGGACCAGGAACCTATCAATTTTTGTATGCTCCATATCAGCGTGTTAAGTATAGAACCATCATCTCAACTAACTTTGGTGATGTAGGAAGTGCGCACAGCGAATATATCCGACCTTGTGTAGAGAGCGGTTTTATAGGTCTGCTAACAACGGTTCTTTTGTTTTTTATCGTAATCTACTATGGTATAACTACACATATTCGTCTCAAAAATCACACAGCCAGACTTCTAACACTTGCGGCAACACTTGCCCTTATCAGCTACTATACCCATGGCATTCTCAACAATTTCTTAGAAACCGACAAGCTGGCACTTCCCTATTGGGGTGCAATTGCTATCATCGTTCTAATGAATCTATATCTTAAAGAGGAAAATAACAAACATAGAATCAAAACAATTGAAAATAAAGAACTATGAACAATATTAGTATGATTGCTGCTATCGGAAAACGTAATGAGTTGGGGTTAAAAAACCAGCTTTTATGTCATCTCCCTGCAGATTTGAAACATTTCAAAGAGATTACAAGTGGGCACACTGTTATTATGGGCGATGTTACTTGGCACACACTTCCCGTTAAGCCACTTCCTAATCGCAGGAACATCGTAATGACCTTAGACCGAGATGCTAAATTTGAAGGTTGCGAAGTAGTTCACTCCGTAGAAGAAGCGTTGAAAACTGTTGAAAATGAAGAAGAAGCGTTCATCATGGGCGGAGCTACTATCTATAAACTTTTCATCAATATCGCATCAAAACTTTACATTACACGCATACAATCTGAATTTGAAGCGGACGTTTTCTTCCCTGAAATTGATGAAAATCGTTGGCAAATTGCGGAATCTTCTTTCCGTGAAAAAGATGAAAAAAACATACATAACATTGAATTTCAAACCCTTATCTTAAAATAGAAATATGAAAAAGAGAATCCTATTCACATTGTTCATCACTTTTGCAGGCGTATTCAATCTCTTCGCACAAAAGGGAAATGAAACAATTCCTAATCTTCCCATTGATGAGGATACAAAATTAGTTACATATCAAGAAGTGGTACAAGAACCTGGCACTCCAGAAATCCTTTTCGACCGCGCGATGGCATGGGTAAAAAGCTACTTTAAAAACAGTGAAAATATCATTCAAAGTAGCGACAAAGAGAAAGGAATTATAATGTTGCGACCAAGCATTCGCATCTACACAATTCTGAAAGATGGTAAGCAACATTACAAGAACTTAGTATATTACAATTTCAAAATCGAATGCAGAAACGATCGTTATCGATACACATTGACAGATTTTAATGAAAAGGCACAATCTGCAGCTCCGATTGAAAATTGGTTCAAACGCGACCATCCACATTGGGAACCTAATTGGTATCTATGGCTGAATCAAGTGAATGATGAGGTAATTAAGATTACGCAGGCCTTAGAAGAGGGAATGCTACCTGTGGAGGAGAAAGTTGACGAATGGTAAATCAGAAATATATCTATCAATTTATTAACATAAAAAAATAATTATGGATTTTAGTTTAACGAAACAAGAAGAGTTGTTTTTACTGATGATTCGGGAATTTGCCGAAAACGAAGTAAAACCTTTAGCAGCGGAAATTGATGAAGAAGAGAGATTTCCAATGGAAACTGTGAAAAAGATGGGAGAAATTGGTTTAATGGGTATCCCTGTTCCTGTTGAATATGGCGGACAAGGCGGCACAAACCAAATGTACTCTATGGCAGTAGAAGAACTTTCTCGCGCTTGTGCAACTACTGGCGTTGTTCTTTCAGCTCATACCTCTTTGTGCGTAGCTCCTATTTTAGAAAATGGTACCGAAGAACAAAAAATGAAATATTTGCCCAAACTCTGTAGTGGAGAATGGATTGGCGCTTTTGGTTTAACAGAACCTAATGCAGGAACAGATGCTGCAATGCAACAAACTACTGCCGTTGACGCTGGCGATAAATGGATTCTTAATGGTTCTAAAATCTTCATTACCAATGCTGGTTATGCTAACGTTTATATCGTTATGGCAATGACTGACAAGTCTTTAGGCACAAAAGGTATTTCTGCATTCATCGTAGAAAAAGGTATGCCAGGTTTCAGCATTGGTAAAAAAGAGAAAAAATTAGGTATTCGCGGTTCTGCAACTTGCGAACTTATTTTTGAAAACTGCGAAGTTCCAAAAGAAAACCTTTTGGGTGCATTAGGAAAAGGTTTCAGTATTGCAATGAAAACTTTGGACGGCGGTCGTATCGGTATTGCTGCTCAAGCACTTGGTATTGCTCAAGGTGCAATGGACGAAACTATTAAATATACCAAAGAACGCAAACAATTTGGAAAAGCTATTGCTCATTTTCAAAACACCCAATTCCAAATGGCAAACTTGGAAACACGCGTTCAAGCGGCTCGTTTGTTAGTGCGCTCTGCTGCTTACAAAAAGGACATGAAACTTCCTTACTCTGCAGATGCTGCTATGGCAAAACTGTTTGCTGCTGAAACAGCAATGGAAGTTACTACCAAAGCGGTGCAATTCCATGGTGGATATGGTTACACTCGCGAATATAGCGTCGAAAGAATGATGCGTGATGCTAAAATTACAGAAATCTACGAAGGAACTTCAGAAGTTCAACGTATGGTTATTGCAGCTAAATTATTCAAATAACAGAAAATTAGAAAACATAAAGATATGAAAATTGTAGTTTGTATAAAACAAGTTCCTGATACTACCGAAATTAAGATTAATCCGGCTACAGGAACTATGATTCGCGATGGTGTTCCTAGTATTATGAACCCTGACGATAAAGGCGGATTAGAAATGGCTTTGAGATTGAAAGATCAATATGGCGCACACGTTACTGTAATCACAATGGGATTACCACAAGCTGACGCAATCTTGCGCGAAGCTTTCGCAATGGGCGCTGATAGAGCTATCCTTCTTACTGATAGAAAATTGGCAGGTGCCGATACCTTGGCAACCTCTAATGCATTGGCAGGAGCTCTCCGCTGCCTCGACTATGACTTGATCATTACAGGTCGCCAAGCAATCGATGGCGATACCGCTCAAGTAGGTCCTCAAATGGCTGAACATCTAGACCTTCCTCAAGTTTCTTACGTTACCAATGTAGAATGGAAAGAAAACAATATCATTGTGAAGAAAGAAAATGAAGATGGATACCAAATGTTAGAAGTGTCAACACCATGCGTACTTACCGTTTTGGCTTCCGCTAATAAGGCTCGCTATATGCGCGTGGCTGGCATTATGACTGCCTTCGACCGCGAAGTGGAAATCTGGAATGCAGACAAAATCAATGTTGACGAAGCTAAATTAGGTCTTAATGGATCTCCAACTCGCGTAAAAAAATCCTTTACCAAAGGACAAAAAGCCGCTGGAGAACAATATGAAGTAGATCCAGAAGAAGCTGTAGGAATTATTATCAGCAAATTGAAAGAGAAATTTATTATTTAACCTTCCTAAAATTGTATAAAATGAATAAAGCAGATTATAAAGACGTATATGTTTTCATCGAACAAAGAGAAGGAAATGTGCAGTCAGTGGCACTCGAATTATTAGGTAAGGCTAAAGAATTGGCAGCTGCATTAAATGAGAAAGTAGTAGCACTTTTCCCTGGTTATAATATCAGCAATCAAGCCCAAATGCTTATTGAATATGGTGCTGATAAAGTTATTTGTATCGACCAACCCGAATTAAAAGATTATTTAACCGAACAATACAAACAAGCTCTATGCCAAGCTATCGACGAGTTCAAACCTAGCATCGTACTTTTAGGCGCAACAACAATCGGTCGTGATTTGGGTCCAAGACTTTCTGCAAAAGTAGGTACTGGTCTTACCGCAGATTGTACCCGTTTGGAAATCTCTGAAGAGAGAGAACTTATGATGACTCGTCCTGCTTTCGGTGGCAACTTAATGGCAACCATTATGTGTACCGAACACCGCCCACAAATGTCAACTGTTCGTCCAGGTGTTATGCAAAAAGCTGATAGAGATGCTTCTCGCAAAGGCGAAATCATCGAGTTTAAACCTGTTTTCGATGCATCTAAATTTAAAGTTCGTATTTTAGAATCCGTAAAAGAAAATAAAGATAAAGTCAACATCACAGAAGCAAAGATTTTGGTTTCTGGTGGTAGAGGTGTTGGAAATGCTGAAGGATTCAAAAAATTGGAAAAAATGGCTAACGTCCTCGATGCTCAAGTTTCCTCTTCCCGCGCTATGGTAGATGCTGGCATTATGGACCACGATCGCCAAGTAGGTCAAACTGGAAAAACCGTTCGTCCTGACCTATACTTCGCTATTGGTATCTCAGGTGCTATCCAACACTTGGCAGGTATGGAAGAATCTGATTATATCATTGCTATCAACAAAGATAAATACGCTCCTATCTTTGGTGTAGCAGACTTAGGAATTGTTGGTGATATGAGCAAAATTGTTCCACTTCTCACCGAAAGATTAGAAAAAGAACTAAAAAAATAACCCTTTAATCTGAATAAAATGGAAAAAGTTACCTCAATGATACGTTTGAGAATGAGCGCTCATGACGCTCATTATGGTGGAAATCTTGTTGACGGAGCTAGAATGTTAGGCCTTTTCGGTGATGTAGCAACCGAATTACTTATTATCCAAGATGGCGATGAAGGCCTCTTCTGCGCATACGATAACGTGGAGTTCTTAGCTCCTGTTTTCGCTGGTGATTATATCGAAGCGGTTGGCGAAATCACTCACGTGGGAAATAGTTCTCGCAAGATGGTTTTCGAAGCTCGCAAGGTGATTGCTCCTCGCACCGATATTTCAGCTTCCGCTGCTGATGTTTTGCCAGAACCTATCGTAGTTTGCCGCGCTAGCGGAACTTGTGTAGTTCCTAAAAAATGTCAACGCAAAAACCAATAAATTAATACTATATGCAGAAAACGCTCCGAATTTTCGGGGCGTTTTTTTGTCTTATCTTTTCAGCTTAATTAATATTGGCGTGCAAATTTTCTCGCCCAAAAACCACAACGATACTATCCTGAAAAGTGTGTAAAGTTTGAAATTATGGAGTTATTTTGTTCGATTTTGGAAAGATGCGGAAAAATTTCATTTTTGCAAATATACCTTAAAAATTACGCATTTTGGGAAAATACTCCGAACCACATCTTCTAAGTTCTAAATCTGGCGTTCTTACCCACTTCGGTTCACTAAAATTCACGCTCCAATGCTTGAATCTGCTCATAAAACTCGTATAATTTCAATCCTATCTTATCTCGCTTGAACGAACGTTCGTGCGGCGTAGGTATTGTAGTAACATAAATCTTAGCCACTCCTTGACGCAAAATTTCAAACTGTTCTGGCGCTATAGAGAACTGCGCAGTATAGGCTTTATGCGACATCGGAATAAAAAATCCATCAATAATTACCCAACCAGAAGTAGATTCCTTATCAATCTCTTTCCCTTTCAACTTCAATACCTGACCATCAAAAGTCTTAATCATCATTGTCGTTTCTCCAATAAACTTTCGTTTTCCAGATTTCACTACGGCTATTACATGATAAGATGTATCACTCTTACTGACACTAAATTTTATATTGCAAGATTTTGAGGAAAGAGGTTTGTAATTATATCCTACACTTTGCGATTTTACAGGAATAATCATCATTACAATCAATGCAATGACAAAAATCGATTTTAAAAAATTTCCTTTCATGATTCAAAAATTTTGTCCTTAAATAATGTTTGTTTGCTTATCCAATAAAACATTTCAAAAGAACAAAAGTTCGAAAGTAAAGGAATCGTAAGATAAAAGGCGACCGAATGGCCGCCTTTTAAAAATTAAGCTTCTAATAATTTATCATTAGAACCTAACACATTGATAATCTTGTGTATATAAAGTTCCTTCATTCTATCTCGAGCAGGACCCAAATATTTGCGTGGATCAAATTCTGCAGGTTTATCTGCCAAGGCTTTTCTAACCGCAGCTGTCATTGCCAAACGGCTATCAGAATCGATATTGATTTTACAAACAGCAGATTTAGCAGCTTTACGCAATTGCTCCTCTGGAATACCAACAGCAGCCTTCATTGCACCACCATATTGATTAATCATATCCACATCTTCTTGTGGTACTGATGAAGAACCATGAAGTACTATAGGGAAACCTGGCAACTCCTTCTCGATAGCTTCCAAAACATCAAAAGCCAAAGGAGGAGGTAAAAGTCTTCCCGTTTCTGGGTCGATGGTGCATTGTTCTGGAGTGAATTTGTATGCTCCGTGAGAAGTTCCGATTGAGATTGCTAAAGAATCTACACCTGTTTTTGTCACAAAATCTACTACCTCTTCTGGTTTCGTATAGTGGCTTTCTTCAGCACAAACCTCATCTTCAACACCTGCAAGCACACCCAATTCACCCTCAACGGTTACGTCATACTTGTGTGCATACTCCACAACCTGCTTTGTCAATGCAACATTCTCATCGTATGGAAGCGCTGAACCATCAATCATGACAGAAGAAAACCCCATATCGATGCAAGATTTACAAATTTCGAATGAATCGCCATGGTCCAAGTGGAGAACGATTTCTGGGTGTTCGCATCCCAATTCTTTAGCATACGCTACTGCACCTTCTGCCATAAAGCGCAACAAAGTTTGGTTGGCATAGTTACGTGCACCACGCGAAACTTGAAGAATAACGGGAGACTTTGTTTCCACTGCAGCCATAATAATGGATTGTAGCTGCTCCATATTGTTAAAATTGAAGGCTGGAATTGCATATCCACCTTTTACTGCTTTTGCAAACATCTTACGTGTGTTTACAAGTCCTAAATCTTTATAACTAATCATAATTTAAAGTATTAATCTTTCTGTTTTCTCTTAAATAAGTTATGTGTACTTTTCTCAAGTTCAGTCAATAATTTCTTTTCTGTTTCCTGCTCTTTTTCTGAAATCAACAACAATTTATCCCCTTGATGAAGCATTAATTTTCCATTAGGTACAATATATTTGTGATTTCGCTTTACAATGACAACCAATGAACCGAGAGGAAGTGGATAGTCCTTAAGCAGAGCATCTTTATCTACAATCTCCTGTTTCAGAATTGTATTCAACTCCTCTGGGATTTCCACTCCAAAGTTGGCTGGTGAATCATCTGTTTGTTCTTCTAAATGAAGCCATCGTGCTACCAACGGAATTGTGGTACCTTGTAATATGAGTGAAATCAAAGTGATAAAGAACACCACATTAAAGATTATTGAAGCTCCTTCAACACCTGCAACAACTGGAGATATAGAAAAAATAATAGGTGCAGCTCCACGCAAGCCTACCCACGACACAAATAGCTGATCTTTAAAATTTATCTTTCTGAACGGAATTAACGAAAGAAATACGGATAAAGGGCGACCCACAAAAATCATAAAAACCGCAATAATAATGGCTGGAATTGCCACACGTATCATCTCATGTGGGTTGACCAAAAGTCCTAACATCAAGAACATTATAATCTGTAATAGCCATACGATACCATTTAAAAAAGCATCTATTTTTTTGCTTGCTACTAGCCGCTGATTTCCCATAATAATACCTGCCAAATAAACAGCCAAGAAACCATTTCCTTTCAGCAGATTGGTAATGGAAAATATAAAAAAGATAAAACTAACTACCAAAATGGGATATAATGCACGATTTGGAAGGTTTACACGATTGATAAACCACGCACCTAACTTACCCAAAATCACCCCTAATCCAGCTCCTACAATAAACTGTAGCACAAACATTAGCAGAATTTCCCATACAGACATAGTATGACTTCCACCATTCATAATAATTTGAATCAGCACAATTGTCAACATATATGCCATGGGGTCATTACTTCCACTTTCCAATTCCAACAAAGGCTTTAGATTATTGCGCAGTCCTATCTTTTGTGAACGTAGAATATTAAACACTGAAGCAGAATCGGTTGAGGACATTGTGGCTGCTAAAAGCAGAGCGAAAAGTAGCGAAACTTCTGTAGAAAAATTAAACATAAAGGAGACTCCCCAGATAAACAAACCCGTAAAGATGGTTGTCAGCAGCACACCTACGGTAGAAAGAACAATTCCTGGATAGAGAATCGACTTTATGCTACTAAATTGCGTATCCATACCACCTGCAAAAAGGATAACGGAAAGAGCTATTGTTCCTACAAATTGAGCTATGCGATAATCATTAAAATGGATACCTACGCCATCTACACCAAAGATCATTCCCACAAGTAGAAAAATCAAAAGCGTAGGAACACCATATTTAAAACCTCTTTTACTGACAAGAATACTAACAAATATTAGTATTGCACCTATTAATAATACATTTTCAATGGTAAATGTCATACTCTAAAGTTATTTTTTCGGGGTGCAAATTTAATAAAAAAGGAGGAGTTTTTCAAGAGAAAATCGAAACTTTTTTCTATACTAAAACTTTTATTTCTTCATAATTTATCAATGCTTGAACAAGCATATAAAAAGAGTTGCACCATAATAATCGGAAAATTGAGAAAAATGTTCACTATTTCATTTTCTATTGGTAGAAAAGTTTGAAATTTGGGTTTTCCAAGCATATTTTTTATAATTTTGCAACTTTAAATCTGATATAAATTCAAACCGATGAAACGTAATATTCTCCTTGTTTCGATTCTCTGTTTTCTATTTTTTGCAGTAGAAGCTCAAAATCGGAAAGCAGCTATCAAACTTTGTGAAAAAGCAAAAGTTGAACTTAATGCAAAAAACTTTGCAAAAGCGAAAACTATTTTAGATAAAGCGATTTTGAAAGACTCTACCTACCACAATATCTACTTTCTCTTAGGAGATATTTACAATTTATCGTTAAAATCGTGCGAGGCAGCCGAAGCCTATAATCACGCACTCCGGCTAACCCCAAAACCTCGCGCATTAGACTATATCAGCGTTGCTGGAGAAGAGATGAAATGTGGAAAATATGAAGAGGCGTACAACCATTATCAAACCTTCCTCGCTATGGGCGGCCACTCAACTCTGATAGAGGAGGTGAATAAGAACATTATTACATGCAAATTCGGAATGGAAGCAGTAAAACATCCTGTTAATATGAATCCTATTAATATGGGATCAGCTATCAATTCGGAACACGATGAATATTTGGCAACCTTAACCGCTGACGAACAAGAGATTATCTATACTGTGCGTCGCCCACGCGATGAAAATACCGCTTGTGTTTTTTGCAAAACTGAAGAGGATTTCTATTGGAGCAAGAAGGCAGACAACCAATGGCAACCCCGTGAAAGTATGGGAACACCTATCAATAGTTCATATAATGAAGGCGCACAAAGCGTCTCTCCTGACGGAAATTATCTATTCTACACCCTTTGCAATTCTGACCAAGGTTACGGCAGTTGCGATTTGTATTGGGCAAAACGAATTGGCAACCGTTGGTCGCGCCCACGCAACTTCGGAACACCTGTCAATAGCTCTTTTTGGGAATCTCAACCTACTATCGCGCCTGATGGTAAAACCATCTATTTCGCTTCAAATAGGCCAGGCGGATATGGTGGACTCGACCTTTGGAAAACGACAATGACTTCCGAAGGAACCTTTAGTGAACCCGTTAACTTAGGTAGTAATATCAACACCGAGAATGATGAAACCGCTCCCTTTATCCACCCCGACGGCTCCACCATCTACTTTGCTTCCAATGGTCACCCTGGAATGGGCGGTAGAGACCTTTTCTTTGCTACCCTACTTGCTGATAGCAGTTGGAACAAACCCGTAAACTTAGGCTATCCTATTAATACTCCTGCTGACGAACTAAACATCTTTATCAACGCTACTGGAGATGTCGCTTACTACGCCTCTGACAAAGATGGCGGCGAAGGTGGTCTCGACCTATACTATTTTATCCTTGATGAACATCTTCGTCCTACACCTGTAACCTATATGAAGGGAAAAATTACGGATAAAGAATCGGGCAAACCACTCGAAGCCAACATCGAACTTATCGATTTGAACAAAAGCAAAACTATAACTTCTACTATCTCAGATCCAGAAACTGGCGAATTTTTAGCTTGCATTTTAACGGGAAGCAACTTGATGCTTAACATTTCCCATCCTTTCTACCTTTTCTATTCCGAAAATTTCAAACTTACAGAAACCGCTGACTCCCTCAAACCTTTCCTCAAAGATATTTATCTTCAAAAGCCACAAACAGGCTCTTCAATCATAATGAGAAACATTTTCTTTGACTTCAACCAAAGCACTTTACAACCTGAATCTTTCATTGAATTGGATTATTTGGTTGAATTTCTGAATAATAATAAAGAGATAAAAATTGAAATCAGCGGACACACCGACAACCAAGGCTCAGATGAAATTAACGACAAACTCTCTTTAGAACGTGCGCAGAGCGTATATAATTATGTCGTTTCTAAAGGTATCAGCCCTGAAAGATTGACCTACAAGGGTTATGGAAAAAGGAAACCTATTGCCGAAAACGATACAGAAGAGGGACGTGCTCAAAACCGCCGCACAGAAATCACAATTCTCGAAAACTAATCAATTATGCAAATTATATACACACCTATTGAAGGATTAGTCATTTTAGAACCTCGAATTTTCCACGATACTCGAGGATATTTTTATGAATCTTATAATCAACAGAAAATGAGTGAATTAGGAATTGATACAATTTTCGTTCAAGACAATCAATCCTACTCTCAAAAAGGCGTTATCCGCGGGCTTCACTTTCAGAGACCACCATTTGCGCAAGCTAAATTGGTTCGTGTTATCAAAGGGAAAGTACTAGATGTAGCTGTCGATATCCGCAAAGGTAGTCCTACCTACGGACAGCATTACTCTGTGCTACTCACAGGAGATAACCACCGGCAATTCTTTATTCCAGAAGGATTTGCACACGGATTTGTCGCTTTAGAAGATAACTCCATCTTCACCTATAAATGCTCCCAATTCTATCACAAAGAAGCAGAAATGTCTATTCGCTATAACGATCCTATCCTCAATATTGATTGGGGACTTGACGAAACTCCCATTATGACAGAAAAAGATCTTTGCGGCGTACTTTTCGACCAATTTAACACCCCATTTGAATGATTAAACTTGTAATTTTCGACCTTGACGGAACTCTTATCAACTCATTAGACGACCTTGCCGATTGCGCAAACTACGCACTTCGACAATTGAATTATCCCATACATCCAACGGAAGCGTACCGATATTTTGTAGGCGATGGAATGGTAAAATTGATGGAACGAATTCTTCCAGAAGGAGAACGCAACTCACTGAACATAGAGAAGTTACTAAACATTTTTCTACCCTATTACAATATTCACAAAGAGGATAAAACGCAACCCTACCCTAACATTGAAGAGTTGCTGCTTCAGTTACAAAATCGTGGCATTGCTATTGCGGTAGCTTCCAACAAGGCTCACCAATTTATGAATACTATTATGCAAGGCTACTTTCCTAATATTTCGTTTGCTGCCATATATGGTGCTCGTCCTAATATCTTGCCCAAACCAGATGCACAAATTGTTCACGATATTCTTACCGACACACAAATATCCGCTGAAGAAACACTCTATGTTGGAGATACAAATACCGATATTCGGACAGCGCAGAATGGCAACTTAAAGTCGGTAGGTGTACTATGGGGATATAGAGAACGCGCCGAACTTGAACAAGCTGGCGCGCACTATATTGTTAAAAATCCTTTAGAAATTCTCTCACTTATTGAGACGTTATAAAACTACACGTTGAATCTAATATGGAGAATATCACCATCTTGCACAACGTAAGTTTTGCCTTCTACAGACAATTTTCCTGCCTCTTTACATTTTAATTCTGAACCTAAGGCTACCAAATCATCATATTTGATAACTTCGGCACGAATAAAACCACGTTCCAAATCGCTATGGATAACGCCAGCAGCTTGAGGTGCCAACATTCCTTTGGTAATAGTCCACGCACGATTTTCTTTTCCACCCACAGTAAAAAAAGAGATTAGATTCAACAGTTTATAGGCTGCGCGAATCACTTTTCTAACACCTGGCTCCGTAAGGCCAACATCTGCCAAAAATTCCATTCTCTCCTCTTCAGCATCTAATTCTGCAATTTCCGACTCAATCTTTCCAGCAATTACGACCATTTCCGCATTCTTATCTTTCAGATATTCACGCACTTGATCTACATACGCATTACCATTAACGGCATCATCATCGTTGACATTGCATACAAACATCTGCGGCTTAGCCGTTAACAACATCAAATCTGCGACTACAGCTTTCTCGTCTGGTGTTACTTCAAGGGTGCTTACATTCTGGAAATTCTCGATATGTTCTTTATATTTTGTAAGCACTTGGAAATCAAACTTAGCGGCTTTATCTCCAACTTTAGCAGCTTTTTCCACCTTTGCCAACTTGCGATTAATCTGTTCCAAATCCTTTACTTGCAACTCAAAATCAATAATTTCAATATCGCGAACTGGATTCACGGAACCCTCCACGTGTGGCAAGTTAGGATTATCGAAACAGCGCAAAACGTGAATTAAAGCATCACACAACCGCACATCTGACAAAAAACTATTACCCAAACCTTCACCTTGTGCCGAGCCTTTAGCCAAACCAGGAATATCTACAACATCTAACGTAGTATAAACCAATCGATCTGCTTTGATAAAGGTATTGATATGTTCCAAACGATTATCAGGAACATCGCAAACCCCCACGTTGGATTTGTTCGTACTATAAGCGAAATCAGTAACCGCTGCTTTAGTATTGGAAATACAATTGAAAAGAGTGGTCTTTCCTGTATTCGTAAGACCAATAATTCCACATTTTAAACCCATAACTTATTGATTAAAAACCTAAAACAACATCCTCAACTCTAACGATTTCAGGAACATATTGTTTTAACGTAGATTCAACGCCATTTTTAAGAGTCATTTTTGCATGAGGACAAGTTCCGCAAGCTCCTTTAAGCTTTACTTTCACTACATTATCACTTGTTAACTCAACAAATTCTATATCTCCGCCATCTTGTTGAAGGAAAGGACGAAGTTGATTAATAATCTCTTTTACTCTCTCTTCTAAGGTAAATTCTGCCATAATTATTCTGTTTTAAAATTCAAAGTGCAAAAATACAACTTTTTTCAACGCAATTTTTGATTGTTTCTCAAATTATCAATTGAAAATTATTCTCCGAAAAATCTATTGACCACTTGCAATATTCAAAATAATATTGTATTTTTGCGAACTTGTGCATCTGAATGGATAACTTCCCTTCTTTAAAAGAATTAATGCAACATATTTTAGTATTAAGTGTTTTTAAAGGCAAAAAAAATTCTATTTGAAATGAAACAAACTATTTTATACATAACAACTATATTAGTTATTTTCTCATTTCTTTCCTGTAAAAATAGCACAGACAACACTGTTTCTCAAACCATCAATGAGAAATCTCCAGCTATCTATCGCCTTCCATTTGACCAAAATAGTCCTGGTGTAGAAGTAATTGACTATAACTATACGGAAAACGACTCAACCCCTCGTACCATCTACATTCATGCAGTAGATTCAGCGGGCAATAATACTGATGAAATAGTAGGAATGTTGACATTTCACAAAAATGACAAACCCTATATGGGAGGTAGTATAAAAAACAAGCAACGTAACGGACTTTGGCAATCGTTCTACGAAGATGGAACCGTGTGGTCTGAAGGAAGTTACAAAGATGGAATAGAAGATGGATTTTATCGTGTTTTTCATCCCAATGGACAAGTTCGCTATGAAGGCAATTATGATTTAGGTAAGATGATTGGAGAGTGGAGATATTACGATGAAAATGGACAGTTAACAAAAACTGAAACTTACAATAACGAAGGTCAATTAACACAAAATAATTCTTAAAATTAATAACCAAATAAAAATAAAATTATGGAACTACCATTTGCAGAATCTTGGAAAATTAAAATGGTTGAGCCTATTAAAAAATCCACTCGTGAACAACGCGAACAATGGATGAAAGAAGCTCATTACAATTTATTTAATCTTAAAGCAGACCAAGTTTATATCGACTGTCTTACCGATTCAGGTACTGGAGCTATGAGTGATCGTCAATGGGCAGCAATGATGATGGGTGACGAAAGCTATGCTGGTTCATCTTCATTCTTCCGCCTCAAAGAGGTAATTACCCGCCTTACTGGATTTGAATATGTAATCCCAACACACCAAGGTCGTGCTGCTGAAAACGTGCTTTTCAGTCACCTTGTAAAAAGTGGGGACATCGTTCCAGGTAACTCACACTTCGACACTACAAAAGGTCATATCGAAAGCCGCAAAGCATTTGCTGTTGATTGTACAATTGACGAAGCTAAAGACACTCAACTTGAAGTTCCTTTTAAAGGAAATGTTGACGTGAAAAAACTTGAAAAAGTTTTGGCCGAAAATGCTGATAAAGTTCCTTTCGTAATCGTTACCATTACTAACAATACCGCTGGAGGACAACCTGTATCTATGCAAAATCTCCGCGAAGTAAAAGCTGTTGCAGAAAAATATGGCAAACGCGTGATTTTTGACTCTGCTCGTTTTGTTGAAAACGCATATTTTATCAAAACTCGTGAAGCTGGTTACGCTGACAAAACTATCAAAGAGATTGTTAAAGAGATGTATCAATATGCAGACGGAATGACTATGTCTGCTAAGAAAGATGGTATCGTGAATATGGGTGGTTTTATTGCTACTCACCACGAAGATTGGTTCGAAGGCGCAAAACGTTTCTGTATTCCATTTGAAGGTTACCTTACTTATGGTGGCATGAATGGTCGCGACATGGATGCTCTTGCAGTAGGTCTTGACGAAAATACAGAACTTGACAATATCGAAACTCGTATTAAACAGGTTCAATATTTAGCTGCTAAGTTAGATGAATATGGCATTCCTTACCAACGCCCAGTAGGTGGTCATGCTATTTTTGTTGATGCTGACCGCGTGCTTACTAACGTTCCTAAAGAGGAATTCCCCGCACAAACTCTTGCTATCGAACTTTACCTCGAAGCTGGTGTTCGTGGTTGTGAAATCGGTTACATCTTGGCTGACCGTGACCCTGTAACTCGCGAAAATAGATTCGGTGGATTAGACCTTCTTCGTCTTTGCATCGCTCGCCGCGTTTATACAAACAACCACATGGACGTTATCGCTGCAGCATTGAAAAACGTTTTCGACCGCCGCAATGAAATCAAACATGGTGTAAGAATTACTTGGGAAACTGAACTTATGCGTCACTTCACTGTTCAATTAGAACGCATCTAATTTTTCACTTTTCATAATTCTATAAAAAGAGGGTGTACTTTTCATCCTCTTTTTTTATTTGGAGAGTCGAAATATTTTATAAATTTGCCATTTTGAAATCTCATTGAAAAAAATTATATTTTTTACACTTATAATCTTACATATCTTATCTGTAAATGCACAATTTACAGATAGTTCTCGTACACTCCTTGACAAAGTAGAAATTAAAAAAGCAAATCCAGCAAACGCAATTATCAAAAAGGCAACCCAACAGCGAAAGGTAAACTCACCCTATCATAATCAATCATTCCAAACTACTGCCTATCACTACGTGCTTATCACTTCTAGAATCAATAACGACAAAGATTTCCAACAAAAATTATCAGAAATTAAAGAAAAGCAAATTATAGATTCTCTATCTCTTACCAAAAAGGATACGCAATTATTACGCTCTAGCGAATTTTTCCAAAACCACCATATTTACCTAATGGAGAGTGTCAGCCAACATCAATTTCTCCAACCCCAATTAGAAGATGTAACAGTTATCGCACAACATACTGCTGGCATAAAAGATCCATTATTTGCGGTTTTTGCCACCCAAATTCAGAACTTTTCGCTTTACACTCACGATATGTTCGAGGTAATGGAAACAAGATACGCAAACCCACTTTCTGTTGCTGCCATAAACAAGTATCAATTTCACCTTGACTCTCTTAGCAATCAGAAAGAAGATACCCTATACTGCATCAGTTTTCGGCCTAAGGAGGGCGTACATTTCACCTCTTTAAAAGGAAAAATGGAAATTTCTAAACTAGATTTTGGTATTCGCAGTTTTATAATCTCCCCATTTGACACCATTCTGAATAGTCCCTTTCTAATAAAGCAGGAGTATTTTCGAACTGAAAATGGAACATGGTTTCCTACCCAGATCTCTTACCAGATAGAAATCCCAAAACTTCCCCTTATCGAAGGTTTCGACAAAATTTATGTTCTATCAGAGCAAACCTTCCACAACACCAAAGTGAATATTCCTATCAAACGTCGCAACATCTCCTTCGCAGAAGTTACCGTTGAAGAAGGAAGTCGTCCACAACAACTATCTCTTTTAGAACAATATAGAAACAGAGAATTAACTAAACAAGAGATAAACACTTATAATCTTTGGGATACAATTGGTAAGAAAGCAAACTTGGACAACCGACTTTTCTTTGCCAAAACGTTTGCCTCTGGAAAAATTGCTTTCGGTCCTATCGACTTAGATCTAAACAACGTGTTGAATTTTAACAAAATAGAAAAAGCAAGATTAGGTCTAGATCTCTCTACCAACCGAAGAATGAGCCAACATATCTTCTTAGGAGGATTTTTCGGTTATGGTTTTGGTGATAAGAGTTGGAAATATGGAGCAAGGATAGGGATTGAATTTATCCGCTCAAGAGAATTAAAGTTGAACCTTGCGTATAGTTCCACTTTAGCTGAAAGTGGTGGTACGACATTCTACGACCGCGACTACACCATCTTCTCAGGTGAATATTACAGAAGTTGGCTCATTGCACATTATGACAGAAGAAACAGCATTAGTTCACAACTGCAGAGCAAGATAACTCGCTGGTTAACAGCTAGCATACAGGCAGAATACAATCGTTTTCATACCCTATACAACTACCAATATGGAGATTGCTACGAAAACAAATCCACATTCTGTTTCGACCAATTTACAACAACGGCTGCACTGCGCTTTGGATTCAAAGAATCGCTAATAGATGCTAAAGATTTCAACTTTTATCGTGTTTCACCCTACCCTATTATCACGCTTCAGTACACACACGGATTTTCGGGTTTCCTAAAAAGCAAATTTGACTACAATAGATTCGATTTCAAACTATTACACAGACAAAAATATAGAATTTTAGGATTTTCAGATATTATCATTCATGCTGGTTATATTGACCGCGCATTGCCCTACCCTTTGCTATATGCACCGCGCGCTGGTTACGCAACTTTAGGATTTGCCAGCAACGAACAATTTGCCGCTATGCGTCCTAACGAATTTGTAAATAACACCTATTTCTCCATTTTCTTCCGTCACAATTTCGGCCGAATGACGCAAAATAAAAACTTCTCACCTCGAATTGTATTAGCCCAAAATATAGGTTGGGGAATGCTATTTGAAGCACAAAAACATAAAGGAGTACCAAGTCAAGGCTTAGAAAAAGGCTACTTTGAAACAGGTGTAGTTGTAGAAGATTTGCTGGTTATCTACAAACTACTTGCCTTTGGCGTGGGCGTTTACTATCGTTATGGGGCCTATTCTCTTCCTAAAACGATTGACAATTTCGCCTTCAAATTACGTTTTAGAGTTTCTGTCGAACGATAAATTATCGTGCAATTATTACCTTTTGCACCCATTTTTGAGTTCTATTCCGAAGCATTACAAAGTAGGCACCTTCTGACAGATCAGACAGATTAACTTCCGTCTGCATCCCATCTATCTTACCTATTTTCAACATCTTACCAAACAAATCATAAATTTGATATTGAATTGATGAAGTTGGTTCTTCAGAAATAGTAATCAAAATTTTTTCATTTGCAGGATTCGGTATTACCATTCCGGTCAAAGTCTCACTCTCTTCAATATTAATGGTTCCACCATAATAATCCAAAGACCAGCCACCCGCACGATTTTCCTCATCTGTAACAAAAACAAACTCCAAACGATTGGTATTAAATGTATAAGAAGTTACGTCCAACGAACCTGTTAGTGCCAAAATTAGTGTATCGTGTATGGCTTTATTATTATAAATATAGAGAAAATCCTTTCCTTCCTCCAAATCAAACTCGGTAAAATCAACATGAATTGCACTGCTTCCACCGACCATTAGATAGGTTTTACAATATGTAAGATTTTGATAATCAGCATCTCCACTTCTATCACTAATTGTACCGGAAGAGGCACCTACTACCAAAGGGTTTACACAATATTCAGGAAAAACAGAAGAATATGATGCTGAAAAGCCTTGAGATTGTGGTGCAACATTATCTGTAACCAAACGAAGTGCTACCTCCTCATCCAAGATTTCCAAACTTGCATAACCACAACTATCTGTAAAGAAAACTTCACCTAAAGTAGTTGATGTAACAAACAAAGTATCACCAGCAGCAAACTCAAAATGCAGATTCAAATTGATTTGCATCAAATCCTCAACTTGCGGACGAATAATCCATTGATAATCCATACTTTGTGCACATTCGAAGAGATTTCCGCTTCCATCATTAAAGGAACCACTTTCCGTTACAAAAATATCGCTCCCCGTTGTAAGTATTGTCGGAACGTAATTATATTGTACAGTATCGGGATAAGCCGCAATAATCTCTTGAGCCAAGTCGAAATTGCTTCCCCCAGGACGAAGATTATCGGTATAAAAATAGCCATCGGAAGAACCATCCCAACCAAAATTGAAATGGAAGAAATAAGTTGAATCCGCCATCTGTTGATATCCATCGCACACAAAAGCGTGTCCAATAATATTAGGCACACTCCAACCCGCATAATAAAGTGGTATTCGTTGCGATAACTTATTCACCATCAAGCTATCCCAATTCAAACTTACCGAATCACGAAAAATATATTCTGTTTCGGGTGCATACTTAAAATAAGTTCTTAAAGCATACGCTGCCTTATGATTGTACATTCCTGTTCCATCAGGTCCATAAACCAAATCGCAAGCAACACCGCAATCTCTCATCAAATGAGAAATAGAGGTGCTGATACCATATGGGACATCCGGCATTTTAGTATAATCGTAAACAGACTCTGCAAAATTAGCCGATTGAGTACCATAATTTTCATCTTCATAACTATAAGAACCAATACCTGAAGAAGGGAAACGATAATAGTAAATAATTTGTGCAATCGCGGTAGCTACACAACCTGTCACACATCTCCCGTTTTCACCTCCATCATCCATTGGACAATAATAATTATAACTTCTTCCTTGTCCCCACTTAGAGGTCAGAAAAGGTTTCACTTCAGCTTCAATCAGAGTTTGTGTTTCCTTTCCCAAAAATTGCTTCCATGTTTCATTTTGAGGAAGCATTGATATTTTTCTCACCTCAGCAATTTGACGGCAATAACTATCAAGCCACATCTCTAAAGCAGGCGATTTTCCATCTTTAGGAATCTCACTCTCATAACTATAAGCAAGTAATGGCTGCACACGTTTATCGGCAGCAATGACCGCATAACTATTTTCACCATTAAAAATATAAAGCGAGGGATCTGAATTCTCATCTAGATAAAATTCATCCAAAGAGAGTTCTGAACTCTTTAAAACCTGTTGCGCAACAGACTGAGCCTCCTCTATTGTCACATAATTTTGAGCTTGGACAGAAAAGAGAAAAATTATTAACGGGAGAAGAAGAAAAACTTTTTTCATAATATTAATGGGATTTTTGATATAACTTTGGGAGTCCATCTGCGGGGAAATGGAGATAAGAATCATAATGTAGCCAATCACCAGTATTAAAATAGAATCTTTTTCCAATTTTCATCTCTATCGGAAAATGACGATGGCCATAAATAAAAATCTGAATAGGATTTTCTGTGGGAAAATTTTGAATATATTCCAACATATACTCCTCACCTTGTCGTGAAGTTTTATGTCGTTTGGCATCAGCTTTACGGCTTTTCTGGGAGATAAAACGCGCCAAGCCGAAAGCCCAAGAGGAAGGCAATAATCCATAAAGAAATATATTCACTGGGCAAGCGAACATCTTTTTCACAAACTTATAGCCCAACTCTCCGCGTCCTAATCCGTCTCCATGCCCCAACAAGCAATAGCGACCATTAATCAGGAAAAGTTGTTGTGAGCGATAGATTTTCATATTAAAATTCTCCGTCAGATAACATTTCACCCACATATCGTGATTTCCGGTAAAAAAGTAAAACTTCACTCCACGCTCCTCCAGTTCTTTCAATTTTGCAAAGAAGGAGTAGAAACCTTTGGGAACTACATGACGATATTCGAACCAGAAATCGAAAATATCTCCTAGAAAAAATAGGTGTTGCACCTCCTCCTTGATAGACTCCAGCCAAGCCACAATTCGTTTCTCTCTTGCATCACTTTCAGTCTTTGGCATGGAGCCTAAATGAAAATCGGAAACAAAATAGCAATTTCCATTCACTACTTCAGGATTCGTAAAAGATGATTTCATTCCCATTAATTAATTTTAGAGGTACAAACCTTAGATTTGTCAGCGCAAAAATAAGGAAAAAAAGGACACATTAAACAGGCCTAAAGTAGAAAGAGGAGAAAAGAGCAATTACTGCTTACAATAGGTACGCGAATAATAAAAAATAGCCAACTTTTCAGTCGGCTATTAAGTGGTGTTCCAGCTGGGATTCGAACCCAGGACCCCATCCTTAAAAGGGATGTGCTCTACCTGCTGAGCTACTGAAACATCCGTTGTTTTGGGTGTGCAAAAGTACATATTTTTTTTTACATACAACACTTTTTCTCTTTTTTTTTGAGAAAAAAATCTATCTTACTGATTTTCAGTGGAATAAAATTTATTTGTGATTTTTATTGATATTTTGGATTTTATATTAGAAATTCCCTATATTTGCAATCTAAAGTACTAATCATCAATTAAATAAATTCAAAAAATGGCAAATTCAAGAATCTTACATCTTTTGACATTCAAAATGTAATTTTTGCAAGTAGCAGTACCATTTTTGGAAATCTTTTTTATCAATAATACAAAATCCACTAAAACTAACTCTTATGAAAAAGTTGAAATTACTTCCGAAAACTGACACAATTACTATTTGTCTTCCTGAGGATTGGGTAGGCAGACCTATCACTTGCACTTTAGCAGTTCATAAGCCCAGAATATTTGATGCGGAGGTCCAAGAGGAAGCTATTCGCTACCGTGTAAACCACCGCATCAAAAAAGACAAGTTAAAGAGCAATGATTAATGCAATTGTGTTCCTATCAGGTGCATAAACTCTTGGCGGGTATTGTAATTGTTCATAAATGCCCCCGTAAATTCAGATGTTGTTGTTACTGAATTTTGTTTTTGTACACCTCTCATTGACATACAAAGGTGCTGAGCCTCAATTACAACAGCGACCCCTAATGGGTTTAGCACTTCTTGTATGCAATCTTTAATTTGTGCTGTTAGTCGCTCTTGCAATTGGAGACGACGGGAGAAAGCGTCAACAACACGCGGAATTTTGCTTAAACCACAAATTACCTTATTGGGGATATAGCCAACGTGCGCTTTCCCGAAAAATGGCAAAAGATGATGTTCACACAATGAGTACAACTCAATATCTTTCACCACAACTATCTGCTTTGAGCTTTCGTGAAAAAGTGCACTTCTCAAAATCTCTTCTGGGTGCATATTGTAACCTTGTAGCAAAAATTGCATTGCCTTGGCTGCTCTTTCGGGTGTTTTTATCAATCCCTCACGATTAATATCCTCACCAGAAGTAACAATTAGTTTGCGGTAACAATCTGCGATAATATCTATCTTTTCCTGATTGTAAAAATCTTTACGTTCGTATCCTTCTTCTATCATCAGTCTGCTATGTTTGTATTAAAAAAATGGATTAAATTTACGTTCTTTTTCTACTGAAGTAACCACATCATGGCCAGGAATTAAAACAACATCATTTTCAAGCGTAAAAATTTTTGTTTTAACACTATCAATCAATAGGGCAAAATCTCCTGTTGGCAAATCTGTTCTACCAATACTTCCATTAAAAATCAGGTCCCCAACTACAGCAAATTTATGTTCTTTATCATAGAAAGCCACACTTCCTTCTGCGTGCCCAGGTACATACAACACACTCCATGATTGACTACCAAATTCTACTTTTTTATCTTCTGTCAGGATGAGATCTGGGGTTGGAAAATCTTTCTGAGAAAAACCAAACATATCACTCTGATTTACAACTATTTGATATGAATCCACTGCCAATGAGTGCATAGCCAAGGGCGCCGAGAATGTTTTTTTACAGAAATCATTTCCCAATACATGGTCAATATGTGGATGCGTATTGAGAATCATTTTCACTTTTAAATTATGATTTTCTACATACTCTTCTAAAATAGCATCTTCCTTTGGAGAATAATTTCCAGGATCAATAATAACTGCTTCTTTTGTTTCATCGTAAAAGAGCATTGTATTTACCATAAATGGATTAAAATGAAAAAGTTGCAATTTTAAATCACCAAATTCCATCTTCATATTTTTAATATATTCTTTTAACGATATTTTTCTTTTCATACATTTTTATCTCTCACCAACCAAAACTCTTACAATTTTGTTCTTGTGATATTCTACGCGGCGTACTAATTTTCCAGTTGCGTCCCACCAAGACCAGATTCCGATTTTTTCTCTGTCAGAAAAAGCGCCTTGATAATTTTTCTTCCCATTGGGATAATATTCTACAAAAGCACCATCTTGTATATCATCTTTAAAGTTCTGAACACGAGCAAGTTTATTCCTTTCATTATAGAACGACCATTTTCCATTTTTCATTCCTTGATGATAAGGACCTGTCTCTAACAATTTACCATTTTGCGCATAATTTTTCCACACACCTTCCTTTTGATCATCTTTATGGGCACCTTCAGCCTTAATTTTTCCATTTTCCCACCAATAACGATATTTTCCATTCTTTTGATGATGCGCATATTGGATTTCATACTTCTTTCCACCATTTTCATAATATCCTTTCCAATCTCCGTGCATTTCACCTGCTTTAAAATATCCTTCATCTTGAACATTTCCGTTGGTGTACCATTGAATCCATAAACCATCTTCTTTATCCTCTACAAAACTACCTTTACGTTGTAGCGCACCATTTTCAAACCATGCTTTCCACTCGCCCTCACGTTTCCCACTCTCATAGTTTCCTTGTTTCCACTTTTTCCCATTTTCAAAATTATAGGTCCAAACGCCCTCCTGAAGACCATTTACAAAGTTTCCTTTGCTTCCCACTATATTGTTATCATAGTAGAATTTCCATTCTCCATCTTGCAAATCATCAATGGAATTTCCCTCCATCTCAAGGTCACCATTTTCTTTCCACCAATAAGCATAACCATTAATTTTTCCAGCTTGATAATTTCCTTCAAATTTTTTATTCCCATTATCATAATATTCTATTACTGAGCCTTCTGCCAAATCATTACGATAATTTACTTTCTTAAAAAGTTTTCCGTTCAAGTGATAAAAACGCCATTCTCCATCACGCATTCCATCTTTCATTGTACCCTCAATTTCCAATTGTCCTGAGGAATACCAACTTTTAAATGGACCATTATCAGCATAATACTCCTGATTTAACTGTCCCGCTTCGTTCCAAGTTCGCCATAAACCAACTTTTTTCCCCATCACATAACTCCCTTGCGTCCATAACTGCCCATTAGTATGATAGAATTTCCACTCGCCATCTTCTTCACCGTTACGCATTATTCCCTTTGACATCAGTGCTTTATTACTCCAATAACTTTTCACTGTATCTTGTGCAAATGAACTGAATATCAAACTAATAAGTATTGTTACAAAAATGATTTTTTTCATATAGACTTGGTTTTTATTTTAAATGCAAAGATAGACAATAAAAGTATGAAATACAACATTTTTTTCTATTTTTGCCAAAATTTTGGTAGCTATGGATAAAAATACACTTCGCAAAGAGATTCGTAGTAGAAAAAAGTCCTATACACAAGAGCAACTTTTAAAAAAATCTGAACCTATTTTGAGAAAATTAGAGAGTCACCCTCTATTTCAAAATGCAAATCGGATTATGCTTTACGCCTCGTTGCCTGATGAAGTCCAGACTTTAGATTTTATTGATAAGTGGCAGAAAATGAAGACAATAATTCTTCCTACAGTCATTGGCGATGATATTATTCCTGTACAAAGTTCTGAAAATTCGATAATGCAAGAGGGCGATTTTCATATCTTGGAACCACAGAATGCACCTTACACAGGGAGTATAGATCTTATTGTTGTTCCGGGAATGGCCTTCGACAAGCAAGGTTCACGTTTAGGACGCGGGAAAGGGTTTTACGATAGGTTTTTAGTCAAGCATCCAAACACCCCAACTATCGGATTGTGTTTTGATTTTCAACTAGTTGATTTTATTCCCAAAGAGTCTCACGATATTACCATCGGAGAGATTATTTATTAATTATGCAGATAAAAGATTAAACGGCAACATCAGCTTTGATATGCGCATCGGGATTGTAATTTTGCAGTGAAAAATCCTCATATTTAAAATCAAAAATCGACTTAACCTCAGGATTTAGCAACATAACTGGCAATGTTTTGGGCGTACGAGTAAGTTGCAATTTTGCTTGATCAATATGGTTTGAATAGAGGTGTGCGTCGCCGAAAGTGTGCACAAAATGTTTAGGTTTTAGGTTGCAAACCTGCGCTACCATCAGCAGTAATAGCGAATAGGAAGCAATGTTGAAAGGAACACCAAGAAAGACATCTGCACTACGCTGATACAGCTGACAAGAGATTTCACCATTATTAACATAAAATTGGAATAGCACATGGCATGGTGGCAATTTCATCTTATCTACATCAGCCACATTCCACGCACTTACAATTAAGCGGCGTGAATCTGGATTTTTCTGAATCTGTTCAACGACTTGTTGAATTTGATCAATAACGGTACCACCAGCGGTTTCCCATGCACGCCATTGTTTTCCATAGACAGGCCCCAGATCTCCATTTTCATCAGCCCATTCGTTCCAAATAGAAACTCCATTATCCTTTAGATACTTAATATTACTATCACCCTTCAAAAACCATAATAGTTCATAAATAATTGAACGGAGATGCAATTTTTTGGTCGTCAACACAGGAAATCCCTCTGATAAATCGAAACGCATCTGATGTCCAAAAATACTATAAGTACCTGTTCCAGTACGGTCTCCCTTGTATGCGCCTTCATCAAGAATGCGCTGTAATAGATCCAAATATTGCTTCATAATTTCTACTTAATATATTGCAGGAAAGGATGATAATCATTTTTAATACCCGTAGGCAGAGAAGTTCTGATTTGGTGACAAAGTTCAACATACGGATATGCATCGTTCAAACGAAAACCTTCGCCTGACAAAATTTTCTGATAAGAAAGGGTATGTAAATTGGTAAATCCATCGCTAAACTCAAATTCATTATTATCAATTACGATGGACCTGTAAGTTGTTTTTCCTTGATTTCGAATATTTTGAGGGACAAAACCCACATCAACGCTAAGAAACCAACGTACGCGAGCACGTTCCAATGTAAGAAAACCTCCAGCTACCGATGGCGTTAGACAATGCACCTCACATTGTTGAACAGCACCGAAGATATAGGTTAGCATATCGAAAAAATGTGAACCGATATTGGTAGTGATTCCTCCTGACTTAGAGACATCACCTTTCCACGAATAGTGATACCACTTTCCTCTTCCCGTAATGTAGGTTAAATCCAAGTCATAAACTTTATTTTGTGGTCCTTCGTCCACCATTTTTTTTAGCGCAATAACAGACGGATGCAATCGCAGTTGCAAAATATGGAACATCTCTTTTCCCGTATCGGATTCTACATCATGAAGTCCGTCCAAATTCCAAGGAGTTAGCACGACTGGTTTTTCACAAATTGCATTTGCGCCATTGCGAAGTGCCATACGGATATGAGCATCGTGCAAATAATTAGGCGAACAGATTGAAACATAATCAACCTTTGATCCATCGTTTCGTTTGGAGCAACGATAGAGGTGTCTATCGAAACGTTCTGCTTCCAGGAAAAGTGATGCTTCAGGAAAATAGCTATCGATAATTCCCACGCTATCGGACTTATCTAAGATAGCAACCAATTGATTATCTGTTTCTTTCACTGCTCGAATATGGCGAGGTGCAACATAGCCTGCTGCGCCAATTAGAGCAAAATTCAGCGCTGACATACTAAGCCTTTTTTGTTGTCATTTTCAGAATATTCACTTCTGCTTCAGTAAGGAAGCGCCATTTTCCACGTGGCAAATCTTTTTTTGTCAAACCGGCAAACACTACGCGATCCAACTTTACCACTTCATAACCAAGAGATTCAAAAATTCGTCTTACAATTCGATTTCTACCTGAATGGATTGTAATTCCGATCTCGCGTTTTGTATCACCTACATACGCAAGTTCATCTACTGTAATAATTCCATCTTCCAACTCTAGGCCTTCAGAAATAGCCTGAAAATCAGCAGCAGTAATTTTCTTATTCAGCTCTACAAAATAGGTTTTCTTCACGCCATGTTTAGGATGAGTAAGGCGCTTGGTCATCTCACCATCGTTAGTAAAAAGCAGCAATCCCGTCGTATTTTTATCTAATCTTCCCACAGGATAGATACGCTCTTTACAAGCGTTACGAACTAAATCCAATACATTCTTTCTACCACGATCATCTTCCATCGTAGTAATATAATCTTTGGGTTTATTCAGCAAAACGTAAACAGGTTTTTCACGTTGAAGAATTTTATCGCCGAAACGTACTTCATCGGTAGGCATCACCTTTGTTCCTAACTCTGTAACTATTTCCCCATTAACCATAATTGCACCTGTCTCAATTAAGGTATCGGCTTCGCGACGAGAGCATAAACCAGCATTAGAAATATACTTATTTAAGCGGATAGGCCCATACTGTTCTTCATACTCCAACGACAAAACTTTCTGTTTTTGAGGAGCTTGTCTACCTTCACGTTGACGTCTTTCCACAATTTCTGTTAGAATTTCAGATTCAGCAGTAACGTCACGACGGCGCCTTTTGGGGAGTTCCTCGCTACGTTTAGGTCTAGAGAAACTTCGTTTTTTCTCTGCGTTTTCCGACTCTGAAGCGCGACGGGAAAAAGAACGTTTTCCCTCCTCTTTTGTGCGGCTACTACGAGGTGCTCGCTCCTCTTTACGAGGACCTCTTGCAGACTTGCGTTCCTTACTTGCGCTTTTTTTCTCTGTTAATTCTTCTGTACGCAACTTGTTAAAACTGCGTTTCCCTTTTTTCTCTTCCATTCTAATATATTCTCTATTAAATTGTTACGATTTCTTATAACGATAAATCTCGAACTTGCAAAAGTAATTAAAATTATTGAGATTTACGCTCCTTAGATAAAGTTTTCAAGATTTTTTCGAGAATAAAAAATGGCAGTAACTAGAATAAGATAAGGCATTGACAAACCATGTACAGAGATGCATTCTTTACAAAATAATCTATTTGGCAACGATAATATTTTTCTATCCCACTAAAGTTACTTCTCCCTTTTCAAGGCGATATTGTTTTCCGCTTTCAGGACAGACAGCATAACCTTCCGCATCGAAAGTGAGTGTATGTCCGGACTCGCTTACCCAACCAATTTGGCGAGCTGGATTTCCTACAACCAAGGCGTATGGTGGCACATTATGAGTTACAACGGCACCAGCTCCGATCAACGCATAGGCACCGATAGTATTTCCACAAACTACTGTAGCATTGGCACCTATTGAAGCTCCTTTACAAATTCGGGTAGGTAAATATTGGTTGCGACGACAAATTGCGCTACGCGGAATCAGCACATTTGTAAAAACTACTGAAGGGCCCAAGAAAACATCATCTTCACAAATCACTCCTGTATAAATTGAAACATTATTCTGCACCTTTACATTGTTTCCTAAAATCACATTTGGAGAGATTACAACATTCTGTCCGATATTACAATTTTCACCAATTATAGAATCTTCCATAATATGAGAAAAGTGCCAGATTTTGGTTCCTTTGCCAATTTGACAAGGGAAATCGACATACGAAGATTCATGAACAAAATAATCCATTTAATGTTAATTTACCATCGATAACGAATTCCATTTCTCTTTATTGTAAAAAGTACAAATAAAATATTTTTACTCTAATAATAAAAGCAACTTTTGTGCGTTGTGAAATCGGTTAATTTAAATCTTTATTAGATTATGACAAACGAAAACTACTATTGTATTATCATGGCTGGCGGAATAGGAGTCAGATTTTGGCCAGTAAGCAAAACTGAAACACCAAAACAATTTATTGATATACTGGGAGATGGTGAAACTCTTATTCAGAAAACATTCAAACGCTTCCTAAAAATATGTCCCAAAGAAAACATCTATATCGTTACCAATAGTCAATATGCTCAAATTGTCAAAGAGCAACTTCCTGACATTGAAGATGAGCAGATAGTTTTGGAACCAGCACGCCGTAATACTGCACCTTGCATTGCATACGCAAACTACAAAATCAAGGCAAAAAATCCTGATGCTGTAATTGTAGTAGCTCCTTCTGACCACATGATTTTGAATGAAGAGAAATTTACGGAAGTAATTACACGTGGTTTGGGCACTGTAGCTACCCATCCGTGGTTGCTTACCATCGGCATTCGCCCCTCTTACCCTAATACCGGATATGGCTATATTCAGTATGATGAAGAGAAAGCTTATGCCAACAACGATTCTATTTATGAAGTGGTAAATTTCACAGAAAAACCTGCGTTAGAAATGGCGCAACAATTTATAGCAAGTGGTGATTTTCTTTGGAATGCAGGTATCTTTATGTGGTCACTAGAAACCATCATGACAGC
>Ga0233362_1000037_pt1 | contig 36061 bp, 28 predicted proteins | sample ElkDunMinimDraft_22_FD_180674 | JGI IMG/M metagenome (GOLD analysis project Ga0233362, IMG submission 180674) | Fecal eukaryotic communites from dung pellets of Tule Elk in California, USA - Elk Dung C1 | ecosystem: Host-associated > Mammals > Digestive system > Large intestine > Fecal | place... | reverse complement strand
AGAGGCGCAAGGAGAAATCCTTGCGCCTCTTGTCACTATCGGCGCAGCCGATAATTTCACATGCTCGCAGAGCGAGCACATTTCGCTGGGAGCCCCGGCTCCCAATTTCACTTTTGGCCGCGCGGTGCGCGAGCCAAAAATTTCACGTGCGGTCCACCGCACACCGGCAAAACGCCTTCGCTCCTGTAAGGAGCGCGAAAATCGTTCTCCTACCATCTTCTCAGGTCGCGTTTGTCTAGCCGCCCTTACAGTTGCCCCGGCTGCTCCCCTCGCACCCTCGCCCCATCGGGGCAAACAACTAGCGTCGTTTGGCTAATCCCCCTACAGGCCTTCGGTGGCTTTGTCGGACGATAGGTCCCGCGAGACCCGACTTCGCGGGGTGCTGAGCACCCGCAACGGAATAATGAACAATGAAGAAATGAACAATGCACAATGAGGGTGTTCGGCTCGCTCCGCGAGCGTATGTTCACCCTCCCGCGACGCGTGCCAAAAAATTCGCGTGCGCTCCACCGCACATCAGCAACAAAGAGAGTAACCCGAATGCGCCAAGGAGGGCGCGTGAAATACGGCGTGTCGCCTCGTGAAATAGCCGGGCAGGCTTGGCTGTTAGAGAGGATGGAGGGCTCTGTAATACGAAATAATCAAGAAAAGTGAAAAAAGCGGTTGCAATCAGGTGGATGAGAGAGTATACTGTTTGCAGATGCTTGAGAACGTCTTATACATTGTGCTGGCGTATCTGATTGGTTCTGTACCGTTCGGGTATCTGGCAGGGAAGCTGAACGGAATCGATCTTCGGGAGCATGGGTCCAAGAATATCGGGGCTACTAATGCTGTGCGAGTGCTCGGCAAGAAGTGGGGTATCCCTGTTTTTGTGTGTGATTTTTTGAAGGGGTATGTGCCGTTGTACCTTGTCATCCAGTTGTTGGGTGAAGGTAAATTGGAGCTTACGCAGTTTTCGTTGGAATCGATGCTCTGGGTGCTAGGGGTGATGTTTGCTCTTATATTGGGGCATACGTTTACTTGTTTCTTGCATTTTAAGGGAGGCAAGGGCGTGGCTACGACGGGTGGCTGTTTGTTTGCGCTTTCCCCCATTATTGGTTTGTCTGCATTGCTGACATGGATTTTGATGATGGTGCTGACGCGTTATGTATCGCTTTCCAGCATGGTGGCAGGTTTGGCGATGATGACGGCTGCCGGGTACGAGTTTTGGTGGGTCGATGGTGTGTTGTCGAGCGCAGACATAACGCTGTTGAGCTTGTTGATGATTATTTTTGTGTTGGTGGTGTATAAACACCGCACGAATATTGTGCGACTTTGCCAGGGTACGGAACCTAAAGCTTTTACCAAACGTTGATATATGGAACGAATTTTTAAGAAAACAGCCATCATTGGAGCCGGAGCTTGGGGTACGGCTCTTGCCTTGACAGCCTCGTACAACGGTGGCGATGTTGTTCTCTGGACCTATTTGGAGAAGGAGGCCGCAGCTATTCGCGAGACTCGTCGCAGTTTGGTGGCGGTGCCGGAATCCAAGCCATTGCCGGAGAATGTGCAGGTCACGAGCAACTGGGCGGATGTGGCCGGGGCAGATTTGGTGATTGTGGTAGTGCCTAGCGTTGTCATGCGCAGTGTTGCCCAGAGTCTTTGCGATGTGGGGCTTGCCAAGGATGCTGTGATTGTGAGTTGCACTAAGGGTATTGAGAAGGATACGAATTTGCTCATGACGGAGATTTTGTCGGAGTATCTTACATGCCCGATTGGCGCGCTTTCCGGTCCCAACCATGCAGAGGATATCGTGATGGAGCAGCCGAGTCTCACGTTGATTGGCTTTGCTGACATTGAGATTGCTTCTGCTGTGCAGCGGCGTCTGAGCACGCCGTATCTGCGTATTTACACGACATCTGATGTGGTGAGTATGCAGTTGGGTGGCGCGGTGAAGAATGTGTTTGCGTTGGCAAGTGGTATTTGCGCCGGCTTGGGGCTGGGGGATAATGCACGTGCAGCGCTGGCGACCCGCGGCTTGGGCGAGATGACCCGCATGGGGATTGCCCGAGGAGGCAGCATGGATACGTTTATGGGGCTTTCCGGCATGGGGGATTTGGTGGTGACTTGCTATTCGGAGCATAGCCGCAACTTGACCGCCGGGCGCATGATTGCGCAGGGTGTGCCTGTGGAGGAATGCCAGCAGCGCATCGGACAGGTGGTGGAGGGAATTCCCAATACGCTTTCGACCTACCAGTTGGCGCGTAAGCTGGGTGTGCGTACGCCGCTGACGGATGCTGTCTACGAAATCATCTATAATGCAAAACCGGCGCGTATCGCTTTGCAGGAGCTCATGACTCGCGATTTGCGCAAGGAGGATGTGAAGGATTAAGTTTTTCCTTTGTATGAATATTGAAAACCCCGGCTCAGGTAGAGCCGGGGTTTTCAATTTAGCCGGTGGGACGGAGATTAGCTTTTTTCGTTGAGGATGATTTCAGCGATGCGAACGGTAGAGCCTGTTTTTGCTTTTTGGCGCATTTTGATTTTGGAATCAGGGAAGGCGAGTTCCACGGCATCTACTGAGGCATTTTTGTTCTTGGTGTATGCTGTTTTTTCACCATTGTTGGTGGTGTACTGTTTTTCTGATTCGGCAGCGGCTTCAGCTTTTCCTTCGATGACGTGTATTTGAGTGTCGAAGAAGGTGCTCCAGCGCTTGAGGTAGTATTGGCCCATCATTTCTGCGAACTGGCGGTGGGAGTAGTCATTGAGGAGGCCGATATCCGGGCGCCAGGTGCTGAAGAGTTGAAGCATGCTGCGCTGCAGGAGTTTTTTGTCTTTTTCAGAGGTGCCGCGGTTGAGTGCACCTTGCATGTAGCGGCCCAAGAGGAAATCGTTGGAGGTGTTGAGCAGGAGGGCACTCTGACGGATGTAGCCTAAGAATTTATTTTTTTGTTTGATGAAGACTGCTTTTTTCTTATCATCGAACGCTTGTTTGCATGCGGGAAGTTGTGCGCGCATTCTGTCGGAGAGAATCTGGCGACATACGTCTACGAGGTCATAACAGAGTGTTTCAGAATGTTCAAGTTTGTGCTTTTTGGCAAACTTGAGCATGAGTTTTCCGGCTTCGATGAGGTCTTCCGGGTTATAATACACTTCGGCAGATGCCCAAGTGGAGGCTTTTGCTGCTTGAAGGGAGGGACGAGCGCAGGCGATGTTTTCTACGCAGCCTTCGCGTTGTTTGTTGGGGTTGTATACGGAGTTGGCAAGCAAATTCAAGGCTTTGACAATGTCTTGATCCGTTTTGCCGTAGCGGGCGCGTGAGTATTCTTTGAGGAATTCCTCGCGGTTGATGGCACCGCGGTTGTTCATGCGTTCGTAGAGCAGGGCATAGTAGAGCGGATTTGTTTCAATGCCTTCGGAGAGTAGTCCTATGCCTGCGGCACCACCGATGTCTCCCGGCATTTTTTCCAGCAGTTCAAAGCCGCCGTACATGCCATGTTTGCCACCGAAGTTGGCCAGCTCACACCACACATAGGGCCTCCCTTGGAAGTTCTTTTTGAGCTGTTGATTGGCCGCCATGTTTTTGTTGAGTGCCAAGATGAGGGTGTGCTTGGGATCTGTGCCTTGCAGCAGTCTGCCATCGGGATTGCCCCCCCAGGCCTGTATGAGCCACAGGGAGTCAGGAGAAGCTTCAAGCATGGCTTTTTGGACGGCTTGGGCTGCTTCGGTAAGTGGGGTGTTGCCTTTTTTCCCCCCCTCGTGGAAGAGGTCTCCGCCGTATGCTTTGGCTGTGGTGCCGTATACTTTGTGGAGGTGTTTGTACCAGAGTTTGGCGTATTCCGGGAAGGCGGGGGCGGTGGGTTGGAGCACGGCCGGGCGTTCGTATCCGCACCATTTTCCCTGTGGGATGATGGTGCCGTCTACTCCGGCTTGGGGGAAGTCGTGTGGGAGGAAACCCACGTAGCCTTGCAGCACCGGTTCCATGCCGAGTGCTTTCATGCGCTGTACGATGAAGCGCCCGAGTTCGGCCTCGCTGTTGATGAGGGATTGGGGCAGGGGGCCGCCTTCGCCTTCCAAGTTGCCCATGTTCCACCAAGCTGAGTGGGAGGGGGCCGGGATGAACTTTGCAATTTTATCAGCGGGGTAGTCCAGCTCTTTAAGAAAGTTTTGCCATACTGCTTCCAATCCGGAGGTGACGAGCATGTATTTGAACCCGTTGAGGGCGAAGCGATCTATTTCCTGTTCCCATTTTTTCTTATCCCAGTGTGCGCAACTGTAGCTGAGGGTGCAATAGTTGAGCGCATAGTTGTAGGGCAATGTTTCAGGAACAATGATGTCCTTTTCGGGCAAGATGAAGTTGGCGGGGTTGTAGTTGTCGCCGTTCCAAGACAAGTGGACGAGTGCAATTTTGCGCAGGTAGTAGCCATAGCCGCGTATGCATTCCAAGACGTTGGGCGCAGTGATGTGTACCTGCTGGTTTTCCGTGGAAATGACGGGGGATTTCTGCTTGGTGTCCAGTTTGAACACAACTTTATCCGCCCATTCGGGGGTGACTCGTTTGACAAGTTGGGTGGCCGGTTGAATCGCGGAATCCTGAGCACTTGCTACCATGCATGTAAGTGGGATGAGGCATGCGGCGCTATATGCTGTAAGAGTGGGGATGTTCATGGGGTGTGGTGGTGAAAAGTAAAGCGCCCGTTCCTTAGGTAAGATGGGTACGGGCGCTTTTAGAGGTTAAGTTAGTACGGGAAAATTACTTCCATGAGCGGATGTTGGAGATGTTATCTTCGTTTTCGTTGTCGTTGGTGAGGCCGTTGCCAAGGCCATCCGCACCGAGTGAGAAGATGTCGAAATCCGGGTTGATGCCGCTGCCAACGCGGCCCTTGTCATCCGACATTTCGCAACCGAGACGGTAGCGGTAGGGCTTGCCCCAAGGGTCGAAGATGAGGTAATACTTGCCTTTGATACGGCGGCCATCGGACTTGGCTGTGATGCGTTTTTTCACGACCGGAATGCCTTCCATCTGTTCGCCGGATTTGGTGTCGACGATGACAAGAGTCTCGCAGTAGGGCATGCGGGTGACACCGGAGCCTTTGTCTTTGTCGGGCTCGCCGTCGTTGTCTTCATCGCAGGAGAGGGCTTCGTAGAGCACGTGGGAGCTCCATTCATCGCCACGGCCGTAGGGGCATACATCCCCATTGTCGGCACGGTAGGCGTTCATCGCTGTTTCTAACTGGGCAATTTGGGTTTGTGCCGTGCTGCGAAGTTGGCGGCCTTCAATGAGCCCCTTTGCTTCCCAGACACCAGCGGCCAAGAATGCCAAGATGGCAATCACGATGAGGATTTCCATGAGCGTGAAGCCGCCCTTGCTGTATGGCTTTGCAAGTTTCATGTCATTAGACGTTCTTGATGATTTCCATCATGGGCATGAACATGGCGAGCACGATGCCACCCACAATCACAGCCAAGAATACAATCATGAGCGGTTCGAGCATGGCGGTAAGGGCTGTCACGGAGTTGTCCACTTCGTCATCATATACTTCTGCCACTTTCATGAGCATATCGGGCAGCTGGCCTGTTTCTTCACCCACGTCGACCATGGAAATCATCATCGGCGGGAAGATGGGGCAGGTGCTCATGGGTGTGACGATGGATTCACCTTCGCGCACGGAGTCGTGAATCTTGGTCACGGCATCAGCCACCAGTACGTTGCCTGCGGTGTCGCGCGTAATCACGAGGGCCTGGAGAATGGGCACACCGGAGGAGACCAGCGTACCGAAGGTACGGGAGAAACGAGCCACGGCGTTCACCTTGGTGAGGTGACCAATCTTGGGCACTTTGAGGATGAAGGCATCTACCACGCGGGCACCCTTGGGTGTGCGCTTCCAGAAGGAGATACCCACACAGGCCAGGAAGATGATACCAATGGCAACCACGGCGTTGGGGACGAAGGGAATCAGGCCATCGTTCATGCAGTTATCGGAGAAGTTGAAGACGAATTCAGAGAGCGCAGGCAGCTCCATGTTCTGTCCTTCGAACATTTCTTTGAACTTGGGCACGATGACGAGCATGAGGAAGATAAGAATACCGACGGCGATGGTCATGATGATGAGGGGGTAGACCATAGCAGAGGTTATCTTGCCGCGGAGTTTGTTGGCTTTTTCCTGGTATTCGGCCAAGCGGCGCAGCACTACTTCCAGCACACCGCCGATTTCGCCGGCTTTCACCATGTTGACGAAGAGGCGGTTGAACATCTTCGGGTAGGTGGAAAGCGCTTCGGAGAAGGTGGAGCCGCCTTGTACGGAATCGCTCAGGGCAGTAATTGTAGCGCGCAGGTTGGGGTTGGGTTCCTGTTTGCTTAAGACATTGAGACTCTGCAAGAGGGGAAGCCCTGCGTCAATAAGCGTGGCCAGCTGTCGGGTGAATACCATCAGCTCTTTTTGCTTAATGGAGCCACCGGCCTTGCCTTTTTCTTTGGTCTTCTTTTTGGCTTTGCCCTTTTTGGATTCCTTGGCGGCGGTGGGGCGAGCGCCCTTGGCTGCTTCTTCGCATTCGCGCAGAAGGAGGCCTTGTGCGCGCACCATCTCCATGGCAGCCATTTTGTTGTCTGCTGAGATGATGCCGGTTTTCTCTACGCCGTTCTGGTCGAGCGCGGTATACTTGAAATTAGGCATAATAGTGAGTGATTTTCAGGAAAATTGTTTAATGAATGACTATAAAATAGCAGATGCGGGGTGAAGCGTCAAGTTATTAGGTGTACTTCAGCACTTCTTCGATGGTGGTATTGCCTTCAAAGATGTTCTGGATACCGTCTTCACGCAGGGTGCTCATACCGAGTTCGATGGCTTTTTGTTTCAGAACAATGGAGGGTACGTTCTGCGTGATGAGTTCCTTGATGGGGTCGGTTGCGTTGAGCAACTCGTGAATGCCTTTTCGGCCCTTGTAGCCGGTGTTAGCGCATTTGTCGCAGCGCGCTCCGGTGAAGAATTGCTGCTGACCAATGAGGGCTGGGTTGATTCCCAGTTGGTTGAGCAGTGTATTGGAGGGTTTGTACGGGGTCTTGCAGTAGGGGCAGATGGTACGCACAAGGCGCTGTGCCAATACGCCCAAGATGGTGGCCGAGAGGAGGAAGGGCTGCACGCCCATATCTATGAAGCGAGTAACGGCACCGGCGGCATCGTTCGTGTGCAGGGTGGAGAGCACCAAGTGCCCTGTCAATGCTGCTTGGATGGCGATTTGGGCGGTATCCTTGTCGCGAATTTCGCCTACGAGAATGCGGTCCGGGTCTTGACGCAGGAATGCGCGAAGCACTCGCGGGAAGGTCACGCCGATGGCTTCGTTGATGGGGACTTGGACGATGCCGTCGATATCGTATTCCACGGGGTCTTCGGCGGTGAGAATCTTGGTGTCTTCTGTGTTGATTTCACGCAGCGCGGCATACAGGGTAGTGGTTTTACCGGAGCCAGTGGGGCCGGTTACCACGAAGATGCCATTGGGCTTGTTTACCGTGTCGATGATGTACTCATGCAGATCCGGGTGAAGGTTGAGGTTGTTGAGGTCGAGGCTGACGCTGTTGCGGTCGAGCACACGCATTACCACGGATTCACCGTATTGAGTGGGCAGGGAGTTGACACGCATGTCCACGCTTGCCTTGCCAAGCTTCATCACGATGCGGCCGTCTTGTGGCACGCGGCGCTCAGCAATGTTCATGCCGGCCATCACCTTGACGCGGGAGATGACGGGGTTGGCCAAGTGGACGGGGGGCGGGGCCATTTCGTACAATGCGCCGTCTACGCGGTAGCGGATCTTGAATTCTTTTTCGAAGGGCTCCAAGTGAATATCGGAAGCTTTTTCCTTGATGGCTTGGGTGATGACCAAGTTCACGAACTTGATCACGGGGGCGGCGTTGGCTTCATCCATGCCGTCTTGGCTGCCTACGCTCATGTTGTTGAGTTCGGAGAGCAAATCTCCCATGGCGGCATCTGCGCCGCCGTAGCATTCGGCAATGCGCGCGCGTACTTCGTAGTCCGCCGCAACATAGAGGTAGATGTCTTGCCCTGTGGCCACGCGCAAATCATCAACAGTCTGCGGGTTCAGCGGGTCTTCCAAGCAAACGTACAGGCCCTCGCCCTCGCGGTATTCGATGGGTAGCGCGCCGAGAAGGCGTGCCTGAGCTGCCGGAATCAGGGCCAGCAGGTCGGGCGGGGGGACGAAGCCTTCCAGTTGAATGTATTGAGCCCCCACTTCGGTGGCGATGATGCTCCAAAAATCCTCCGGAGCACCGATGACGCCGAAATCAATGAGAGTCTCCCACAGTTCCTTGCCGCTATTAGACATTTCCTCCTTGACTTCCTTGGCCAAGGAGCGGTCTACCATGCCGTTGTTGATGAAAACATCAAGTGTTACATCAGTATCCATAATATGAAAGAGAGGTGATGAGTGAGAGATGGGGGTTAGCTGGCATCGCCAGTGGTGACACGGATGACTTCTTCTGCCGATGTCTTACCGGCCAGAACCTTGCGGATACCGTCTTCTCGCAGGGTGCGCATGCCCAGTTCGCGGGCGCGCTTGCGCAGTTGTGCGGAAGTGAGGTCGGAGTTGATGAGCCCGCGCACATCGTCCGTTACCTGGAAGATTTCGAAGATGCCCATACGGCCTTTCATGCCCTTGCCGCGGCACTTGTCGCAACCGCCGGGATTGGGCACCTTGACCGGGCGGGTGATATCGATGCCGAGGGTAGCGGCTTGTTTGGGGGTAAGCTGGCCATCAAGCTTGCAGGAGCAGAGGCATCGGCAGAGACGCTGAGCCATGATGGCGCGTACGGCGGAGGCGATGAGGAAGCGGTCCACCCCCATATCTGCAAGACGCGCCACGGAGGAGGGTGCATCATTGGTGTGCAGGGTGGAGAGCACGAGGTGACCTGTCATAGCCGCCTGAATGGCGATGGCTGCGGTCTCACCGTCTCGAATTTCACCAATCATGATGATGTTGGGAGCCTGACGCAGCATGGCTCGGAGGGCGGCGGCGAAGGTCATGCCGATTTCCGTACGAATCATCACTTGGTTGATGCCTGAGAGCTCATATTCCACGGGGTCTTCAGCGGTGATAATCTTCTTATCGGGGCGGTTCAGGTGGTTAAGACAGGCGTAGAGGGTGGTGGTCTTACCGGAACCGGTGGGGCCTGTCACCAAGATGACGCCGTCGGGCAGGGTGACTAAGCGGTCGAAGGTGGCTTCATCATCGGAAAGGAAGCCCAGCTGGGGCAGGCCGAGGGCCAAGGCGGATTTATCGAGGATACGCATCACGACGGATTCGCCGTGGTTGGTGGGCACGGTGCTCACACGAAGGTCAATGTGAGAGCCGTCTTTCAGGTCCAACTCAATACGGCCGTCTTGCGGTACGCGTTTTTCCGCGATGCTCATGGTGGTGCTCATCACCTTGAGGCGTGCGACGATGGGGCCGAGAAGTTTCTTGGGATGGTTGGCAACCTCTACCAATCGGCCATCCACGCGGAAGCGGATGCGCACGCGGTCTTCCATCGGTTCGATGTGAATATCAGATGCGCGCATGCTGTGCGCATCATTGAACATGGAATCCACCAAGTCGATGATGGGGGATTCCGTGTCGCCCTTGGCGTATGTCTTTTTCTCCGGATAGTACTTGGCGATGGCCTTTTGCAGATCCGGTTCAGATGCAACGAAGAATGAAACATCTCTACCCAAGAATTGCGGCAAGCTGTCCAATGTCTCCATGGCAAAGGGGTCTGCAATGGCAACTTGCAGGGAGAACCCGTCGTCTCCAATGGGAAGGAAGCCCACGCGGCGTGCAATTTCGCCATTTACGCTGGCAATAATGCCGGGATCTACCTCAAACTGGGTTAAATCCACGTATTCCATGCCAGAGTTAACAGCTGCTACTTGCGCAATGTAGTCTGCGGTCATGTAGCCATTGTTGATGAGGTATTCAACAACACTATCCATGGGGGAAAGCTGGTCGCGAATGGCATCAAGTGAGCCGATATCAATAGCACCGGCTTCCACCAACAGGTCCAGAAGGTAATTTTCGTTCGAGTACACGGGAGAAAACGAGAGGTTTAAGCATTCTGATGTGCGGTGAGAGAAGCCGCACATCCGTTCATTACTCTACACTAAGAAGCCCCGCGCGTCAATCACGCATTTCGCAAAAAACTTCATTTGCGCGGGAGAATTTGCAAAATGTGCCTTCAGTTGGTGTTTGAAAAGTTTTTGAAGGGGCAAAATCAGAGGGGGGAGTGTGGCTTTTGTGTTGCAATCTGCCGGGTGGCGGGGTAGAATAGAGGGCGTTATGAGCGAAGCTAAGAAAGAACTTCTTGATATATTGTTGACCAAGTCTATCAAGACCGGTCATTTCATTTTGGCCTCTGGCAAGGAGAGTGATATGTACTGCGACTGCCGCGTGACGGCATTGGATGCACGTGGTGCAAATTTGATTGGTGAAGTGGGGTGGAAATTGGTGCAGGAGGAGATTTTGCCCAAGTTCCCCACGGCAGTGTCGATTGGTGGCATGACGATGGGTGCCGACCCGATTTCTTTGGCTATCGGCATGTACTCAGCATCGGCCGAAACCCCGTTGAAGGTATTTACTGTGCGCAAGGAGGCCAAGGATCACGGTCGCGGCAAGCGTATTGAGGGTAATTTTGAGGCAGGGCAGGATGTCATTGTGGTAGATGATGTGATTACTACCGGAGGCTCCACCATCAAGGCCATTGATGCTATTGAGGCTGAGGGTGGCAAGGTAGTGGCTGCTTTGGTGCTGGTGGATCGTGAGGAAGGAGGCCGCGAGGCCATTGAATCTCGCGGGGTTCCGGTGTACCCCATGTTCACTCGTGCTACCATCTTCGGTGCTAAGTAAAGTTTAGCGCGTATGTTGCCGGTCATAGCAGGCGTGGAGGGTATTCTCCTGACGGAGCGCGAACGGGAGTTATTCTCTCGTCTGCAGCCGGCCGGTTATATTTTGTTTTCCCGCAACATCTCGGATTATGAGATGACCCGGGAGCTTACGGATGATTTGCGCAGCCTTACGCAAGGACCGGATGCGCCCATCATCGCTATAGATCAGGAGGGAGGGAGAGTGGTGCGCACTGCCGGTATAGATGTGTGTTTGCCGTCTGCTTCCGCCTTGGCCGCTACGCAGAGTGAGCACATAATCACCCAGGCGGCATATTACAATGCCCAATGTTTGTATACGTTGGGGGTGAATACTGATTTTGCCCCTGTCTTGGATTTGGGTTCACCACGAGTCAATGCCTTGCCAGGGCGGTGCTGGGGGGCAGATACGCAAGATGTCATTTCCTATGCAGGGGTGTGGAATCGTTCGCTGCTGCGCCGCGGGGTGATGACCTGTGGTAAACACTTTCCCGGTATGGGTGCAGCAGAATCCGATCCGCATTACACATTGCCCACGGTACGCGGGGATTGCGATGATTTTTTGGCAGAGGCAACAATACCGTTTACAGCGTTGATGCCGGAGCTGCCTTCACTCATGGTGGCGCATTTGATGCTGCCGGATATAGATGCAGTGCTGCCTAGTTCTCTGTCTCCGGCGTTGGTGCAAGGTTTTTTGCGCAATCAATTGGGATATGAAGGTGTGGTGTTTACCGATGATTTGTGCATGGGGGCTATTGCCAATAGCTATAGTCCTGCGCAATCAGTGGTGCTGGCCTTGCAGGCCGGGTGCGATTTGCCACTTGTTTGCCACAATGCAGTAGAGCATTTGGAGGAGATTGCTGCAGTGGTAGAAGCTTTGCCTCCTGCTCTGTTGCAAGATGTGGAACGCCGTATTACCCGCTTCCGTATCATGCTTTCCACTTTTGAGCCCATGCGCTTTATAGAGTGGCGAGATTATTTGAAGGATGTGGCGGCATTCACGGCAAGTGTGCCGGAGGTCGACCCCTCAGCCCCGGCTTCTCCGGTGTTTGATTATTGAATGTTTCCCGCAGCTATTTTGCGCACAGGGAGGGGGAGTGCGCTATCTTGAAGCCACGTCAGGTGAGTGGTTGTAATGAAGGTTTGCCCATCCGGGGGGAGTGTGCTTAGCAGGGCTCGCCGCCGCCCGGGGTCCAGCTCGCCAAAGATGTCATCTATAAATAAGATGGGGGGAGAGCCTGTTTCCTCTCGCAAGAGGCCGGATTGAGCCAGCAGCATGGCGGTGGAAAGGGTGCGTTGCTGGCCTTCGGAGGCGAAACTTGCCGCAGGTGCACCGGCAATCAGCAAATGAAAGTCATCTCTGTGTGGGCCCACGGTGGTGAATCCGCTCTTCTCATCAGCTTCTGTGGCTGCGTCGAGCGCCGCCATCAGGTTATCGGCAGAGGAAGGGGCGTAGGCAATATCTACGCTCTCTTCTTTACCGGATATTTGCATGTGCAGCTGTGTGATGTGCGGTTGGAGAAGGCGGAGAAGCTGGTAGCGCAGCTGGATGAGCAATTCTCCATGCTGCGCCATCACAGCGGCATAGCTTTGCAATGCGGCAAGAGTGCGCCGTGGATTGCGCAGCAGCATGTTGCGTGCGCGCAAAGCTTTGCGGTATGCTTGCAGTGCGGCTCTGTAGTGCGGGTGCCACTGGCTCCCCAAAAAATCAAGGTATTTTCGGCGTTCTTCTGCGGCCCCGCTCACCAATGAAATATCGCTGTTGCTGAGCCAGACAACCGGCGGGGCTTCTGCTAAATAGTCGGCGTAGTCTTTGCAGGGTATGCCATCAACGTGCAGATTGAGCTTGCGTGCTTCCCAAGCGAGGCGGCGCGTACCCAAATCTGTGTCAAGCGAGATGCCAAAGGCGCTGTGACCATGGGCTGCGAGTGATTCCAAACGCGTGGCGCGCGGGGAATGCAGTGTGAGCGCTAAGCACATGGCCTCCATCAGGCTTGTTTTGCCTTGCGCGTTGTCTCCCAATAAGATTGCACCCTCCGGCGGTATTTCCCAGCGGAGTGCCGGATAACACCGAAAATTCATCAGGCGCAGGGTCGCGAGCATGCGTTAGCAAGTCGTTGGCAGGGCGCGGATGGCATCCATTACCTTTTTGCCGATGGCCAGCTGGCCAGCGCGCCCTTTGGCTTTCAACTCTTCTTTGGTGAAGACGATGGGGTCGCCCACAGCAATGGTGATGGGTTTGAAGCGAAGCTTTTTGCTGTGGATGGGCAAGCAATCATAGGCTCCTTCGATGCGCAGTGGTTGGATGGGCACCCCTTGCAAGCGGCTCAATATGAGGCCAATGCCAGGCATGGCATCGTGAATCTGGTTGTCCGGGCAGCGGGAGCCTTCCGGGAAAATGATGATTCGGCCACCGCCTTTCACCAAACGAAGCACTTTGAGGATGCTGCCGGGGTCGGGCTGTTCTTGGTCGATGGGGATGACGTTGCAAAAGGGGAGAATGCGGCGCAAAAAGGGGATGTCGAACAGTGTTTTGCGGGCCAAGAAGTTAATCCCCGTTCTGGAGAAAAGCTGCCCAATCATGGGCGGGTCAAGGAAGCTTTGATGGTTCATCACATAGATGCACGCGCCATCTTCTATCAGCTTTTCTCGGTTGATGACTTTGAGCTTGAAAAATGCTTGTGCCACACCTTGCGTGAGACGCAGGATGAGGAAGTAAAGGGGATTGATGGTATGCATGGTCGAAACAGGGAAAAGAGTTAGTCGTTGGCTACAAGTTTGGTGCGAATGTCGGCCACGACTTTGGTGACAACTTGGTCAATGCTCAAATCGGAGGTGTCTACCAGCGTGGCATCAGCCGCTTGGGTGAGCGGGGCGCAGGCGCGGGCAGAGTCTTTGCGGTCGCGCTCGGCAATAGAATCCGCCAGACCTTGGGCGGCACGACGTGCAGCTCGCACTTCTTCAGAGGCGGTCACAAAGTATTTGTAGGGCGTGTGGGGGAACACAACTGTACCGATATCGCGGCCTTCCATGACCACGGGTTCCGTGGTGTTGTACTCCCGCTGTTTTTCGACTAACAGGGCACGCACCTCGGGAATGGCTGCTATGGTGGATACGTATTCGTTTGTTTCGGGCGTAGTCAATTCCTCTGCCAAGATGCGGCCATTGCAGACAACGGTAGACATCGAGCCCTCTTTGCCGAAAGAAAGGGGGATGGTGGGCAGCAGAGCCTTTACAGCTTCCGTATCGGCCGGGTTCACCCCTTGTTGCAGGGTGTACCAAGTTACTGCACGGTACATGGCACCCGTGTTGATGAAGGTGTAGCCCAGTTCCTTGGCGATGAGTTTTGCCACAGTAGATTTGCCCGATGCCGCAGGGCCGTCAATTGCTATTGCCGGAGGATTCATACTGCGCCAAGTATACCCGCTGGGGGCGGGCGTGTCCAGCAAAAACATCAGCGTTGTTGAAGATAAAAGCGAGCTTGCTTTTCAACGGCTGCAGGCCACCACGTCGCGGGTACAGGGCTTCCGCTCAACAATGCATCCCGTATGGTGGAGGATGATGCAGGGTGATTTCCTGATATAAAGATGGCTTGGGCATCTTCTCTGGGCTGTGGGGGGGCCGAGCGGTGGTAGACGATGAAGGTGAGCTGCTCTATCAGGTAATCATAACGCGCCCAGCGGTGAAGTTGCTCCCACTGGTCTGTGCCCATGAGCCAAAGAAGCTTATCGTGGGGGTATTGTTGGCGGTAGTGTTCTACCAATCTCCAGCTCCAGCTGGGGGGCGGAAGCGCTAAATCCAGGTCAGATATTTCAGCCCATGGGTAATCTTGTGTGGCGAGACGCAGCATTTCCATGCGCTCTTCGCCGGCAAACATCGTTTGTTTGCCGGTTTTGAACGGGGAGCATGCTGCCGGAAGGAAGATGACTTTATCCAAGTTTGCACAAGCTTGTGCAGCCTCAGCGATGCTGAGGTGCCCGCTGTGCACCGGGTCAAAGCTCCCGCCAAAAAGGCAAATGTTCATATATTATAGCCCTTCCGTATCTTTGTAGGGCAAGAAGCAGCCAATAGGCAATTTGATGTATTTCACCTCGGGCTTGAGACGGCGATATCGCTCAATGAATTCGGTGAGGTCGCCGTAGTTGCGGCTGTTTTTCGGGATACCTTGCTGCCCGCAGTTCGCCAGCACGTTGTAGTGAAGCTCGGCGTGCAAGTGGGCAGGGAACATGCCGCGGTTGGTGCCAATGGTTCCTACTTGGTCTCCACGGCGAACGATTTGCCCCAACTGCACATCGATGCGGTCTAAGTGTCCGTAGAGTGTTTGGCAGCACAACACTTTGCCGGATTTGGGGTCGCGGAAGGCATGGCGCACGATAACTACCTTGCCCCAGCGGCCCCGGGCATCTGCCGCATAGGTGACGAGACCTGTGCCAATGGTGTATACGGGGTCTCCCAAATCGCTGTTGCCGCCGCCATTGCCATTCCAGTCTTCGCCCATGTGGCGGGGGGTGCGCAAGCGTAGGCCGCGAGCTTTGTAGTAACCTTCTGCGTTGGGCTTGCCAACCGGGTAATCAAATCCATCAGCCAAAGGGACAAAGGCCCATTTGCCATCGGGCGTCTTTTTTGCCATGACGGCTGCGGAGCAGGAGTTGCCGAGCAATGAAAGCAGGGCCAAAGCCAGTATCAGAAAATTGCGGTAGAATCGTACCATGTGGTCATTCTAGCATATAAGGGGGCACGCTTCAAGCATCAATCTCTGTGCTGACGCAGCCGATTGAGCAAAAGAAAAGGGGAAGCTCCCGGAATAGGTGCTTCCCCTTGGAAAAGGTTGCTAAATGTGGTATTAAACAACGCCTTGGTCAATCATGGCATCAGCCACTTTGACAAAACCGGCAATGTTGGCACCGGCCACGTAGTTCGTGAAGTCTGCCGTGCTGTCGGCAGAGAACTCGCGTGCGTGGTTGTATGCGTTGTCATGGATGTTCTTCATGATGGAGAAGAGTTTGGCATCCACTTCTTCGCTAGACCAGCTCAGGCGCATGCTGTTTTGGGACATTTCGAGACCGGAAGTTGCAACGCCGCCGGCATTGGCCGCCTTGGCGGGACCGTAGAGAATCTTGGCTTGCAGGTAGTTGTCAATACCCTCCAAATCGGTGGGCATGTTGGCACCTTCTGCCACCAGCTTACAGCCATTCTTGATGAGAGTAGCCGCTTCCGCACCGTTGATTTCGTTTTGCGTAGCGCAGGGGAATGCGCAGTCGCAGGGTACGCTCCAAGGACGCTGCCCTTCAAAGTATTGCACGCCGGGGAACGCATCGGCGTATTCTTTGATGCGGCCACGGCGCACGTTCTTGAGCTCCATAATCCAAGCCAGTTTCTCTGCGTCGATGCCGGCGGGGTCGAATACGTAGCCGTTGGAGTCAGACATCGTCACAACCTTGGCCCCGAGCTGGGTGAGTTTCTGTACGAGGAACTGAGCCACGTTGCCGGAGCCGGATACCACGCACACCTTGCCTTCCAGATCATCGCCCTTGGTGGCAAGCATGTTCTGTGCAAAGTACACGCAACCGTAGCCTGTGGCTTCGGGGCGAATCAGGGAGCCGCCCCAGTTGAGCTTCTTGCCGGTAAGTACACCGGTAAACTCATTGCGAAGGCGCTTGTACTGCCCAAAGAGGTAGCCAATCTCGCGAGCGCCCACACCGATATCACCGGCCGGTACGTCTGTATCCGGGCCAATGTGGCGCTGAAGCTCCGTCATGAAGCTCTGGCAGAAAGCCATCACTTCGCGGTCGCTCTTACCTTTGGGGTCAAAATCGGAGCCACCCTTGCCACCGCCCATGGGCAGGGTTGTGAGGGAGTTTTTGAAAACTTGTTCGAAACCGAGGAACTTGAGGATACCCAGGTTGACGGAGGGATGGAAGCGGAGTCCGCCCTTGTAGGGGCCGATTGCGCTGTTGAATTCCACACGGTAGCCGCGGTTTACGCGGATTTTACCGTTATCGTCCACCCAGGGGACTCGGAAGATAATGGTGCGTTCCGGCTCAACGATGCGTTCGAGGATGCAGTTATCCTCATATTTCTTATTGGCGGAGAGCACCGGGGAAATGGTGGAAATCACCTCCTGCACAGCTTGCAGGAACTCCGGCTCGCTCGCATTTTTAGCGCGAACCTCATCAATGACTCGTGTGGTGTAGTCAGACATAGTGTTGTTAGCTGTCTGGGTTCCGTCACGGGCAAACATAGTCTGCGCGTTGGCGGTCAGACTCGCGAATTATACCAGAATGAAACGCGTTGAAAAGTCTTTTTTCAAAAAAATGCGATTTCAGGCGAGGTGCTTGGGGGCAATATTATCCTTTTTGGGGGGCTCTCAGCGGTAGGTACATCAGGAAAAAAAGTCCGAGAGCCGGGAGTTGCAGCCAAAGGTAATACCAAGGGGCCGCTCCCAAGTAATCCAAGATGCAGCCCGGTATGGGGCTTTTTTGGGTAAAGCCGTAGTTGGTGCCAAGCCACACGTTGATGGGGATGATGGCCAGCAAATAGGCATCCATGAGCAGCAATGAACGCAGGATGTCTTTGCGGCGCGCTTTCCACTGCATCACAAAGATAACCGCCATGGCAGAGAGAAAGAGCATACTGTGTGAGAAAAAGAAGATGAGGAAAGCGAAGCTGGGGTATCCCTCTGCCAAGGCCGGGGTGATGAGTCCTTGCACACTGGCGGTGAGCACGCCGAAATAAACGACGGCACAAGCCCAGCGTTTTTTGCACCACAGGGCGATGGCGGATACAATAACCATGAAAGAGCAGAAGTGAAGAGGCAGGTTTTCCTGCCAGGGCGTGTTCACCCCACCTGTGTGGCGCCAGGTGAACTCTACCGCGAACATGAGAAGCAAAATAAGGCTCATCGCTTTGCAAAACACTCGCTGTGCGTGATTGCTGCCTTTGGCTCCGAGCAGGATGATGCCTCCCGTTGCCAGCAGGGTTAGCGCTACTGCTGCCACGTGCGGGGTACCCCAGCGCACAAACGGTTCGATGTCTGGTGTCATGGCGGGGGATTATAAATCTGCCCAGATGGTTTTGAGATAGGGCTCGCCATCAAAATCAAAAGGCATGGGTGCACTGCTCAGGTGCGCGCCGGGAATGCCTTCGGCCACCATGCGGCGGAAGGCTGCTGGGCTGAGCTTGCGGCAGTTGGTGGTGCAGAGCATCCATCCTCCCGGGGCCAAGCAAGCGGCTGCTTTGGCTACGAGTTTGCCGTAATCGCGCTCAACGCGCCAGATGCGGCCTTTTTCATCTCGTGAAAAGGTGGGGGGATCCAGCACGATGGCATCGAATTGGCGACCTTGGCGGGCAAAGCGTTCCAGCCAGTGCAGCACATCTCCTTTGCAGAAGTAGTGTTCGCCGGGGTCGATGCCGTTTTGCTGCATATTTTCGCGGCACCATGTGAGGCAGGGCTGGGCTAGGTCCAGCGTTGTAGTGGTGGCGCCAGCCATGGCTGCGCATACGGAGAAAGCCCCTGTGTAGGCGAAGGTGTTGAGTAGGGTGCTGCCCGGTGTACAGCGTTTGCGTACTTCGGCGCGGTTGTCTCGCTGGTCCAGAAAAATGCCTTGGGAGTATCCCGCTTCCATATCCATGATGTAGCGCACACCGTTTTCTACAATGTGGAAGCGCGGGGGTAGTTCTGGGCCGCAAAGATGCTGCGGAGGGAGCTTTACATCATTGTCCAACTGCTTGAGGTAGACACTACGGCCGGATGCCAGCAGCTGTTTGTGCAAATCCGCAGGCAGTGCTGTGCCACGAAGGGATACGAGCAGCCTGTCCGCCAAGGCATCGACAAACACCTCCGGCCACGGTGTGCCGTCTGCAATGCGGAATGCATCCGTCCCTTGCGGTAGGCGCGCCTGCTTGGTGGCCAGTATTTGTCCCAGCGTTGGCTTCATGGAGTTGAAAATGGCCTCAGCGGGCAGAAGCTGCGGCCTTGACGATGGTGGCGGCCATAGTGGAGAGGGCATTGGCACGTGTGGAGGCCAAATGCTCTTTAAGCCCGCATTCATCCAGCTTGCTCAGGTCTGCGGCCATGATTTCTGCGGGGGTGAGCCCGGAAAGCAGGCGGATGAACAGGGCAATCAGTCCCTTGGTGATGAGCGAATCGCTGTCTGCATGAATCACCATGCGCCCCATGAATACTTCGGTGCCCACCCAAACGCGGCTTTGACAGCCTTTGATGAGGTTGCTTTGTTTGCGGTACACCTCCGGCATGGGGGGGAGCTTGCGCCCCAGAGAGATGATGAATTCGTACTTCTCCGTCCAATCTTCAAAGACGGACATGTCGTCCAGCAACTCTTCTATGCGTTCATTGTAGCTCATGGTTTAGCGGGCAGATGTTGCCAGAGTGTAGAGGACTGCTTTTTGGGCGTGCAGGCGGTTTTCAGCCTCGGTGAAGATGATGGGGGCGTGAGCTTCCAGCACTTCATCCGTGATTTCGTAGCCACGGTATGCGGGAAGGCAGTGGAACACGCTGTGCCCGGGGGCAGCCAATTTCAGGATTTCATCATTCACTTGGTAGGGGAAGAAAGCTTGCTCCTTGGTGCCTTTTTCTGCTTCTTGGCCCATGGAAATCCAAGTGTCGGTGTTGATGACGGTGCAATCGCGCACAGCTTCAGCCGCATCGGTGGTGCAGATGATGCCATCGTAGTTGATGGCGGCAAGTGTTTCCGGTTTGGGAAGTGCGTGTGCAGGGCCGGCCAATGCCAAGGTGAAGCCCAAGTGCTTGGCAGCCCACATCCAAGAGCGCCCCATGTTGTTGTCTACATCGCCCAAGAAGGAAATCTTCATGTCTTTCCAAGCGCCTACGCCGTATTTTTCTTCCAAGGTGAGCAAATCTGCCAAGATTTGGCAGGGGTGTTCTTGGTCAGTCAAAGCGTTGATGGTGGGAAGCTTGGAGTACCGGGCAAAATCCACCACTTCGTCCTGGCCGTAGGTGCGGATAACGGCTCCGTGAATCATGCGCCCCAGCACGCGCGCCGTATCTTTGATGGGCTCTCCGCGGCCCAGTTGGATGTCGCGGGTGGAGAGGAACATGGGGCGGCCTCCCAATTCGGAGATTCCCACTTCGAACGATACGCGGGTACGGGTGGAGGATTTGGAGAATATGAGGGCCCACGTTTGGCCGGAAAGTGGTTGTTCACGGTGCTGCCCACGCTCGGACTTGAGTCTGTGAGCCAGTTGAAGGAGCTCCTGAATTTGCTCCCCCGTCAATTCTTCGATGGAAAGTAAATTTTTCATTGCTGGATGCGGCACGCTAAATAGAAAGTGATTTTCTACCACGCTTGGCGGTGCATGTAAAGCAAGGAATGAGTCAGCCCGCGCGTTATTCTTTGGGTGCAGTTTTGCGGCGTCGGGATGTACCTGTGGAAGAAGCCCCGGATTTTTTGCGTTTGACCGGTTCTTTTTTTTCGCCGGTGGCAGAGCTTTGTTTGCGGGTGCGGCGCTTTTTTGCAGGAGCGGGCTCGGGAGATTCGAGGGAGAAATCATCATCTTCTTCCCGGACACGCCGAGGGGCTTTCTTGGATGGTTGAGAGGCGGCTGATGCTGGATGTGCCTTTTGAGGTGCGCGGTTGCGCTTGCGGCGTTTGCGCAGAATGAGCACTGTAGGCAGGAAAAGCACGCCGCCGCCTACAAGCTTCATGAGCGGCCAGCCGCAGAGAAATTTTGCCTTGTAGATGTGTGCTTGGTTAGGGTCGTGCGGGTGGGTGATGATTTCTACCGCTTGGTGCAGGGTATAGTCATCGCAATCCAAGTCAGGCATGGCTTTGTTGATGGTGATGCCGTCCGGGAGGGTGAAGGTGACGAAGGGCTGGTAGGCCGTAGCATCTGCCGCACAGAGGTTGCCGTGCTCCCAAGCTTCGGTCTGAGTTTCAAAGGGACGCTGGCGTACGTCTGTCACTACGCCGGGGAGCACTACTGCCTTGTGGGCGTAGATGGCGGTTTTGCCCAGTTCCCACAGGGCTGTGCCTATGCCGTATGCTCCCAGCAACAGGGCGGCCAAGAGGAGGGCGTTGCGGCGCAGGAACTGTTTGAGGAAGAGCATGAAAAGAAGGTTAGTTGATAGCTACGCGTTGTTCAAAAGGCTCAATGCGCCCTTTGCTGATGCAGTGCTGCACCCATTGCACGACGACGGAAATATCATCCGGTAGCGGGGTGCGCAAACGATTGTGACGGGCGGTTGCCAAAGCCACACTGGGAATTTGGGCCAAGATATCGCGAGCCTCGGTGCTCTCAGCTCGGTAAAGCGTATCAGCGCGGGGAATTTGCAGCAAATCCGCATCCAGCAAACGGATGCCTATGCCGAATTGTGCGGCCAGACTTTGCAGTTCATCGGCATCTGCCGCGTCATCGCTCTCGCCCGGCAGGAGAATGAGCTCTGTTTCCTGTGCCCAGTTGCCGCAGGAAAGGGCGCGGAAAAAAGCTTTGCGGCAACTCTCTGCGCCATCGTTGAATCCTACGCACACTGCTCGGTAGGTGGGCTCTTGCGTCTCTGCGGAGAAATCTACCAGATAGACTCCATCTTCACCTCGCGTGCCGGCCGGCCAGTGCACGGCCACCAAGTCGGGGTGCTGCCAGCTTTCTTCCTCTTCTACTGGGTAGACGAATACACCCATGCCGGCAGTATCGTACAGCCGCACGGCCAAGGCCAGTGCTTTGTGCAGGGGGCTGTTGCCTGTGGCTCCATTCTCGAAGATGTTGTGCAGGGATGTGGTGTCCCCGCTGGGTTTCAGGTAGTAGCCTTGCCCATTGGGCACGCGCGCCAAGCAAGAATCTTCCTCCAGCGCAATGAATGAAAATTGCGAGCGCAGGGAGCGGTCGGAATAGGAATCTCCCAAGATAGCGCGCACGCGGGCGATGAGTTCCGTGCCCTTGATGGCATCTTCCTCACGTTTGGGGAGGAGAGATGGCAATATTTTTTCAAGTTGTTTCTTGAGACTCATGGGGGGAGCGAAAAATCAGGCGCGGATTTGTGTGCCGGCCAGTTTTAAGTTGGGATCTACCGGGGTGTCGAGCGGGGAAAAATCTCCGATTTGGGAGCGCAAGAAGCCCGCGTAGGCAATCATGGCGGCGTTGTCAGTAGTGAAATGGGCAGGGGGCAGCACCAGTTCGATATTCCGGCGGCGGCAAGCGTCTGCCATCTGTTCGCGCAGGGCCTTGTTGCAGGAAACGCCGCCTGATACGGCAATGACTTGGTGCCCGGTTTGCTTGGCAGCATTCAGCGTTTTGCGGAGGAGTACATCAATGATGGCCTTGCGTACACTTGCGCACAGGTCGTTCATGTCCTGCTCCGACAAATCATTCGGGTTGCCGCTTTCCACCAGCGTGGGCAGGGTGTAGAGCACCGCTGTCTTGAGCCCTGAGAAAGAAAAATCCAGATGCGGTTCGTGCATCATGGGGCGGGGGAAGGGGAAACGCTGCGCATCGCCCAGCGCGGCGCGCTTGTCTATTTCCGGGCCTCCCGGGTAGGGAAGATCCAGCATCTTGGCCACTTTGTCGAAAGCCTCCCCCGCGGCATCATCACGTGAGCGCCCCAAAAGCCGATACTCCCCGATTCCCTGCACATCAATGAGCAAGGTGTGCCCGCCCGATACGACCAAAGCCAAATGTGGCACCAATCCGCCGGGCCGGTCGATGAATGGCGAGAGCAGATGCCCCTCCATGTGATTGATGGCGATGAAGGGCTTGCGTGCGCTCAGCGCCAAGGCTTTGGCTGCGGTGTTGCCCACTAAGAGCGCGGCTACCAGCCCGGGCCCTGCTGTGCTGGCAAAGACATCTACATCATGAATGCTGCGCCCGGCTTGTTGCAGGGCTTCTTTCAGCACGCCGGGCAGGTTGGTGGAGTGGTTGCGGGAGGCGAGTTCAGGGATAACCCCGCCATAAAGACGGTGCAGGGGGATTTGGGTGGAGATGACAGAGCTGAGCACGCGCGGCGTGCCGCAGGCTTGCTCTTCCACTAGGGCAACGGCTGTTTCATCGCAGCTGGACTCGATTCCCAGTACCAACATGGCTCGGTGTTCAAAATCAGGCTTTCTTGCGGCGGCTGATGCGGGGCTTTCCTTTGCCCAGCACCACTTCTTCGGTGATGGTTACTTTGTCGATGCTCTTGTCGCTGGGTGCTTCGTACATCACATCGAGCATGATGCGCTCAAAAATGCCGCGCAGTGCGCGTGCGCCGGTGCCGCGTTCAATGGCTTGCTTGGCCATGGCATGCAGGGCTTTTTCTTCCACCTTGAGCTTGATGCCGCTCATGGACATAAGCTTGGAGTATTGCTTCACCAGTGCATTCTTCGGCTCGGTGAGCAGGTTGACGAGTTGTTCCTCCGTGAGGGTGGTGAGCGGTGCGAAAATGGGAAGACGCCCCATCAGTTCCGGAATCATGCCGAACATGAAGAAGTCTTCCGGCATGGCTTTGGAGAGGATTTCTTCCTCCGTGTATTCCTTGGTGTTGCGGTCTTCCTCGATGGAGGCAAAGCCCATGGCTGAGGAGCCGATACGCTTGCGAATAATGCCTTCCAGCCCCACAAACGCGCCACCGCAAATGAAGAGGATATTCTCCGTGTTCACGCGGATGTACTGTTCATTCGGGTGTTTGCGCCCCCCCTTGGGCGGGATGTTGCACTCCGTGCCTTCCACAATCTTGAGCAAGGCTTGCTGCACACCCTCGCCGGATACATCACGAGTGATGCTCACATTCTGCGTTTTGCGGCCGATTTTGTCAATTTCATCCACATAGATGATGCCACGCTCGGCTTTGGCCACATTCATATCTGCTGCTTGCAGCAAACGCAGGATGATGTTTTCCACATCCTCGCCCACATAGCCGGCCTCTGTCAGTGTGGTGGCATCTACGATGCAGAAGGGCACATCCAAAATGCGTGCCAGTGTTTTGGCCAGCAATGTCTTGCCGCTTCCGGTGGAGCCGGCCAGCAAGAGGTTGCTTTTTTCCACCTCCGTACCATCTTCGCTTTTGGCTTGGCGGAGGCGCAGGTAGTGGTTGTATACTGCTACGCAAAGGGTGCGCTTGGCAAAGTCTTGGCCAATGACGTAGTTGTCCAGCATGCTGTGCAGCTCCTTGGGGGTGGGTAGTTCATCCAGCTTGCGGGTCTGCACTTCCAAGGGGGTGGAATCATCTGATTTGTCTTGCGGTAGCAATTCGGGATGCGTTCCGCGCACCAGTGACAATACGCGGTCTGCTGCTATGTCTCCCAGTTTGGAGGTGAACATGTGGTAATTCATCCCCTCGATGCATGGGAAGCAGAGATCCATGGTGCCCAAATGCAGCATGGGACGCCCCTCGCATTCAACTTCTCCACAAAGATCGCAGGTGCTTTTTTTGCCGGCCATGGCTTTTGTTTGGGTTATTTTTGCTCCGCCTTATTAGTGAGGATGCGGTCTACCAGACCGTAAGCCACGGATTCCTCTGCGGTCATGTAATTGTCGCGATCCTGGTCTTGCTTGACGGTGTCAAAATCCTTGCCTGTGTGCTGTGCCAGAATACCGGTGAGGCGCTTATCCAAACTGAACATGAAATTGATGGTGCGCTGCACATCGGCAGCTGTGCCTTGGGCTCCGCCGCGCACCTGGTGAATCATCACGTGGGAGTTGGGCAGGCAGAAACGCTTACCCTTGGTGCCTGCCGCCAGCAGCACAGAGGCCATGGAAGCCGCAATACCGATGCAGTAGGTGTTGATATCGCAGGACACAAACTGCATGGTGTCGTAGATGGCAAGGCCGGCCGTGACAGACCCGCCGGGGGAGTTGATATAGAGGTGAATATCCTTCTTAGGATCGGTCATTTGCAGGAAAAGTAACTGTGCAATGACAGAATTGGCCACGGTGTCATCAATCTCTGTGCCAATGAAGATGACGCGGTCGAGCAACAAGCGGGAATAGATATCATAGGCGCGCTCGCCTTGGCTGGTCTTCTCGATGACGGTGGGGATGTAGTAATTCTTGGGAGTTTCCATAGCGTGTGTTCAGCTTACTTTAGCACAGGTCGGCTCGCGTTGGAAAGTGAGAATCGGGGCATGCGCGTATGTATGACCCAAAAAAGAAGCCGGAGTCCTTGTAAACTCCGGCTTGCAGGGAAATGAAAAATTGTATTAGCGCATGTCGAGCACGGGGACAAGAAGCGGCTCTTCGGGCCCGGTGTATTTGGAAAGCGGGCGGAAGAGGGTATTGTCTTCCAGTTGCTCCAGAATCTGTGCCACCCAACCGGCCGCGCGGGCAATGGCAAAGATCGTGGTGAACATGCGGGTGGGGATGCCCAAGCTGTAGTACACCGTGGCAGAGTAGAAATCCACGTTGGCATTGAGCCCTTTGCGGGCGCGTACCATCTTGGCTATCATATCGCTCATGCGTATCCACTTCGGCTCGCCAATCGTCTGGCACAGGCGGATGGCAATGCGGCGCAGCTGCGGTGCGCGCGGATCCAGCGTCTTGTATACGCGGTGCCCCATGCCGAATATCTTTTCCTTGTGTGCCAGCTTGTCGTTGATGTACGCTTCTACATTTTCCTCGCTGCCAATTTCCTTCAGCATTTCAATCACAGCCTCATTGGCGCCACCGTGCAGAGGGCCTTTGAGGGTGCCGATGGCTGAGGTGATGCAGGAGTACATGTCCGACAGGGTGGAGGCCGTCACGCGGGAGGAGAAGGTGGAGGCGTTCATCCCATGGTCTGCATGCAAAATGTAGGCCACGTCCAGAATGTGAGCTTCGTTGGGATCCGGCTCCTTACCCTTGAGCAACCACAAGAAATGCGAGGCCTCATCCAAATCCGTGCGGATGGGCGGCAAATCCAAGCCTTGGCAGATACGATAGTAGTAGGCGGCCATCACCGGAATCTTGGCAATGAGTGAAAGCCCGATTTCCTTCATCTGGCTGGGGTCCTTGGTGCGGTCGTCATACATGCCCAGCATGGAGACAGCCGTGCGTAGCGCGCTCATGGGGCGCGCCGTCTTCGTGGCGCTTTTGAAGAAATCAAGAATGGGTTGGGGTAAATCGCGGTCAAAGCGCAGACGCTGTTTCAGCCCCTCCAATTCTTCGCGGTTGGGCAGGCGTTTGTTGAGCAGCAGGTAGATAATCTCTGAGAAAGAGCACAAATCTACCAAGTCTTCAATCTCGTATCCGCAGTAAAGAAGGCGGCCTTCTTCACCGCGCACATCGCTCAAGCCTGTCTCGTTGGCGATGATGCCTTTGAGACCTTTTGTGAAAATAGGTTTGTTCGGGGGCTGCTGGTCGTTCATTCTTGTTTTCTTCTCCGGTGTGTGGGAGCCGCCGGAGCGGCGCTGTGGGGAGCCGGAGCTCCCCTTGTTTTTGGGGTGGGATAGTCCCTTGTGCGTGATGTGGAGGGATTAATCCACGTAGTACCAAAGGTCGGCAAGCTCGCCCATGGCCTTCAGTTCTGCATCTTCGCGGCTTTCCAGCCAGCTCTTGACAGCTTGGCGCTGTGTCTCGTTGGTCTGGGTCGGGTCTTCGGCAAAGGCGCAGATGTTGCAGCCTTCATCCGTCATATTACCTTCGCAATTCAAGCCATTGGCCTCAATGCAGTCGGAGATGAAGTCATGCAGGAACTGTTCGCACTCGGGGGATTCTACATCACCCTTGTAGTCAAACGTAAACTTAAAGCAGAGTTCGCGGAACTCGCCCACGCGGTACTTCTTGCGGAGTCTCTTCTTCATGGTGCGCATAGTGTAGACTATGCCGCCCCACCTGTCAATGTTAAATCGCGTTTGTTCCAAGGTAAACGCATGAAGTGTGCTTTTTTGCCGGTGTTAATCTGCTTTGTTTGCCGGTGATAGATGTTGTGGAATCGGGCGGGTTGAGCGGGCTCCTGCGACTTGCATTTTCCGGATGATTTGTTTTTGAGCAGTCTCCATTTCAGAAGATGAATGATATTCAATATAGCGCAGGAATAAATCCAGTGGCAAATCCGGGCAGGGGGAGTTTTCTGCGTGGCCGGTGGTGGCGGGGGTGTGGCAACGGTTGGGGTCGGCTCCGTGTTCCAGAAGCAAATCCAGTTTTTCCGATATTTGTAAGTCGGAGAAGCCTTCCATGTTCATTTGTTGACCGGCTTTCTCCATGAGTGTTTGTAAGGGGGCGTATTCGTCTCCTTCTATGGTCTGAAGGTCAACTTTGTTTTCTTTCAAGATGAACTTCAATATCTCCAAGGAGTTCGATAGGGATAACAGCATGTCAAATTCCTCACCCGTTACCTTTTTGCCTTGTTTCAGAGCCCATATCCAAGGCCCCGTTTCGTATTCTTCTTTGACGAGAGCGATGGAGCAAACGACACCGATGATGCGTTCCGGAGCGTTGATATCCGCTCCGTGCTTGATGAGATATTCGCAAATTTCACGGCGCTTTTCCCACGGTATCTGCTTTTGTTTCCACCCCCAGACATTGCCGCAGAGAAATGGGGTCATGGGTGTTTCGCACGCTATCTTGCGCGTCTCATCATTGCTAATCATGTAAGCAATTGCATTGGGGTTGCTGCCATGGGCAATGAGCGCTTTTACGGCATCGGTATGGCCCATCTGAGCGGCGAAGATGGTTGGCGTGAGATTCTGCATGCTTTCAGTATGGTAGTGCTCGTCGTTGCCGGCATTGCCGCATTGGATGATGTGCCGGAGTTTGTTGAGTGCCGGGGCGGCATGGGAATACGCCATGTATGCAGCAGCGATTCGTAGTTGTAGGGCCTCCCATAAATCCGGAGTGGGAGCACTGTGTTGTATCTCGTTGTTTCCCAAATGCAATTTGATGAGTTCGAAAAAACTTGATACGTTGGACGATACTTTGTAGGTATCCTGTTCAAATTGGGTGCGCAGATAGTGGTCAAATTGTGTCAGGGCCGCGCGCTCTTCCTTTGTCCAACTGTCGTGGAAGTGCAGATTGCTGCGCCATTGCCAGCTGTGAATCCTGATGTATTCAACGCCCACGGCGATGACCGCCAGCGCCAGCAAGGTGATGAAACTCCACAATCCGAAGCGAAGAAATTTGCGAAATTTTAGGTTCATGTAGTTGACGGGGAGGAAGGTTATAGAGGTGTTACCGGCAACATGCTTGGTAGATGCTCTCGGCTGCGGCTGTGTTCACCGGCATCACGCCGGGTAGGTGGTCTGTACCCAAGCGGGAGCCGTACACCGACACGGCGGCACGAGCCATGGCGCCAAAGTCCGCATCTGCCGGGATGCCCAGTTCCTGCATGGTTTGCGGTAGCCCCAGTTCGCGGTACCATGCGCGCAGACGTGTGATGCCTTCTTTCACCACGCCCTCCGTATCGCGGGAGGGTGTGACCCCCATCACATTGGTGGCCCATTGGGCAAAGATGCCCGGATTGGCTCTCCATACGTGCTCAAAATAAGCGGGGACGATGACGGCGAGCCCCGCGCCGTGCGGTACATCGTATGCGGCACTCAATTCATGTTCCAGCCCGTGGCAAGCCCAGCTTTGGGCGCGGCCTAGGCCCAAAAGATTGTTGTGAGCAATGGTGCCGGCCAGCGCCAGCTGCCCCCAGGCATGTTCATTTTGCGGATTGCGGCGCAGGATGGCGGCTTGCTGCATGATGGTGCGCATGGTGGCCTCTCCCAGCGCATCCGTCAGCTCGGTGCCCGTGGTGTTGGTGAAGTAGCGCTCAAAGATGTGGCAGAGCATATCGCATGCGCCGTAGGCCATTTGCTCCGGCGGCAGGGTGAGGAAAAGCTCCGGGCTCACGATGCTGAGGGCGGGGCGCAGACTATCGTGCCCGTAGCCTAATTTGCGTTGGCTCTGCTCGTGGGTGAGCACGGTGTTGGGGCTGTTCTCGCTTCCTGCGGCGGGGAGGGTCAGGATGACTGCTACGGGCAGGGGGGTAGCACTCTGTTGTTCTTCACGAGTGTACAGTTTCCAGATGTCGCCGGGGTGCGGTGTGCCCAGCGCTATGGCTTTGGCGGAATCAATGACACTGCCGCCCCCCACAGCCAACACAGCTTCCACGCCTGCGCCCCGTGCCAGTTCAATGCCTTGGCGTACCAGTTCAACGCTTGGGTTGGGTTTCACGCCCCCCAGCTCTACATACTCCACACCGGCGGATTGCAACGATTGCACGACAGTATCATACAGACCGCTGCGTTTCACGCTTCCGCCACCGTAGTGTAGCAATATCTTGCGGGCTATCGGTTGCAGCAGGTGGCCTATGTTGCGGTATTCCCCGGAGCCATAGACATAGCGGGTTGGGTTGCAGTAGTTGAAGTTCAGCATGCCCACATGCTACTCTTTTTTTGCTGATTATGCAAGAAAAACAGCCATGCGGCGCGGTCGCTGTGAGATGTTTGTGTCTTGCCGGGTTTTTCGCTTGTAAAATGGGGGGCTGAATGCTATCCTGAGAAAGGAGTAAATCTTTCCTTTGCCGTTATGAAACTGTGTGTTAATCTTTCTCTTCGTAAGGCGTTGTTGGCTTGTATGGCAACTGCCGCATTTTTCTTTACCTCCACATCCTGGAGCTCTGAAACATATATGGTTGAAGGTGTAGATAAGGATAATTTGCTGAGTTCTACGCGCTTCTACGACAATGGTAAGGGGTATTACTGGACCTGGACGAATTATACCCCCTACAAAGGCGCTACTGCTTTGTATAAGAGCACGGGTGGTTATGGATTCTTGGGGGATTTAGCAAACCGTGTAGGAACGAGTAGTGGCATTTCCAACGCTACTTTTAAGAACCTGACAGACGATGCGAACACTTGCTGGTATAACGTCGCCTCCAACATCATTCAGTATTGGGAGGGGTATTACGGTGTGTTCGGCGAAGACGTCATCTATGGCTACAATTACAACAAAGAGTACGCAGATGATTTGGGCGGTACCCAGTCTCTAAAGATAAGTACGCATTTCTATGACAACTGGGTGAATGAGGGTGGCAATCTGCAGACGGGTATTGGCTGGTATATGCAGGGCGATTCTGCCGTGCAGGCTTATCTGAATGGCGGATTTTTGAAAAACGCGGGGCAGGGTGGCTTTTTCTCGCAGTATTTTACAGGAGAGGAGTCATCTACAAGGTATTCTTATACCCGCAATATCGGGCCATCGGATTTTGCGGATGAGTTGGCCTCTCACCTTGGTATGGAAAAGCAGCACGATGGCGGCTATAAGCTTGTGCATCCCGGCCAAATCGCAGATGTCAGCATTTGCTATTATGAGAATGGAGCTCGAGCCAATGGCCATGCGTTGACTTGCTATGGATTCACCGTGGGGGATGATGGCTTCATTGAATCGATGCAGCTCACCAATTCTGATGACCAAGAATACGAGCTTTTTACCCTCTACGTCAACTATAAGGATGGGTATTTTCACCTGTATACGGATGCAGCCTGCAAAAATGAATGGGTGTATTCTCGGCAGAAATGGGTGATTGAGAGCATTTCCAGCATTGCAACACCGAAAGTGTTGCAGCAGATGTATGCGGATTATACTGCCGCGGATAATCCGCTGGTGTGGTCTGGTGGCTCAGCTACGTGGAGCACCTCTGCTCCACCTGTTGGTGTAGCGTTGCCGGATGAGGCTTCCGGTTGGGCTGTTGAAGTGGGTGAAAAGCTTTATGCTGCCTTTGGTGATTCTGCCCGCAAGGTGTGCTTTGATGACCGCGCCGCCTCCGGCAAGGTGGCCGTACAGGGGACGGTGGCAACGCCCGAGATGAGCTTCAACAATAATTCTTTGGATTATACCTTTACCGGTTCCTCTGCCGCCGCTATCAAGGCTGAGAAGTTGCGGGCAAACGGTGGTGGCCATGCTCTCTTTAAGCAAGTTGCCTTGTCTGGTGATGCCCTGCGCATGAACTACTACACCCTCGAATTGGGCTCCGGCAGCACGCTGTCGTATCAATCCGCAGATCTTTCGGCGGGGGCCGTGCTTGCCTTCTCCGGCGGTTCCGCTCAGTTTGAGAGCCTGACATTGGGCTCTCACAGTTCGCTCCTCATCGGTGCAGATGCCGATTTGGATGCCGCCACCTTGTCGTGCAGCGGCGGTGTCATTTTCAATTTCACAAAAGCCGGAGCTTTGCTGGATATTGATGGCATACTGGATGCTGATTCTCCCATCTACATTGAGATGACGGGCAATGCGGTCTCCGGCACACGCTATGCACTTGTTCATTTCAACGAAGGATTGAACAATTGGGAGGGGGTGTTCCACTCTGCCTTTGGTACGTTGAGCTTCAGTAACAATACGCTTTATCTGAGCTACGCCCCGGTGGTGCGGAAAACTTTTGGCCGGGATTTTGCAGCTATTTCTTCTACACTGAATGACACGGCGCTCAACTTGGATGGTTCTACGACCGGCAATGTGGCCGTAGAAGGAGAGGCTAATGTGTATGCTCTGGATGTAACCGCCGGGGCGTACGTGTTGAAAGACGGCGCTACTCCCGGCAGCCTTCATGTTGAAAGTGCGATTACCGTGAGCGGTGAGGCAAATCTGGAATCTCAGCTTGCCTCGCTGCAGGGCAATCTTATTTATTTGGAGGATGAAGCGCAGCTGACGATGAACTCTGCGTCCCATAGCACCATTACCTTGTTGGTGGCGGCTGCTGATTCCACCGTTCACATTAAAGACGGCACCACGGTGACATTCGAGGATGTGGAAGCCTTGGGCCAATTGCAGGTGGATACCCATGCGGCTGCTATCTTTGCCAATGCTCAGGATGTGACCCTCGCCGGTACTATCTTCGGCGGTGGTGAGGTCTCGTTCACTAACGGGGGCGCATCTGCTGTGACATACACACTTACCTCTACCGGGCAAACATTCGCTGATTTCACGATTGGTAGCACGGATTCGCCCCTATCTCCCCGTGTGACCTTGGCCATTCCCAAGGCAGAAACGGGCAAGTTCAACATCTTGGCCGATGGTGAGCTGTGCTTAATCCGCTCCGGGAATTTTTCGGCTACTGCTACAGGCAGCGGCTGCTTGTCTGTTTCTCAAGGTGCCAATGTGCAATTTGGTGCCACGAACGGCAGCACCACTTTTTCCCCTTCGCTGAATCTCCACGTGCAAGGCGTGGCTACCCTGGGGAGCGAGACATCTCTTCTCTCCGGTAAATTGGCATCTGATGTGGAGGTGTCCGGCGCATTGACCGTTCATGCGATGACCGGCACGGTATCCATGGATTCTCTGACTCTGAATGGCGGACACGTTCTTTTTAATGACGTGTTTGAATACAATATGGGCTATGAATACTCGAACTTTAATCGTGAGATAGATTCCTTGGAGGTGAAGGAAAAAGGTGGTGTTGTTTCCAGTGAGTTCGGCGGTTCGTCTCCATTTTTTCATTCTTATATCGACATAGCATCTCTGTCCGGAACTGGTGATTTGTTGCTACAAGGGTCATCTTTCTTGACTTTGCATCGTTTCCGAATCGAGTCCGTTGATAGTGCCGGCTACGGTGGTAACATTACTGTTCTGCACAACAATCGTTCATACAATTCAAGCTATTATCAGGCTACCGTATTGGAGTTGGGGAATGTACAAATGCCGGGCTCTGTCACCATTCAGACGCTTTATCCGAGTGATAGTGCATCGATCAATTCCATGTTTATCACGGCTTTGGGAATTGATGGACAGGCAACGATAGGTGGCTTGGACTCCTTGGAAACGCCTGCCACTCAGGTGTTTTTGTTCAGCGGCCAGATGAAAGCTTCCTTGAGCGAAATCAGTGCTTCAGAGGAGTTTTCCTCCTACATTGATAAAGAATCTCACACGCTTACCATTCAATCGGATGCCAATCATCATTTTGCCGGTACTGTGTATGGTTCGCTGAGCTTGGTGAAAAAGGGGATGGGTGAGCAGGCATTCTTGGGGGATATGAGTGCCTTTGATGGTTCGGTGGATGTGCAGGGTGGGACTCTTCGCGTCAAAAATGCGTTTAACGCGTCCTCGGTAAGTGTGGCTCACTCTTCATTGGTTGCTGAGGGCGCGCTCAATGCCGGCTCAACCCTCACAATGAATGGTGGCTCACTCTCTGCTACGTCACTGACCTCCGCGTCCGGGCAATTCTCCGGCAGCAACCATATCGTGGCAGATTCCATTACCGGTGGCACATGGACCTTGAACATCACGACCGACCATGAAGACCAAGCCGTCATCACGCTGGGTGGGGAACTTTCCCTCACTTCGATAGTCGTGAAGTACAATGTATCGCAAATGTACGAGGGGGATTATGTGCTTTTACGCAGCGAGAAAGCTGTCACTCTGGCCTCTACCCCTCCTGATGCTCGGTGGATTACCGAGACGATTGATGGCATCAGCTATCACACTCTTTTGTTCTACCTTGCAGAAGGTGGATTGCTTAGGCCTCGCGATACCCCGACGACTCTGACCTGGAATACAACTGCCGGTATATGGGCAACCCAGCAGGGACACGATGCTCAATGCTGGAGCGCCTCCGTCAAAAATCGTAATTTCTATGATGGCGATACCGTTGTGTTCAACTCAGCAGCAGATGTTACCATCGAGGGCGTGGTGAAACCTGCGGCGGTGACAATCAGCCATGCCGATGGCTCTGTTTCATTTGCCGGTTCCGGCAAGATTTCCGGGGATACCTCTCTTACCAAATCCGGCAATGGTGTATTATCCATCCAAACGGCTAATGATTACACCGGGGGTACTACCATTTCCGGCGGTGTGGTCCGCATTTCTCATGAGTCTGCTCTCGGTACCGGGGCTGTTTCCTTGCAGAATGCTACCTTGGATGCCGGGGGGACATCCCTCGGTAACAATATCACAACAAACGGTACCGTAACGCTGAGCAACGCCTCTGATTACCAAGGCCAGCTCACGGTGCTGGGAGGCCGTCTCTCCGGTCAGGTGGGGGTGAATCGTACCGCCTTGTTCAAGGGTGGCTCCATTGATGCCGTGTTGAGTGGTACCGGGGCTGTGCAGCTTGCCGGCAACGTCACGCTCTCCGGCGCCAATACCTATTCCGGCGGGACCCACCTGAATGCTGCTCAACTGACGGTAGCGCATGATTCGGCTCTCGGCAGCGGGGATATTATCTGCTCGGCTACGAGTTCTATCTCTGTGAAATCCGGTGTCACACTTGTGCTTCCTTCTGCTATTTCCAACAGCGGGAGCTTGTCCCTGTCCGGTGCATTTGACGTATCTGCCTTGGAAGCCCGGAATACCCCGGGCGTGAAAATTGATACTGCCGGGCGCGTGGGTGAAAGTGGTTTTTCGATGAGCGGCGGCTACACCGTGCAGGTGGTGCAGGGCGGTAGTGTGCGCGATGCCGGGGCGGTGATAAGCTACGGTTCAGATGTGCTCGTCTTGGGAACAAACGGTGTGGCCACCCACGAGGCCACGGCAGATTACTCTCATTATCTGCTTACCTCCGGGGATTCTGCTTCTCTGTCCGATATCAACAATGTGGCCACAGAAAACGACGCTTCCGGAGTTGATGTTACGCTCGCCGGAGGTACTCTTGCCTTGGATGATGATGTATCCGGTAATTTGATTCTTCGTGGTGGCTCGTTCACGATGGGCTGCGATGGAATCACCATCGATGGTATGCTTTCCTTGGAAAAGAAAACATACCTTACCCTGACGGATGTCTTCGAAGAGGGGCAAACGTACACCTTGCTTTCGGCGGATAGCATCAGTGGCGATTTTGCCGACAATTTAGTTGTTTCCGAACACCCGCGGCGAAGTTATTCTCTTTCCGTGGTGGATAACACTCTTTCGCTGATTGTTTCCGGTGTGTCTTCATCTCTTACATGGGCCAATGTGAAGAATGCCGTTTGGCAAGAAGGTGAAGGCGGTTGGTTGGGAGGGGATTCTTTCTTCAAAGGAGATAGTGTCACGATTGGTGATGGTGCTGTCACCATTGTGGGTGTTGTGGAACCCGGTTCTATCACGCTCAATCCCGACAAGACCCTTACCTTCAAGACGAAGTATGATAAGAAGACGGGTGAATGGTCCGGTGCTATCACGGGTGATACGACTGTGACCATCGCTGCCGGGCCCAAGGGCAAGGTGACGATGAATGATGGCAACACCTATACCGGCTCCACTATCATTGAATCCGGTACGGTGAATGTAGGCGGAGCGGATTCGTTCGGCAAGAGCACGGTTACCATCTCCGGCGGTACGCTTGATTTGAAGGGCAAGGCCGTGGCAAATGCCATCACGCTCACGGGTAAAGCTGCCATCAAGGGTGGCAAGAAGTATACGGGAACATTTGCGATGGATGCGTATAGCGCATTGTTGAAAGGCTCCGTGCTGGAAATTACGGATTCTGCTACCTTGGCAGGTGGTAAGATGGACGGCTCACTTTCCGGCTTAGGTACTGTCTATGTGACGGGACCTGTCAGACTGGGCGATGCAGCCAAGTTGACGACCAATGGCCTGAATATCTCCGGCAAGTTGGCAGTGGGCTCTAAGGGACTCGCCATGAATGCCAAGAGCTCTGCCATCACGATTGCCGGCGGCACGTTGGAATCGGAGGGCAAGCTCAGCTCCTACTCGCTCACGATGCAGGGCGGCAAGCTGGAGATGGACAACGCCAAAACCATGGCGGTGACGCTCAACGGCCTAGCAGATTTGAGTGCCAAGGCCAATGTCAATCTCTACGGTGCGTTCACTGCGGCGGATTTGGATATGGATGACTCCACCTTCAAGCTGGCCATGGCAGAGGAAGATATCACCACCAAGAATCAGCCCAAGCCGCAGAAGCTCACGCTCAAGGATAAGAATGCCACGAGCGAGCTCACCAACGGCTCCACGCTGGATATCATGGGCAGCATGACGGTGGCTGGTGGGTTGAAACTGAGCGACAGCACGCTCTCCTTGCATGATTGGGATGAAGCGCAGAAGCCAAAAGCCCAGACACTCACGGTGAAGGGCGACCTCTCGCTGCTGGATGCCTCGGTTCTGTCGCTCACCGGCAAACTGAGTGCCGGCAGCATGAATCTGACCAACTCTGACATCAAGTTGGAGAACACACAGGCCGCGCAGAGTATCACGCTCACGTTGGCCAAGGATGCTGCTAAACAGCCTGTTACCAACACCTTCACCGGTTCCACACTGGATATCAACGGCAGCATGACCGTGGCGGGCTCGCTGGCGATGAATGGCTCAAGCCTCACGCTGGAGGATGCCGCCGCCAAGCCCAA
>Ga0233362_1000035_pt1 | contig 36718 bp, 27 predicted proteins | sample ElkDunMinimDraft_22_FD_180674 | JGI IMG/M metagenome (GOLD analysis project Ga0233362, IMG submission 180674) | Fecal eukaryotic communites from dung pellets of Tule Elk in California, USA - Elk Dung C1 | ecosystem: Host-associated > Mammals > Digestive system > Large intestine > Fecal | place... | reverse complement strand
CCCCTCGAACTTCCTCTTCCACGGTTCGTTACCTCCCCGCAGTTGTTCTTCAGGTCTGGGATTCCGCATCATCGCGGCTCCGCGCGGACTTTCACCGCAGTGCGCATATCGCGTCGGTCGTACAAATGAAGAGCGGGTCACGTTTTTTGTACGTGACCCGCTCTGCGGGTGGGCGATGGGGATCCCCCTCCGAGGCCGCCCCCCAAGCCGCTTGCTGTGCAAGCGGTACCCTCACAGAGGTGTCTGTTCGGCTTGGGGGCAAGCTGCTGCGTCACTCGCAGCTTGCCCACTCCAACCTCCGGTTGTCGTGGATTCGAATCCGGACAAGCTAATGACGAACAAGCCCCGCACCTTGTTAGGCGCGGGGCTTGTTCATCAAGGGTCGTCAATGGGAGTCGAAAGAAAATTATAGCATACAAAACACTTACAGATAATGATTTATAAAATAATGCGCAATATTTGGAGGCGATTTTCGTTATATACAGCTATGGCAGGTAGGACACTATCGATAACTTATTTGGGAACTTTCCAGTGTCGCATTTAATTTTGCAACTTTCACCCCAAGCCGCGCTCTAATTTTTTCTTGCCCCCATAAGGTGCTTGGACTATAATGACTCACGTAGGCACAAATGTCAGCCATATTAGATATGAGTAGAAGATTCTTATATATTTGTTTGCTGCTTTTCACCACCCTCTCCCTATTAGCATATTCATCATATTTTCTTATATCGAAGCACCATCAAAAAAACATCCAGTTTAGTAGTCCCGTGTTTATTGATTGCGTAAGCGTGAAAAACATTACTAAAAATGCAATGCCTATGCTGTATACAGAAGAAGGGCGATATGACGGAGTACTCTCAAGAACTGGATGTCTTTATTCTATTGCATTGGAAGAAGGTAACACTTATCATATAGATACATCTGATTACAAGTCAGGGAATCTCAGAATAGAATTCTATCTATATATCAACCCTAACGAGGTGTACATCGATATCCCTTACTATATACGAGATAATAATGAAAATATGTTCATTTGTTACGATGAAAAAGCGATGAAAAAAATTACAAATCAGCTTCGAGAAACGCATCTAATACCAGAAGCAGATATCTTCAATATAAAGCAGCAATATTTAACAAAATCCAAACAACATCAAAATCGCGTTAAAATAAGCAACGATATTCTCATAATTCTGAGTAATGACAGCAAAGAAGTAAAAGCCAACCAATTGGTTCCTTTTTTATATATTAAAATTGAAAATACGACATCTTTCGACGAGTTTATTCGAAGCATAAAACAATTGAAGTATAAAATACAACGTAATTTAAGCGATATATTCGGAACTGTAGATGCGAATTTTAGCCACAAAATCTCCGACATAGAGATAAGATATACTTGCTCGTGATGAGCATCGGTGAATTCTGAGGCATTCACACCAAGCTCTTCATTAGAAGCAATCCTACAATTAAGTCTCAATTTATAGATTGCAACACAATTACCTATAACGTTTTATACGCGCACAGGATAAAGCCTGCACGCGTATTTTCAAGTATATTCTAAAGTGTTGAGCGCTTAATTTCGTTTACTCGGCGTAATCTTATCATTTTGTTTTCCCAAAGTGGGCTTTCTATATTCTCCAATCAAAGATGCTTTAAATTCTCTAAGGCGGCTGCTTCCTACAGGTTCATAATCAGTCTTCCCGATGGTGCCATGAAGATACACTCCATATGTTTCTCTCCATACATCAGAAAAAGATTTTTCATCTTTACTGTCCTTTGTTGCTGTATTGCAAGCCCAGCTATCACAATACGCCTTAGGAGATATAGAGGATTTTAGCAAGACAACTTCGCCTTGAACATCTTGCTTAGTCCAACTAACTTTTTTCTCCCATCCATTTGCCATGTCTGCATCGAGCACAAGTTCTCCGATAACGCCATGTCCGAAGAAATAAAATTGGGTTATCTGATTATTTTGCTGAGCACTTCGAGGAACGCCTTTAGTATCCGCATTTAATTGTATTTTTAAATCATTTTTTGAACGAAAGAACATCAAAGTGACATTTTTGAATTTCGACGCAATTTGTTTAATTTCGTTTATGTATTGCTGAGCATTTTGGACATCATTGTGGCCTCTTGTTTTGTATGTATTATATTCTACCAACCAAACAATACATTCATTTTTATTGTTATATAACACTTCCCTAATTTGCGTGTGTGCAGCAGTTATAAAATTTTTCCAATTTTTATCGTGATTTATGTCTTTGCTTATATCTGTATTTATCCCTCCGCTAATAATAACGGCTTCTAATCCTAACTCATCAACGACATCAGAAACGCGATTGGTACAGTACGTGTATAATGCACCTTCATTGCTGAAAGCAGGATCTTTTTGTATCCAACGACCGTTTTGGGGATTATAGTGACGGTAATTATAGTAGGTCAAAGACAACTCTTTGTCGTTGAATTCACTACTCCATTGAATCGGTTGCTCCACATCTCCAGAGTTCGAGACTTCGCCGTAGGGTGAGTAGGAATAGGCTGTACGGATGTAGCCTGCAGGTCCAAACATCTCGCAGATGTTCTTGGTGAGGTCCCAGCCGTAAGCGAACCAGGTTCCGTCCTTACAGATGGCAAGAGGGCGAGTTGCTACAGGCTGCGAGGGATCCCATGTAATCAACCACAGACAAGGGTGCGAGCCGCGAGTCAAATCACAGCATGCAATCTGGAGGTAGTCACGGTACAGGAATAGCTGGTGCAACGTCACGCTTCCATTGACTGTCACCTTCTTGGTGGCGCGGCGGCCCAAGGAGTCGTAAGAACATTCTATGACCGTTAAGCCATCTTCACTCGTGAAGCGAATCGGGCGGTTCTCTGCGTTGTATTGCACTGACCAAACGCCTGTTTCCGTTTTGATTCGGGTTTGGTTACCATCTGCATCAAAGAGCGGAGAGAATGCGGCCTCCTCATTCTCCAGAATGGAGGTGTATTGGTTGAGTGCATTGGATTCGTAGATTGTATAATCGCTAGCCTCCATGGCCATGCGGCGATTACCGATGTTATCGTAATCATAGCCATAGTTAGCACCGTTGACCGTAGCACTTGCCAACTCGGAGCGGGAGTTGTACACGAAGCTGTCATTCACCGTTTGGCCGTTTCGGGCTGTACTGAGGGCGAGCGGGCGACCGAGCGTGTCGTAAGTGTAGCTGCGTTGAGCCACGAGAGCGGTACCACTACGATGATAGGCCATGCCGATGAGCAGATTGCGCTGCGGTTCGTAGCTTTGGGTGAGCATCATTCCGTTCTGTATGGTAAATTCTTCGTTACATTACTGTTGCTCGTTTAAAATGCGGAGTTCAGCCATGCAAAATGCGGAGTTCAGCCATGCAAAATGCGGAGTTCAGTCATGCAAAATGCGGAGTTCAGCCATGCAAAATGCGGAGTTCAGTCATGCAAAATGCGGAGTTCAGTCATGCAAAATGCGGAGTTCAGCCATGCAAAATGCGGAGTTCAGCCATGCAAAAATAAGGAGCCTTTCAATTAAAATATGATATACAGGTAGACCTGTTATGATAATGCCCTATACGCTTGCTTTGGATGTCGAGTTTCTTCAGGATATTGCAATTCAAGTTTCTTTGTGTCTACAAGTATTTCTATTGCAATTTGGAGTGTACGTGGTTGTCGATTTAATATGGTTTTTAATTCGTGAATGGTAACCCATTTCCCATCTGCTAATGATAAAATTGCTTGCTTTATTTTTTCTCTAGAAGTTTTTTTGCTCTTTCTTACTTCTCGAACACATTCCGAATAAGGAATATCAGAATCTTCTTTTTGTTTAGGTTCTATGTTAGCAGCTATCTTATATTGCTTACTAGATGTTTTGCCTTCTGCTTGCAAACACCCCATCTGCACGAGTCCTGCCAATAACTTGGTTAAATCTGCAGGATGAATATAGGGGTATAATTCTCGAATTTCCTTATGACCGGCTTTTTCCCTTGCGGATATAATTAACAACAACGTGCGTTGTATCAAATTTAGTGTTTCGTATTTGGATGGTCCAATAATCGACTTAAGCTGATGTTCCGCTTCTTTTGGTATGATGCTCATATAAGGGAGCACCCATTTAACCTGATATGGATGACTCGACACATGTACTCTTGGAGGCATTAGACTGCGCTCCATCCAACCTTTAAATATGGTATCTACACCAGAACCAGCTTTATCTACTACACCTATACGTTGAAACATTTTTTGTAGCGCAGGGTTGCGACAAATACTAACTCCTCCCTGCATCATTTTTTCCTGAGGAAGCAAAAGAGTACCAGGATTTGTTAGCTCTGTCCTATCTGGATATTGTCTGATTACAATTCCACCGTCGCCATAATAGTCTGCGTGAACTAAGGCGTTTGCCAAGGCCTCTCGTATAGCTTTGTGCTGATTAGTTTCTCCCTGAGCAGTTAAATCTGGATTAAGTTGAAATGGTTTCTTAAAAGATTCTGTTAATTTAGGAAGAAGTCGGAAGAAAAATTGATATATATTACATACCCATGTACCATCTGGATATATTCTCTCAACCCAATTTTGAACACTTAAATCATCATTGCTGGAGTCATATTCAAAATAATCCACGTGATAACGAGGAAAGTGCTTTTCTATAGCAATATCCGTTCCGAACATTAATAATCCTGCAAGCGTCAATCCCCCTACATTGTCTTCCTCATTTCTGACATATCCTCCCAAGCGCTCCAATAAAGTGATATCATCAAGCTCAACCCATGGGTGATCAGGTTTGTAACTTTGCATCCTGTTTCTATAGCCTCTCCAACTAGCAACGTCGATGCATTCCCACGAAGTTCGTGGCATCATCTGGGAAGTAACAGGCTCATTAACCTTATCTCGTAGCATTTGTTGAACCTGTTCATTGGAACAGCGAACATCAGATTCATTAAGGCGTAGGAATGTATTTCGTGTGTTACCACCCACGTATACAGGCTTTTGCTCTCTACTAGCTTTGGGAACTTTTAGTGCAATAACGACTTTACCATTTAACTCAAAATCCGCTAGCATGCCAGATTGCAATAAGTTTTGGCTAACCTTTTCACTGTTATTTAAAAGTGTTGCAATGTTACTGAGCATTTTAGGTGCATTTTGTACGCCATGAACCGTTCCATTGTTTTCCACCCCCAAAACGATAATGCCTCCTTCAGAATTGGCAAAAGAACTATATGTTTCCCACATATCATCAGGTACTTTTGTAGCAGCAAGTTTAAATTCTAAATCCTCAGCTTCTTTCCACTTGCTTCTATTGAGGAAGCGAGCGGACACTTCCTCAGATAACGCTACTTTTTTACCTATACTCATGGGGTTATTCTATATTATTTATGAATATTTGTCAATCTATTGAGCTTGTTTTTTATTATTTAAGTAACTCATACTAGGTATTTTATCGCCAATATTACAAAGACGCCTCAAGCCTAAGCGAGTCCTTTGGACTGCAAGACGGGGGCAACATGGATGCAAAATCAGCCCGGGAAGTCCGTTTTCTGTTATGAGTTGCGATTTTATAAGTCGCTGAAATCAAGGCACAAAAAAGGAGCGGTCGTTACCGTTTTGTCTTGGTTACGACCGCTCCCATAGTAGCAGGGAGGTGATTTGAACACCCGACCAAAGGCTTATGAGTCCTCTGCTCTACCACTGAGCTACCCTGCCATGGTGATGATGCTATCCGAGGTGGATTGCGGCGGGAGTATACCTGAAAATGCGTACTTTGTCCAGCCCAAAATCAAAAAAAAGATAATTTATTGTGATTTTGGGGCAAAAAGGGGGATTTAGGAGATTGATTGGCGGCCTTGGAGGGCGCGCATGAGGGTGATGGCATCTGCTTGGCCGAGGCCGGCGCCGGCGGGCATACCCTGAGCCAAGCGTGTGATACGGCAGTTTTCGCGGGAAAAGAGCTCTGCCAGATAGAGGGCGGTGGCTTCACCCTCCACATCGCTGCCAACAGCAAGGATGAGCTCACAACCGGGGCGGGCAGTCACACGCTCGCGCAGGGAGGCAAGGGAGAGGTCCTCGGGCATGATACCATCGAGCGGGGAGATTTTGCCGCCAAGGCAGTGGTAGAGGCCGCGGAAGGAGCCGCAGCGCTCGATGGGGAGCACATCCGTAGGCTGCTCGACCACGCAGATTTGGGAGGCATCGCGGGTAGGATCGCTACAGGCGATACAAAGCTCCCCGCGCACGGCAAAGAAGCCGCAGGAGGGGCAAGTGCCGATGGAGTCAGCCGCGTGGAGGAGGGCGGCGGAGAGGTTGCGCGCCTCATTTCTGCCTTGTTGCAGGAACCAGAGGGCTAAGCGCTCTGCCCCACGGGAGCCGGTGCCCGGCATACGCTTGAGCTGTGCTATGAGTTCTTGCACAGCGGGTGGGTAGTCTTGCGCTTTCATGATTTGGCAAAGCGGCAAAAGATAGCGGGCAGCAGGGCGGCAAGCACCCAGAGCAAGAGCACGCAGAAGAGGGGCGCAGCCATGTAGAGCACACCATTCCACAGGATGCAGAGCAGCCCGGGTAGCAGGGTGGCTAGGGCGGCTAGGAAGCAGATTTGGGTGCGTTTGGCCAGGCCGGGGTTGCGCAGCAGCACCACGGATAAGTAGAGGGTGATGCCGGTGCAGATGGCAAAGATACCGGCCGGCGGCAGCAGGGAGACTTGGGCAGATTCAGCCTCAATATAGAAGGGATGCCCACCGAGGATGCGGATGTGCTCCAAGGCGAGCGCATCGAAGACACCGCACATCATGAGTCCGGCGGTGAGGCCCAGTGTGCCGATGCAGAGGAGAATCCAGCGCAGAAGCTGTACATCCAAGCGGGTGTAGCCGGGTGGTGTATCGGCGGCAGAGCGGCAAGAGAGGCGGGGGAAACGGGGCATGTGATGAGGTGAGGGTGAGACGATGAATGGGAAGCGTGAGGATACAGTGCGCGGCGGCAGGGCATATAAGCCCGCCGCCGCATGAGGAAGTGTGAGCGTAGCGCTGTTTCACGGGCGCGGCTTTACTCCACAAAGCGCTTCACGATGAGGGAGGCGTTGTGGCCGCCGAAGCCGAAGGAGTTGCTGAGCGCCACATCCACCTTGTGCTCGCGGCCCACGTTGGGGCAGACGTCCAGGTCACATTCGGGATCCTGGTTGATGACGTTGGCGGTGGGGGGGATGAAGTTCTCTTGGATGGCTTTCACGCAAGCGAGCAGCTCGATGCCGCCGGCAGCCCCCAGCAGGTGGCCTGTCACAGACTTGGTGGAGCTGACTACGAGGCCGTTGGTGGCGTATTCACCGAAGGTGCGTTTGATGGCTTTGGTTTCGCAGATATCGCCCAGCGGGGTGGAGGTGCCGTGTGTGTTGATGTAGTCCACATCGGTGGGTTGCAGGCCGGCGTGCTTGAGGGCCATTTCCATGCAGCGGCTGGCGCCTTCGCCCTCCAGCTCGGGGGAGGTGAGGTGGTAGGCATCTGCGCTGAGGCCGTAGCCCACGAGCTCTGCCAAGATACGGGCACCGCGGGCTTGGGCATGCTCCAGTGTTTCCAGGATGATGACACCGGCGCCTTCGCTCATCACGAAGCCATCGCGGTCCTTGTCATAGGGGCGGGAGGCCGTGGCGGGGTCATCGTTGCGGGTGGAGAGGGCTTTCATGTTGGCAAAGCCCACGATACCGATGGGAAGGATGGCAGCTTCTGCGCCACCGCAAATCATCACATCAGCATCGCCGAACTTCATGATGCGCCAAGCCTCGCCGATGCAGTGGTTGGAGGTAGCACAAGCGGTGGAGATGCTCATGTTGGGGCCGCCGAATCCGTACTCAATACTGACCATACCGCTGGCCATGTTGGTAATCATGTACGGGATGCAGAAGGGGGAGACGCGACGCGGGCCACTGGTGACAAGGGCCTCGCAGTTGTTGCTATGGATACCCAAACCGCCAATACCGGAGCCAATCATGACACCCACGCGGTTTTTGTCCACTTTTTCAGGATCCAAGCCGGCATCTTCCATGGCCATTACCGTAGCCCCCATGGCCAGCTGTTCGAAGCGGTCGCAACGGCGCACGGCCTTGGGGTCTTTCTTAAAATAGGGAGCCGGGTCGAAGTTTTTTACCTCGCCGCCAATACTGACGGGATACGGGCTACAATCAATACTCTCAATTTTGGCAATACCTGACCGCCCGGCTTTCATGCCGGCCCAAGTCTCTTCCACACTATTACCCAAGGGAGAAACTGCCCCCATACCAGTGATTACGATTCGTCGCTCTTTCATGGCTGTGATGCCACATTAACGAAAAGCTATAGTTAAGTCAAGAAAAAATCCACCTGAATCATTGAAAAATGAAAATTACGAAAGGGAGGCGCGCAGCAAGTAGTAAGCAAGCGGGGGAAAATTGATTGTTGACGATGATTTATCTTCCCCTAGGGTCAGAAAAGGGGTATAAGAGGGGCGTGCCGATTTGTCCACGATGCAATGCAACAATCCACACGGGTGCTGAGGATCAGTGTCCGGCGTGTGGCTATAGCATACGGCGAGCCAACGAGGTATTCGGCGACAACCAGGTGGAGTTCACGCGCGTGGTGGATGCTGCGGGTGTGTTGCGCCACCAAGAGCGCTTGGAGCTGCTGCACATGCTGGAGGGGTTGGAGCGCAAAATCTCCCCCGCAGCGCTGTGCATCTACATAACGGATGACGGTCAGGCGCAGGAGTTTCGCACGCATGCGCATTGGATTCTCAACCATGCACGCATCCACCATCCTTCTTTCGGCAAGCGCCAGAAAAAGCACACCATCGAGGAGACGGAGCTCACAGAAAATTTTGGGGATAAGCGCCGCCGCCCGGAGGATGAATTACCTGCGGGCCCCGTGGCACGCATGTGGCAGAAGCTGTGTACCTTTGTGCAAGACAAGTTGCACCCACTGCCCCCGCCTGTGCGCCAAGAGTGGATGCTTATTCTTGTGCTGGACGTGCAGCTGGAAACCGCCTGTTTCTCCTGGGGGTATATGCTGGATCCCTACATCAACCCGGATGCCATCAACAGCAGCATTCTCTCAGCCAAATTACTTTTCCGCGAACGCGCCATGGTCGCAGCCCTCAAGCGGGTCATGCGCGAGGCGGTCTGCATCATAGCCTCCTCCTCCCGCAAGGTCAATAAGGAACGGCGGCGCAAGGCACTGCAAGGCGGCAGCGCAAGCATGCTGCTCACGGCTATGGCCTTGGCCGGCTTGGGGACGCACAGCTTGGCAGCCCAAGAACCCGCGCGCCCCCCCGCCACGGCACCCATTGCCGCAGAAGCGCCGGCTACCCCACCTCCGGCCGAAACGCCTCCCTCCGCCGCACAAGGCGATGCCCCCTCCTCACCCGAGCTGCCCCCGGTGCCGGCACCGCCGCCGCCCCCACCGCCGGCACCCGGCAGAGCCGCCAGCTACGATGCCCCGCCCCTCTGGGCAGAGGACGACTACCGCCACCTGATGGCGGGGGAGCTCATCAAATGCTACACTACCCTGCACACCCCGGTTGTGGAGGAGGAGGAGGGCAAAGAAAAGAAGAAAGCCCGCTCGACAGAGCGGCGGCCCAAGCCCACTCCCCGGCCCCGCCGCACACCGCGTGATAAAGAAGCAGAGGAAAGCGATACGAAAGTACCCTCCCGCTACTGGCCGATGTACACCAAAGTGGCCCCCTCCGGGTTGTGCGACCCGCAGCAGCTGTATTCCACCGCAGAGCGCAATGATATAGAGCGCACCCTGCGCGAAATCAACACTCATTCCAACTTCCGCATCTACGCCACCATCTTCAAAGCCGGCCAGGAGGTCCCCCAAAATCTGGGCGCGAACACCCTTGTGACCGCCGCCGCCCAGCCTTGCGAATACGCCGTGCTGATTCATTACAAAACCGGCGACTCTCCGGAAATAGAACTGGGGTATCTGGAAATCAAACCCAGCGATGAGCAGCGCCACGAGTGGTTGCAGCGCGTGCGCGAAGCCGCAGCCGCTCAGGGTGGCGGGGTGGATGGTCTCTTGGCCGCCATCCGCAGCATCCACACCAGTATTGCCTCCATCTCATCAGGCTTCCGCCCCATTACCCCCGAAACAGCCGCCCAGGCCCCGCTGATTCATATCGAACTCAACAAGGACGAAACGGAAGACAAAGATGCCAAAAAGAAACGCAAGGAGGAGCTCTTCTTCCAATACGGCATTCCGTCCATCGCCACTATTTTGCTGGTGGTTCTCTTCTTCGTCGGCAAATGGCTTCTGCGCCGCTGGCGTTCGGGGCAATTGTATGCCCATGAACCGGATTTCCGCCTTGCCTCGCCCTTCGGTGCAGGGGTAAGCCGCTTGGTGCGCTATCTGGAAGGCACAGAAGCCAGCAAAGAAAAGCGCTTATTCTAAGGGATGAGGTTGCATTGTTGCGTTTCTGTTAAAAAATAAAAACTATCTCTCGGGATTTTTGATGATGAGGCTTGCAAAAGCGCCGAGAGGGGAGTATACTCTTGCGCATGAGCTTCTTGTGGTTTTCTGCGGCGGCCATGTCGGCTGCGGCCATGTACATGAACCCGGTACCGCAACCGGGGGAAGAGGGGTATCGCCCCCGGCCGAAGCACTATTTCCGACTCACGGCTGAAAACGATTCTGCCTTCAACCGGGACGGCAACTACACCAGCGGCGTACGCTTGGACTATACCCGCCGCATGGCCAACGGAGATGCTTGGGGGCTGAGCCTCACCCAAGATATCTACACCCCGGAAATACACACCGATGGCAATGTATCCGGGCAACAAGCATACGCCGGATTACTGGCACTGGGTGTGGGCTACATGTTCCGTGGCGAGAACATGGGCTGCAGCACAGAATTGCTGCTAGGCACCACGGGTAATCCGTCCTTGGCGCGTTACTCCCAAAACAGCCTGCACGATGGCTTTGGCTTGGATAGCTGGGATGGCTGGCCCGCCCAAGTGCCGGCAGAAGCCATGGTGCAGCTCACCACCCGCCAAGATTTCCGGCTCCCCTTCCTGGAGTTCACCACAGCCTCGGGCTGGCAGACAGATGCCCTCTTCTACACCCGGGCAGAAGTGGGTGCCATGATGATTAGCGGCGGGGCCGGTTTCTGCTTCCGGGTGGGGCGCAATCTCCCCCCGACCGGAGATATCATAGGCAACCAACGCGCCACATACGCCCTTTCCACCATTGAACGCCCCGAATACAAGCGAGAGGCGCTCTCCTACTACCTTACCACCTCGTTTTACACAGCCTACGTGGCGCGGGATTTTGCCATCGATGGCGGCATTGTGCACCATTTTGATCAAACATGCAGCCGCGTGCCATGGCAAACACAAGCTCGTGTCGGCATCGGAGTCTCCTACCAAGGTATCGATTATTTCTTGGGCGGCTTATTCTATAGCCAGCGCTACCGCACCCAAAATTGGCATGGGCGCGTAGGCACATTCTCACTCACCTGGAGCTGGTAACCCATGCGGCGCAGCATCACCATCACCCTCATGCTCATCGGGGCGGCCTGTGTGCTACTTCTTGCCGGGGGCTTCCCCCTCATGGGGGCACCCGCTGTGTACCGCAGCGGTGCCATGATGCTACTGGGGCTGCTGGCCGCCGTGGCCTGCGCCGTGGCAGGATGGCGCATCGCCGCCGGGGAGCGTCTGCGCTTGTTGGGTGGGCTTATCTGTGTTTTTTTTGCCTGCGCCGGGCTGGCCGCAGTATGGCAATTCGGTAGCCAGGCAGTAGAAATGGCCCGGTTGGGAGGCCCCATGTGGTTTGGCGCAGTGGGCATGGGCTGCACGAGCATCGTGGGGATGCTCTTCACCGGCTTATTCGGATTTTTCGCTAAGCGCGCCATGCATTCTCGCCTGTGGCTGGCCGGGGCACACTGGGCGCTGGTGCTCATAGCAGCCGGGGCTTACCTAGACTACTGCGGAGAGCTGCGTATCCCCATCACCATGACGGCGGGCAGCACCGAAAAGCTCAGCGAGGTACGCACGGCCGACGGCACCACCCTACCGCTTGGTTTTACCCTCACTGTCGAGCAATTTGAAATGACCCGCTACGATACGCGCAGCTACACCCTGCACCGCTTTGCCCAAGGCCGCTGGCAGGCCGTATGCCCCCTGCCGGAGAGCGCAGGCACACTCACTCTCCCGGACGGCAAGCAGGTGAAAGTGGCAGAATTGCGCACCGCACCGGGCATGCCGCACCCCTTCCTCCTGCTGCAGGGCGAAGCCGCACAGCTCATCATGCAAGATGTGCCGCCCGTGCGAGAATACAAGGCGCTGTGCCGGGTAGACACCCTCTACCGCGGCCGCCCGGAGACACGCCGGGTCACCATCAAAGTCAATGAACCGCTCTCCTGCAAAGGCTGGATGGTCTACCTGATGAATTACCGAGATACTGCCACCGGCACCCAAGTAGAGCTACTCATGCGGAGGGCACCGGGCCGCCTACTTGCCCTGGCCGGCATGGTAGGGCTCATCCTCTGCTGTGCATTTTGGTGCTGGGGGCACAGCACTTTCACCGCCCCTGCATCAAAGTCATGATATACCTTCTTACCAGCTTGGCACTCCTCCTGAGCGCCGCAAGCGCCCTAGCCGCAGCCTGGGGCACCCCCCCCCTCGCGCGGCTGCTTTTCCGCGCAGGCTGGCTGGTGGCACTGGCGCTCTTCGTGGCCAATGCCATGCTGGCACAAGCCATGCCCTTTGGCAACATGCGCCACGTGCTCTGCTTCTTCCCCCTCGTGCTCCTGCCGGCGGCTGCTTGGGTGCACCACCGCACGGGGGCAAATCTCACCTCTCATTTCGCAGCAGCAGCAGCCATTGCCTTGCTGGGGGCTCTCTGCATGCCCCTGCAAGCAGCCTGGCGCCAAATGCCCGCCCTGCAATCCCCTTGGTTTGCCCCCCACGTGACCGCCTATGTGCTGGCCTACGGGCTCATGGCCGTGGCTACCGTGCCCGCCCTGCGTGCCACGAGCGCGCACCCGCAGCGCATGCAGGTGGCAGATGCCATTGTGCGCCTGGCGCTCCCCGGCATGACCTTTGGGCTCTGGAGCGGGGCCCTGTGGGCAGATGCCGCTTGGGGGCGCTACTGGGCTTGGGATATCAAGGAGACTTGGGCACTGCTCACCTGGCTCATCTACGTAGCCTACCTGCACCTGCCCGCTACCACAGCGTGTTTCCCCTACCGCAAAGCCCTTCTTCTGCTCGGATTTGTGGCCATCATCATCACCTTCCTCGTGGTCAACTTCCTGCCGGCCACCGGCTCGTTGCACACATATAGCATGTGATTTCCCTGCCCTTTTCATACCCATGCTCCAAGCGCTCATCCACGCCATCACCCGCCGCATGCCAGCCAGCTGGCACGCCAAACTTTCTGCCTGGTATGCCCGCCACGGTGTGCCCATCCTCATGCACACATGCGGCCTTAACAATGCCTTGGCCGAAGTACTATTCGGCAAATACACGGGGCGCCGCGCACACGCTCGGCGCATGGCTCGCCTGCGCAAGATACGCCAAAAGCCCACCATCACCGTGGCCTTCCAGGTGTGGAATCTCGGCATGTGGAAATCCGATAGCCTCTACCGGCTGATGGCTCAGCACCCGCGCTTCTCCCCCATCATGTGGGTGCCGGGTGTACCCGGGCTGGATGCGGAGCAAACTGCTGCCATGCGCGAAACCGTGCTCACCTTTTGCCGGCAACAAGGCTACACCTACACCACCAGCCCAAGCTGGGAAGAGTTGGATGCCCAAATTGCGCCGGACTTGGTCTTCATAGCCGACCCCTACCCGCACTACATCAACATGCAGCCGGCAGCCATACAGCATCTGGTCTGTTATATCAGATACTGTTTCCCCAATACCTGCACCGCATCGGAAACCGACCTTTTCTGGCACAACAATGCGCTCTTTTATTTTCAGGAAAATTCCCTCATCGAGCAAGAACACCGGCAAAAAATGCGCAACCGTGGAGTCAATTCACGTGTAACCGGCCATCCCATCGTCGATTACTTAACCGGCGAGGACGCTTCCCCCCGCCCCGCGTGGAAGAATCCGCATCTCAAAAAAGTCATCTACGCCCCGCACTGGGCCATTGGCACCTCCCCATCCTTTTTTACCGTCGGCACCTTCTTGCAAACAGGTGAGTTCATGCTGCAACTGGCAAAAAAATATGCTCAGCACGTGCAATTTGCCTTCAAACCTCACCCTTGGCTTTACCGCGAATTGTGCCAAACTCCCGGCTGGGGCAAAGAGAAAGCAGATGCCTACTATGCAGCGTGGCAAGAGCTACCCAACACCCAGCTGGAGTTGGGGCAATATAAAGAATTATTCCGGCAATCTGATGCCATGATACATGATAGTGGCTCCTTCATCATCGAATACCTGCTCATGAACAAACCCTGCATGTTTTTGCAACAAGGCAGCGATTTTCGGGCATTCAACAGTTGCACGCACCAAGCGCTTCAGTGCTACACCCTTGCCCGGAGCACAGCTGACATTGAGCAGTTCCTGAATGAACAAGTGCTGGCCGGCTCTGATACCCTCAAGCAAAAGCGCTCGGACTTTGTCCGGGCTCACCTACTCCCCCCCCATGGCCAATCCGCTGCCCAAAACATCATCTCCTGCATCTTAGAATCCTCCAACAAATGAGCTTTACAATGCCCGCCTATCATTGTATGCTACCACCCGTACCATGAAACTTTTTACCGTAGGGCCGGTGCAACCTTATCCTGAAATTGCACTCACGTATCAACAAGATATCCCGTACTTCCGCACCACCCGTTATGGTGATTTGGTGCAGAGCAACCTCTCGCGCCTAGCCTCCATCCTCAACTTGGATGCCAACGGCCGCATCATCTACTACGCAGCCTCGGGCTCCGGCGCGATGGAAGCAACGGTTGATAATTGCCTGAGCAGGCAAGACAAAGCCATCGTCATTGATGGAGGCACCTTTGGGCACCGTTTTTGTGAGTTGTTGCAACACTACGCCATTCCGCACACCCCCATTCACCTGGCATGGAATGAGGCGCTCACAGCATCTCATTTATCCGCTTTTGAAGGCCAAGGCTACACGGCCTTGCTGGTGAACCTGCATGAGACCTCCACCGGCCAGCTCTATGACATCGCCATGCTGTCCGATTTCTGCCGCCGCAACAACATGCTCCTCATCGTAGATGCCATCAGCACCTTCATGGCAGATGCCTACGACATGGCAAAATACGGGATTGATGTCACTATCTTCAGCTCTCAAAAGGCCCTGTGTCTCTCACCGGGAGTCTCCTTCATTGCCCTGAGCGAGCGGATGCTGCAACGCCTCAACCCCACCCCTCGCTCATCTTACTTTGATTTCGGCAGCTACCTGCGCAACCTCACCCGCGGGCAAACCCCCTTCACCCCTGCGGTCAACATCATGTACGAGCTGGATGCCATGCTCACCAAAATCGAGCGCGAAGGCGGCATGCAAGCTTGGCTCAATCACATTGCAGAGAAGTGCCACTACTTCCGCCAACGCATCGCTGAAGCAGGCTTCACCATCAACCCGCATTATACCCTCTCCCACATGATGACACCCATCTTCACCGGCCGGGCACACGCGTACGAGGTATTCCAATACCTTGCCGAGAAGCATGATATTTATGTGAATCCTTGTGGCGGAGACCTAGCCGGCAAGATGCTGCGCATTGCTCACGTAGGCAACACCACCAAACAAGATATCGATACCCTCATCCGCTGCCTCACCGAAGCCGTTCAAACCTTAGCCTAATACCACTCATGATTACCGGCAAAACAGTAGTCTACACCTCCGGCACCTTCGACATGCTGCATGCAAATCACCTGAAAATGATTGAATATGCCCGCTCGCTGGGGGATATTCTCATCGTTGGGGTGAACACCGATGAGCTGGTGGCCTCCTACAAATCCCAGCCCATCATCCCATTTGAAGAGCGCATCGCCTTGGTGAAAGCTCTCAAGTACCCGGATATTGTCATCCCCCAAAAATCACTGAACCACACGGACAAAGTGAAAAAACTGCACTTTGATATCTTTGTGGTGGGAGATGACTGGGTAGGCAAATATGATTACTTGGAAGAGCTGGGAGTCACCGTGGTGTATTTCCCGTACGGGGAAGGCATCAGCTCCTCCTCTCTGAAAGAGCGTATCTGGGAGCGCTACAAAAAATTGCAGCAAACCGCCGATACTCATCTGCCCATGGATGCAGATGTGCAAGGCTGAGCCCCTCCCCGCACCCTTGGTAGTGCGCAAAAGCGCCTTATTGCCCCCCTCCCGGACTTGCAGGGGGTGCGCATCGGTGCTGCTGTGTCCCCGGTGGGGTTAAGAAGCCTCCTCAATTAAGAGCATCCGCAACTTTTGGCCGAGCTTGCGAATGAGTGTTCCCAGCCACATGATAAGCAGGGCTGAAATCAGAGAATAAACAAAGGCTACCAGAAGCACCAACTCGGCAGGTGCATTGCTCACAGGCAACAAAGCACCCATACGCGTTGTGATGGTGTAGTGGCCCAAATAAAAGGGCAGACTGAGCGCCCCCAAGAAGAGGCAGAGCTTATTATCATACAGCCGCTTATCAATACCATACCCACTTACAACCAACACAAGTACCATCACCGCTGCGCACAACGCAATGCCGTGCTTCTCCGTGTTGTCAAGAGAAGCGATGTACACTATGCATGCCACCCCGAAACATTTCAACAGAGTGGCCAGCACAGAACAAAGAAAAGTTGGCCTCATACTCTTCAAATATTGGGCCAAAGGGTAAATCGTGGCCCCAATCAACAATTCTCCCACGGCTCGTAAATTCCCCTCATACGTTACGCCCAAATACGTATACACACGATCAAGCGAGCCATGATATGCACATAAAAAACCACATATAAGGACACCCACCGCCAACAAAAAAGCATGCGCCCCGTATCGCACCAACAAGGGGTACACCAGCACCAAACCAATCAGCATGGAGGATATATACCACGTTGCGCTGTTATAATCCTTTGCCGACATGCTCAGACCGCTCATTTTAAGAAAAGGTAGGATTCCATTGATAAAGGTATTGCATGATTGTTTGAAAATGTATGCATCGACCCCATGAACTCCCCATATAATGGCAATGGAAATGACCATAGCGACAAGCAGCTCCGGATAGAAACTCTTCATCTTGTGGATGATAAAGGAAAAGCAACTGCGAGTACACCCCTCTTTTGCGGCCTTTTGGATGCTCACCATCGTGAGATAACCTGTCAACAAAAAGAAAAAATCAACTACCAACGAGGCATGAGGAAAGACTTTCATGTGATCCAGAAAGACAACTACGGCAAAGAAAAATCGCCACAATTCTATTTCCGGGTTTCGCTGGCTTCTTAATTTCACATCTGCCATAGATGTATTGTACTTCATAGGTTGCAAAGATACAAGATTGTTATCACGTTCGGCATTCTTTTCATTTCAATGCCACGAATGCGCCGTTGGTGCTTGCATACGCGCAGGCATACTCACCCGCCGGCCGGATGCAAGCGCGCTGCATGTTGATTACCACAGAACCTCACCCTTGTATATGGTATGGAGGAAACCACCGAACGACTTTTTATAATCACTCAACCCTTTATATTTCCCACCGGCGTAGTGCGTCCAGGCTGAGCCAACATCAAAATAACCTTTGCCACCCAAAGCTTCCCGAATCTTACAAATGACCTCAAATAATAAATACCTGTTGGCATCCCCATCTTTTTCATCATCCGAGCACCCCCACCAATAATAGGCGGTGTTCTTGTACATCAGTATCACGACAGCCGCTACATTTTTCTTTGTCTCACGGTCTTGCAGGAAAAATATTCGCGTCAGCCCCTCCTTGATGAGAGAAAAAATCCACCTACCCATCCTTTCAGGCGTGATTGCCTTGTGATAGTTTGTGCGAGAGTACGTCTGCCGATGCAAGCTCATGTAGGATTGAACATCCGCCTCCTCGCCCTTCGACTCGAGAATGGCGTATTTCTGTTGCTTTGCAACTCGCACTATTCCGGATCGCGCTGTTGGGCTGCATTTTTTCAATAAGGCATCCCTATCATTGCACAAATCAATCACCCACGTGTACCTGACTCCCGGTCCAAAGCCCATGTGAATCACCGGATTGACCAGCGGGCATTTTTTCGGTTGAAACGCTTCTGCCATGGGCGGCAAGTTGAATGTAGAAATATGGCAACGATACCGCTCTACACAACTTTTCAAGTGCTCCTGCACCAGCTGTCTGATTTTCTTTTGTTGTTTGGGTGAGACAGAATCAGCTAAAACATAGCCCCATTCTGAGGCTAGCTGGTAGTGTCCCCCCCTCTTTTTTAGAATCATTTTAATAAATCGCTTAACTTTCTCCTTCATGGAATGCAGAAGAATATGATGTGCTCGGAGCTGCATGATGAAACAAATTGCATCATGCTCATCAACGACTGCAAATGATTCATGAATCACATTATCATTGCGCCAACAAACAATGAAATCATAGAGATGCCAAGCCCATCCCATGGAATTCTGCCGAACAAACTCATCCCATCTTTTTTTATCAATCGCAGAGTGGTGTTTTATTCTGTAAGGCATGCACTACATATATTATTTTCAACTAAAATATTCAAGTTTAATATCCGTTCTTCTCGAAATTTTACACAGCAGCAGCAAAAAGCCTTTCAAACTTGATGCTGCGAGGGCCAAAGCACATCCGCACACATATTTAATGATCAATTACTTAAATGCATACTCCCAAGCACCGTCAGCCTGTGAAAGAGGAGGGCTTTCATGCTAATATTTTAGTCTTTACTGAAAATAGCATATTGGGTATACTCACACATCTCTTGAAATGAGCACAGCAATGAATGAGGGGGAATCAAGGATAGCGAAAGACACGCAGAACTATACCATCAGCGTGGTTCATGAAATAAATGAAGCTGATTGGTCTGCGTTAGCTCACCTCACTCGCAAGGCCTTCAGCATACGGGAAGCGGCATCCATTTGGATGAAGCCCAATTGCATCAGTGCGGAAGGGCTCAAGGCCTGGGCCATGCAAGAGAAACGCGTATACATCATCATCCGCAATACACAAGCGCTCCCCCTGGGATTTCTCATGGGGGTCATCGAGCCGGGCGTAGATGGCAACAAGCAGATGTATATCAGTCTCATTGCCACCGATCCAAGCTATCAGCGTAGCGGATTTGGAAAAATGCTCTTTGAACAACTGGAAAAAGAGGCAATCAAACACAGATGCATCTACATATCAAGCGACACAAGCTGCAAGGCTCATAGTTCCATAGCTTGGCATCTGAGCCGTGGATTTGAGAAGTGGCAGTACACCCATTACCTCAAATACACCAATTATTACAGCATCCGCTTTCGTAAATATTTGGATAACCGCCAAACGCCCGGTATGAGGTGGTGGGCATACTTCAAAAGCTGGGTAAACACGCACCTGCGGTGGACTTTCACGGGCAACATCACCCCGTTGGTACGTTTAAGATGGCATCTGGCAGGAAAGCGCAACTCCGACCCCGCAGTAGGAAAGCCCCTAAGCATACACCAAGTCCAAGCCATCAGTCTGGATTTGTTGAAAGAATTGATCTTCTTTTGCAAAAAACATCAACTGCGCTACATGCTGTATGATGGCACCCTGCTCGGTGCAGTGCGGCACAAGGGCTTCATTCCGTGGGATGATGGTATGGATGTATCCATGCCGCTGCCGGATTATGAACAATTCATCCGTCTGTTTGAATGCAACAACGCCAACAAACAATATCAGCTTTTGCATGGCACACGGTTGGGCATTGCCACTTGCTATAGCCTGTTGGCAGACACACGCACTGTGGCCATCATTCCCACGCGAGACAGAGAACATGCGCGGCCGATTGGCCTCCGTATTTTCCCGGTCTTTCCGCTGGCAGATGATGAGGTCCAAGCCCGCCGCCAAGTGGATGAATCCGTCGATGCGGCTCAGAAAATCCGTGCCTGCCACGCGGTGCACCGTCCCAACAAACTCAAATATCTGTACCGCATTTTATGTAATAACATCATTTTGAAACGCCATCTGCAACGCGTATACGAAGTAACTCACCGGCACCCATGGGGAAGCACGCAGCGCGTGCGCGCGCTGAGCCTCAAGACGCGAGAACTGCTTCCCCTGCCGGCAGATTGTTTTGATACATGCGTTGAACTGCCTTTTGAAGACATACAAGCCAAAGTCCCTGCACAATACCACGCCATCCTGACGGCAAATTACGGGGATTACATGCAAATCCCCCCGGAAGAGATGCGCCAGCTACCACAAGGGTGCTTCCGCTGGATTTCCCATCAGCCTACCCCATAGCGTTGCTGAAAAACGCCGCTCTGTGAACAAGTGGCAGGTTTTTAGGCAAAGCATGCGTACTTTTTGCTTGTATTCGCGCAGGCAAATACACTAAACTGGCGGTGGCGCAAGTTGTTTGTTTCATAGATACCCCCCCAGCGTGTATGGAAAAGCCCGATAAAAATACAATTCAATACATCAGACACGTATCCGATGAATTGTCTCCTGCAGAATGGAAAGCTTTGGCCGACATCACGCACGAAGCCTTCCGCGAGCGGGAAGAGCAGGGCATCCACATGAAACCTAATTGCCTCTCAGAAGAAGGGCTGCGCCATTGGCTCAGCCATGATAAAATCATCATCGTAGCCTATGCGGAAAACACCCCCATTGGCTATATTGCAGGGTGCATTGAACCCGGGTACAACGGATGCAAACAAATTTATCTTTTTGTTGTGGCTGTCTTGCCGGCATACAAGCGCCGCGGCATTGGCAAAGGCTTATTCCAAAAGATTGAAGAAACAGCCAGAGAACTTGGGTGTGCCTATCTGGGCAGCGATACCAGTTGCCAAGCACTAAGTTCCATTGCCTGGCACGAACAATGCGGGTATGAGAAATGGAGCTATTTTCACCATAAGCACACCAACTACTATAGCATACGCCTCCGCAAGTATCTGGACAAAAGCAAGCGTCCCGGCGTGAGATGGTGGTATTACTTCAAGCGTTGGTTGAGAACACACCTGCGCTGGACAGCCAAGGGCAACATCACCCCGTTGGTCCGTTTAAGGTGGCATCTGGCAGGAAAGCGCAACTCCGACCCTTCTGTGGGAAAACCCCTGAGCTTGCCTCAAGTGCAATCCGTCAGCATGGATTTGTTGAAGGCATTTATATCCTTTTGCGAAAAACACCAACTGCGCTACATGCTGTATTACGGCACCCTGATAGGTGCGGTGCGGCACCAAGGTTTCATTCCGTGGGATGATGATATTGATGTATCCATGCCGCTGCCGGATTATGAAAAATTCATCCGCCTGTTTGAATGCAACAACACCAGCGACCACTATCACCTTATGTACGGCACACGTGCAGGTGCAGCCACCAGCTACGCCGTGTTGGTTGATAACCGCACCTTGTGCATCAACCGCATGCGCGATCGAGAGCATACACGGCCACTTGGTATCGATATCTTCCCTGCCTTCCCTCTGGCGGATGATGAAACAGAAGCCCGCCGCCAAATAGACGCATCTGTCGATGCCGCGCTGGGCACCTGGGCATGCCACGATGTCTATCGCCCCAACATACTCAGGTACCTATACCGCATTTTGTTTAATGACCGCATCTTAGAGCGCCATTTACAACGCGTGAACGAAGAAACGTACCGCTACCCATGGGGAAGCACCCGGCGCCTTCGCGTGCTCAGCTTGGAAGAACGAGAACTGCTCGCCCTGCCGGCGGATTGCTTTGATACATGCGTTGAACTGCCCTTTGAAGACATACAAGCCAAAGTCCCCGCTCAATATCACGCCATCCTGACAGAAAATTATGGGGATTACATGCAAATCCCCCCGGAAGAGGTGCGCAACCGGTGGCTCGGCCATTTCCGCTGGATTTCGGATGACCCCATGCCCGAGCCCCGTGTAGATAAAACGCAAAACGAACATCCCCCTACCCCATAAGGGAAATTCTTTTTAGCTTTCTTAATCAATACACAGGAAAGCGAATCCGGCATTGCGCTCTTTTATTCTGCAATAAGCGAGCCGTTTTCATATATCCCATTTCATGAGTGGTATATTCCTATTCAACGGCATGAGAAAACGCCTCAAACATGTTAGGGCGCAGTGTAGTCCTACAGCAAAGTAGGCAAGTATGGCTCTACGCACTATTTGCTTGACATGGGATGGGGGGCTTTTTATACTTTCGCCCGGGCGTGTATGGCCGGAGGATATGAAGGCTTTTTCTGCGCAAGGAGCCACCGGCAGCATGGGTTCATCCCCTGAAAAGGAGGACCCGCCGGGCGGCGGAGTTGCCAGGCACGCAACGTAACAACACATACCAAACCTTTTACAATGCTTCGTTTTTTTAAGAAAATAGCCGGGATTTTCTCGTATGACATCGGGATAGATCTTGGCACAGCCAATACGCTGGTCTACATCAAAGACCAGGGTATCGTGCTGCGAGAGCCCTCTGTCGTTGCCATGAAAGGCGACAAGGTGAAAGCCGTGGGCGAGGAAGCCAAGCGCATGGTGGGCCGCACGCCCGGCAGCGTCGTAGCTATCCGCCCGCTCAAGGAAGGCGTAATCGCAGATTTCGAGGTAGCGGAGAACATGCTGCGCTACTTCATCAAGAAAGCGTGCCACCGCAGAAGTCTGCGTGGCCCGCGCATCCTCATTGCGCACCCCTCCGGCATCACGGAGGTGGAACGCCGCGCCATTGAGGAATCCGCTTACAATTCAGGAGCCATTCACGTGCAACTTATTGAAGAACCAATGGCAGCAGCCATCGGTGTAGGCTTGCCCGTGTCTGAGCCTCTGGGGAGTATGATCGTAGACATTGGTGGTGGCACCACAGAGGTGGCCATCATCTCGCTCTCAGGCATCGTGTACAGCCAATCTGAGAAGTGCGGCGGCGATGCGCTGGATGATACCATCACGCGCCACATGCTGGCAGCCCACAATTTGCTGGTGGGCCCCCGCACGGCAGAAGACATCAAGATACGCGTGGGTTCTGCCCACCCGCTGCAGCAGGAGCTGCAGATGGAAGTGAAGGGCCGCGACCGCGGCACCGGGCTTCCTAAGACGGTAACTGTTCGCTCCGAAGAAATTCGCGAAGCGTTGCAGGATAAGCTTGATATCATCGTCAACGCAGTGCGCCAAACGCTGGATCACTGCCCGCCCGAACTGGCCAGCGACTTGTACGACCGCGGCATCACGGTAGCAGGCGGCGGTGCCTTGCTGCGAGGCCTGAGCGACCTGCTGCACGAGCAAACCGGCCTGCCGATTATGATATCGGAAGACCCGCTGAGCGCCGTTGCAGAAGGTACAGGCAAGTACTTGCAGGAGAACGACCACGTCTTCGACGAGGACTGATTAAGAGACACACACCTGCCGCCGATTTGCCCTGCATGCCAGCGGGGCGCACACGCACCCCCGGCACCGGCATGGCAGATACCAGCGCGGCAGCACCTGCTTGGGCTGCATCGTGAAGGCGTAGCGTGCTTTTAAGAAAAAGTATCGGCAGGCCCCACGCGCGTGTATGCGCGGGAACAATCAGGTGCAAAAGGTGTGCGAGAGCGAAGAATCCCCAACCTAACCAGAAAACTTTGTCCATTATATCCAAAATGATTCATTCCGTGAAACGCCTCTTCGGGTTTGGCCAGTGCAACCCGAGGGAAGGCTCGACCATTGTCATCAACTCCGAGAAGCTGGAGCGCCGCGTGGCGCTGCTCGAGGATGGTGTACTTGAGGAGTACAGCATCGAGCGTGAGGGAGAAGACAACATCGTGGGCGGCATCTTCAAGGGCCGCGTCAAGAACATTGAACCCGGGCTCAAGGCCATGTTCGTAGACATCGGCTACGAAAAGAACGCCTTCCTGCACTTCTGGGATGCCCTGCCCCTTGCCCTCGATTCTTCCTTGGAAGAAATCCAGCGCGAAGGGCGCCCCCGCAAGCAACAACGCAAGATTACCAGCAAGGATATCCCGGAGATTTACCCCATCGGCTCCGAAATCATGGTACAAGTCACCAAGGGCCCCATCTCCTCCAAGGGACCGCGCGTGACCACCAACATCTCCCTGGCCGGCCGCTACATCGTTCTCATGCCCTTTACGGATCAGTTCGGTATCTCCCGCAAGATTGATGATCCCAAGGAACGCCAGCGACTGCGCCAGATTGTGCAGAAGCTCAACGTACCCGAGGGTATGGGCATCATCATGCGCACGGTAGCCCAGGGGCAGCGCTTCCGCCATTTTGTGCGCGATTTGGCCATGCTGCTGCAGCAGTGGCACGAGGTGGAGGAAAAGTTTGCCGCCCAGCCGGCGCCTGTTTCCGTCTACCGCGAGCCCGACCTCATTGAGCGCACCGCCCGCGATTTCCTCACCGACAACGTGGATAACATCGTGTGCGACAACTTGGAAACCACCCAGCGCATGCAGGAAATTGCCGGCAAAATCTCCCGCCGGGCCAAGCGCCACATCCAGCACTATCCCTGCCGCCAGCCTATCTTTGAAGAACTGGGCGTGGAAAAACAAATCAACGAGGCCTTTCAGCGCCAAGTGCTCCTGCCCTGCGGTGGCTATCTGGTGATTGATGAGACGGAGGCGCTCATCGCCATCGACATCAACACCGGCCGCAACAAAGGCAACAAGGACTTGGATAAGACCATTTTGGAGACCAACTTGGAATCTGCCCGCGAAATTGCCCGCCAGCTGCGCTTGCGCAACATCGGCGGCCTCGTGGTGGTCGACTTCATTGATATGCGCCACCGCAAGGATCAGCTGGCCGTCTACAAAGCGATGAAAGATGCTCTGAAGCGCGACAAGGCGAAGACGCAAGTCATGCAGATTACCCCCATCGGCCTCATGGAAATGACCCGCCAGCGCATCAACGAATCGCTGCTGGATTACGTGAACGATCACTGCCCCTATTGCCATGGGCGCGGGCGCATCAAGAGCGTGATGACCATGAGCGTAGAGATTCAGCGCCAGCTCAAGGCCACGATTCAACGCTACCGCGAATCCGTGGGCGATATGATTGTGGTGGTCAACTCTGATGTGCTCTCACGCTTCAAGAACGAGGACTCCAAACTCCTTGTCGAGCTGGAGCGCCAATGTGCAGGCCGCCTCATCTTCCGCAGCGATCCCTCCATCCACCGCGAGGCTTTTGCTATCTTGGACCCCGCCAACAACAATAAGGCGCTCTACCAAGTCAATATGTAACGCGCCCAGCGCCTCTTCTCCTTTTTCTACACGAGCCCTTTTGGGCTCGTGTTTTTCATTTTGTGCGCACAACACCTTGGGTGAGGGGGTCACACAGACCCCCTCGGGGTGTTGGGTCGGTTGACTGATTGAGGAAAGAAAAGGAGAATAGCATAGCGAGCAATCAATAATAATCCGGCGGGGGAGCAGCAGCCGGCTCGGTGCCCTTGGCAAACGATTCGGGCTTCAAACGGTGAGAAACAGGGCCGGCAGAAATGAGAGAAGACGTAGCAGAGGTAGCGGGTTGATGGGCAATAGGGAGTGGCGCTGGTGGTGAGGGACGGGGGGAGCGCATACTCAGCACAGGTGGTTGGGGTTCCACAAGCGGTGGCTCGGCACCACCAATCTCCGTCAATCCGTAAGTTGGGCACACCGAGCGGCTCTTGCCGGTGGAAAACTCCTCGAAGCTGGGCAACCCGGCCAAGGCGGCGCGGCTCTCCAATTGTTCTATCATGCGCTGCAGGCAATCATCCGTTGTTGGCATCTCATCCACATTCCATTTGGCCTTAGCCTGCATCACCTGCGGAGTCACAAGACCATCTGCCACGTCGGCGGCATCACTATACTGCAAGGCAAACAAGTACAGCGACAACTTGAGCACACTCGCCGTATCCAGCTGAAAGCGGCGGCAAACCTTCTTGAGAATACCCTGCATCACCTTGTTACTGCGCATGCTACATGCCCCAACCTTCTGCTCTGTTTCGGCGGGTACAGTGGGCTCTCCCGGCATGCTACACGGCTTGAGCCCTGCGGGGTACAGCTTGCGCGGCTTCACGCGGTGGCGGTCCAATATCTCGCGGGTGCGCTCCGGCTGCATACGCAATTCATGCAACACGTGATCCCGAAAAGTAATTGCATGGGCTCGCGCAATCTCGGCATCTCCGTATTGTTTGTCTGAAAAATATCGTGCCAAGGTAATGCCCTGGCGGCTGATGGCTACTCGCCAACCTTGAAAGTTGGTAAACTTATAGGTGAAGCGTGTGATGTGGCGTTCGTTCATATTGCCACCATGATACTCGTTCGTTGGGTAGTTTTCCATTTTTATTAGTTGTATACAGCTAATTTGTTATAAAATGAGAAGTAATTTTTGCAGGCAAACGAGTCCTTGTGAACTTGCTTCTCATCTGGCTACCCTCGTGAAATAACAATGTTTATCGCGGACTCTGCATGCGGCGGACGGGTATGGATTTAGTCTTAAGTGGGGTAGTGGGGGTTAGGGATTGGGGGGGGCTGTGCTTTTCACAAAGCATTTCCACTCATTCTACGTGTTATTTTTTCAAATTCTACCGCTGAATTTCCATTTTTTTCAAAAAATGACGAAAAGTTAGAGTAAGACAAATAACACGGTGACAAAAAACGCCCGCCCTGCCACGGGTGGGGTGTGGCAGGGCGGGTGTATGACAACCACTTGTCTAACTCTGAATGCTATCGTTCATTCAGTCTTTAACATTTTCTGAACTTGTTTATCGAAATCGGAATGGATAAGCTGTTTCCGGTTAAAGATATCATACTCACTTTCTGCCTTCGCATCTGCCTGTGCCTTGGATACCCCTCCATTGTTCGGAAGAATTTTGTATCTCCGGAAAGACAAGAAAGCATTGATACTCTCCGCAAATTGTGCCATTGAGAAGCAGTTTTCTTGTTCAATAAGATCTTCTATATAATCAAAAAAACCTGATACAGCTCGTTCCAAACGGCGAATTTCCTTTTCAGTAAGATAATTTTTGGCGATAGTGACATCGGATTTCAAGACGCGACCTTCCGGAGCGTGCTTCCATGAGAGAAGCCCCATATGATTCTTCGTGTGGTCAGCGCTTTCCCAAATGATTTCAGCCGCCGTTTTGCCGGTAATGGCGTAATGAAACTTATTTTGTACCATGGCATAAAAATTACGCGTTTCTGATGCATTTTTGTCGTAGTCTGTGCTGCATTCAGCAAAAATATCAGTAATTTGTTGCCAGATACGGCGTTCACTTGCACGTATGGAACGAACACGCTCGAGTAGTTCACGAAAATAGTCTTTTCCAAAAAGAGATTCACCTTGCTTCAGGCGTTCGTCATCCATAACGAAACCCTTGCGTATGTAGTCGTTAAGTGTCTGGGTTGCCCATTGACGAAACTTCGTAGCTTTCCGTGAATTTACCCGGTAACCAACAGAAATAATCGCATCCAGATTGTAAAAAGTTATATCTTCTTTTACCTCTCCCCGAAATCCTCTACTGACGACAATTTCATTTTTTGCAATTGTCGCAGATTCCGTTAATTCTTCTTCTTCATAAATGTTTCTTAAATGTTTACTTACACTTGAAACAGACACATCAAATAACTCGCTTATTGCCTTTTGAGTTGCCCAAAGCGTATCATCTTTAACATACACTTGTACACGCCCCTGCGAATCCGGGGTGTTGTAAAGAATAAAGGGTATAGGGGTACTCATCGTGCGAACTTTCCTAGGTTGGGTGTAGTGTAACATTAAAGAATGAGAACTGTCAAGGCGTCTGTGAAAAGCGCGCCCTGCCACGGGTGGGGGGTGGCAGGGCGGGTGTATGAGTATCTATTTGGTGGTATCAGGCCTCGGGGGAGGCTTCCGGGGCGGGGGCTTCCTCGCCCTCGGCGGGGGAGGCATCAGCGCCCTCGCTTTCCTCCTCATCCTCGTCATCATCGGGAATCACGAGGGTGATTTCTTGGATGGATTCCTTATCGTTGAGGGTAATGAGTTTCACGCCTTGGGTAGCGCGGCCTGTTTCACGCACGGTGTTGACCTTCATGCGCACCGATTGACCACCGGTGGTCATAATCATGAGCTCGTCCTCATCCGTCACCGTGGTGGCGGAGACAACCAAGCCTGTCTTATCGGTGCAGTTCATGGTCTTGATACCGATACCGCCGCGGCTCTGCAAGCGGTATTCGGCGAACTTGGTGCGCTTGCCAAGGCCATTTTCGGAGACCACGAGGAGGGTTTCCTCATCGTTGGGCACCACAGCCAAAGCGACCACGTAGTCGCCCTCGCGCAAGCGGATGCCACGCACACCGATGGTGTTGCGGCCTTGGGTGCGCATATCGCTTTCGTTGAAGCGGATACTCATACCATCGTGGGTTACGATGACCACGTCCTGCTCACCGTTGGTAAGCATGGCATTGACGAGGGAGTTGCCCTCCTCCAGATTGATGGCAATGATACCGGCCTTGCGGTAGTTCACGAAATCGTTGAGGGCAGTCTTCTTCACCGTACCGTCCTTGGTGGCAAACACCACGTTGCCGGAGCCCTCTGCGAAGGTGATATCCTTGCCGTCCTCGCTCACCTTGCGTTCGAGACGCAGAATGGCGGCGATGCGCTCCTCTGCCTGCAAATCGAGCAGGTTCTTGATGGAGCGACCTTGGGCACTGCGGGCGGCCTCGTCAATCTCGTACACACGCTCCACGTACACGCGACCGGTGTTGGTGAAGAACATGATGTAATCGTGATTTTGCGCGGCAAAGAGGTGCTCCACGTAGTCGTTGGCATCCTTCTTGCTCTTGGTGGTGGCAGCCTTGATACCCTTACCACCGCGGGCCTGCAGGCGGTACTCATCGGAATTGGTGCGCTTGATGTAGCCGCTGTGGGTGATGGTCACAATCATGGAGTCATTGGGGATGAGGTCCTCGATAGCCATATCTCCCTCAAAGGGGATGATGTGGGTCATGCGCGGGGTTGCGTACTTCTCCTTGATGGCGCGCAGCTCATCCTTCACGATGCCGAGCACGCGGCTCTCGTTGGCCAGAATATCCAGATAATCTTCAATCAGCTCAAGCAGCTTCTTGTACTCATCGGAAATCTTGTCGTTTTCCAGGGCGGTGAGTTGGTAAAGACGCAGTTCCAAGATGGCGTTCACCTGGCGCTCAGTGAAGATGTACTTATCTCCCTGCACGGAGGGCTGGCTATGGATGAGGATACCCAGGCCCTTGGCCAGCTCCACGGGGAAGCTGAACTCCATGAGGCGGTTGCGGGCATCTTCGCGGTTCTTGGAGTCGCGGATGATGCGGATGAACTCATCCATGTTGGCCAAGGCAATGAGGTAAGCCTCCAAGACCTCGGCGCGGTCCTCTGCCTTGCGAAGCAGGAACTTGGTGCGGCGTACCACCACCTCGCGGCGGTGTTCTACGTAGAAGTTGATAGCATCTTTCATGGTGAGCACCTTGGGGCGCCCCTCGTGAATGGCCAGCATGTTCACGGAGAAAGAAGTCTCCATGCTGGTGAGCTTGTAGAGCTGGTTGATGACCACTTGCGGGCGGGCATCGCGCTTGAGCTCGATTTCAATGTAATCCGTCAGGTCGCGCATGCCGGCAATGTCGGTGATGACTTTATCGCGCACAAGCTCAGCGATGCGTTCCTGCAAGACCGCACGGTTCACCCCGTAGGGCACATCCGAAATGTGAATAAACTCACGGCCGTTTTCGTTGGTCACCACTTCCATCTTGCCGCGCATACGCACGCTGCCGCGCCCGGTGCGGAAGTAGCTGTCAATGCCCTTGTAGCCCAGCACGTAGCCGCCGGTGGGGAAGTCCGGGCCCTTGATGTAGGCGCGCAGGGCTTCACTGGTGATGAGGGGATTATCAATATAGGCACAGATACCATCCACCACTTCGCCCAGATTGTGCGGGGCCATGTTGGTGGCCATACCCACGGCAATACCCGTGCCGCCGTTCACCAGCAGGTTGGGGAAAGCGGAGGGGAACACCACAGGCTCCGTGAGGCGGTTGTCGTAGTTCGGTTGAAAATCCACCGTGTCCTTGTCCAAATCGTCCATGAGGGCTACGCCCAGGTGGCTCAGCTTGGCCTCGGTGTATCGCATGGCTGCGGGCGGGTCGCCTTCCGGCGTACCGAAGTTACCTTGGCCTTGCACCAGGATATCGCGCATGTTCCACGGCTGGGCCATGGTCACCAGCGTACCGTAGGCAGACTGGTCGCCGTGCGGGTGGTAGTTACCGATGGTGTCACCCACGATTTTACCGCACTTGATGGTGCCCTTGCTGGGTACCAAGCCAAGCTCGTGCATGGCGTAGAGCACGCGGCGCTGGGAGGGCTTGAGCCCATCTCGCGCATCCGGCAGGGCGCGGGAGATAATCACGGACATGGAGTAGTCCAGGAAGCTGCGGGAGACCTCCTCAGCCACGTCAACGGGACGAATTCGAATTTCGCTCATAATCAGAATGAAAGGTTAGGGTTACACGTCGAGGTTGCGGACATTGAGGGCATTGTCCTCGATAAAGCGGCGGCGGGGTTCCACCAAATCGCCCATGAGGATGGTGAACATCTTGTCGGCTTGCACAGCGTTGTCATCGTCCAGACGCACGCGGAGCAGCTCGCGTTTTTCGGGGTCCATGGTCGTGGCGTACAGGTCCTTGGCATCCATTTCACCCAGACCTTTGAATCGGGTGATGGTCACGCTACGGCCGCCAATCTCCAGCACCTTGGCCAGGATATCACCCACGAAGAAGATGGGGGTGACAGTGTTGCGGGCATTTTCCACCAGTTCGAATACAGGGGCATCATCGCTGAGCAACTGATGGGCGGCAATCCCCAGCTCTTCCAAGCGGGAAAGCACGCGGGTGATGGCCTTGGCCTCGTGCAGCTCGTGCAGCAGGGCACGGCGGCTGGGGCCTTCGCGCACGGGCAGCGGGTTGGCTGCCAGTTCTTCCTCGCTGGGCTCGCCGAAGAGGAAGAGGTCGCGGTTTTCCTCGGAGAAAGCGGTGAGCTCTTCCATGGTCTGGAAGTACTGCACCTCTTCATCGTTGCCGCAGCGCACCTTCACCAAGTATTGCGGGAAAGCGCCGCTGCCGGCGCGGTGGCGCAGCAGGTCCTTGAAATCGCCACCATGCTGGGCCACGCTGCCTTCGTACTTCTGGAGGGTGATGAGCGTCTCCAAAATAGCCATGATGGAATCGGCATCGAACTCATGGCTCTTGTCCGGCGTACGCAGGGTCACATCGCCGGCACCCAGGGAGATGAGCTTGCGGTTGAGTGCTACTTCATCCTGCACGTACTGCTCCACCTTACGGTGAATCACGCGGTAGAGTGGCGGCTGGGCAATGTAAAGATAGCCGGCGCGCACCAGCTGCGGCATGTGGCGGCAGAAGAGGGTGAGCAGCAGCGTGCAGATGTGGGAGCCGTCCACATCAGCATCAGCCATGAGGATAATCTTGTGGTAGCGCACCTTGTTCAGGTCGAAAGAGCCTTCGCCCTCTCCATCACCAATGCCGGCACCGATAGCCGTGATGATGTTCTGAATCGTCTCGCTGCCCAGAGCCTTGTCCAAGCGGGCTTTTTCCACGTTGAGAATCTTACCGCGCAGCGGCAGAATGGCTTGCGTGCGGCGGTCGCGGCCCATCTTGGCCGAGCCACCTGCAGAGTCACCCTCCACAATGAACAGCTCGCTGAGCTTCGGGTCTCGGCAGGAGCAGTCCGCCAGCTTGCCGGGCAGACCACCACCCACCGTCATGGCGCTCTTGCGCACACTTTCGCGAGCCTTGCGGGCGGCCTCGCGGGCGCGGGAGGCAATCAGACAGCGGTCGATGATGACCTTGGCCACGGCGGGGTTCTCCTCAAAGTATTCCTTGAGCTCCTCGTACACCACGCTGCTCACCACACCTTCAATCTCGGTGTTCACGAGCTTGTCCTTGGTCTGGGAGGAGAAGCGGGGGTTGGGCATCTTCACCGAGATGACGGCCACCAAACCTTCGCGCACGTCGTCGCCGTTCAGGCTGGGATCTTTATCTTTGAGCAGGTTGTTGCTCTTGGCGTAGTTGTTGATGGCGCGGGTGAGCGAGCTGCGGAAACCGGAAAGGTGCGTACCGCCGTCTGCATTGAAGATGGAGTTGGCGTAGCACTGAATCTGGTAGCGGTCGCTGTCGTTGTACTGCATCACCACGTCCACAATCACATCGTCCTCCATGGTCTTGCCGTCGTACTCCACCTCGATGTGGCGCACACCGCTCATCACGATGGGCTCGGCGGTGATGAGCGTCTTGTTCTCGCCCAGCTGCTTCACGAACTCGCGAATACCATCAGCATAGTAGAATGTCTCTGTGCGCTCTTGGCCGCTGCGCTCATCTACCAGTTCGATGACGAGGCCGGGATTCAGGAAAGCCAGCTCACGCAGGCGGCGGCCCAGTAAGTCGAACTTGAACTCTGTGGTATCCGTAAAGATGGTCGGGTCCGGCAGGAAGGTGATGGACGTGCCGGTCTGCCCTTCGGGGCAGCTGCCCACCACGTGCAGCTTCTCTGTGGTCTTGCCTCGCTCAAAGGTGATGACGTGGCGCTTGCCATCGCGGTGCACCTCGGCCTTGAAATAATCTGACAGCGCGTTCACACACTTGGCACCCACACCGTGCAAACCGCCGGAGTACTTGTATGCACCCTGCCCGAACTTACCACCGGCGTGCAGGTTCGTCAGCACCAGCTCCACCGCCGGAATGCCGAACTTCGGGTGTATATCCACGGGAATACCACGCCCGTCGTCTATCACGGAGATGGTTCCACCCTCATGAATCTGGATGATGATTTTGCGGCAGTAGCCGGCCAAGTGCTCATCGATAGAGTTATCCAGCACCTCAAAGACACAGTGGTGCAAGCCTCGTTCATCCGGATCCCCAATGTACATGCCGGGACGCTTACGGACGGCTTCCAAGCCCTCCAGCTTGTCAATCTGCGCGGCGCTGTACTCTTGCTGTGCCCCGGTGACAACCTCATCGGTTGCAGCGGGGGGCATTGTGTTTTCACTCATACGCCGCATATTATACACGCGCGTACGCGCGCGCTTCAATAATAGAGTGCGTCATGTTGCTTCTATGCCGCAAAAAAATGCTTTTAGGTATTTTCTGCACCCCCCTACGCGGGTGCAACCATCCCGGGCGAGAACGCGGCTGTGGGAAGCAGGAAGTTGGATGGCAAGCATCGAAAAAGCAGAGTTTGCCGCCGCAGCGTTTTCTCATAGATGTGTTCTGCCGGGTTGCAGCGGGCGAGGCTTACAAGAGTACATCCGAAAAAAACACTTGCCAAAAAGCGAGATATGATATACTCTCGGTTTCTCTCCCCGATACACCAACACACATGAAACACGTTCACTTTTTAGGAATCTGCGGTACCGCCATGGGGGCAGTCGCTTCAGCCATGGCTCGCAAAGGCTACGTGGTGACCGGCACAGATGCCAATGTCTACCCGCCGATGTCCACCTTCCTGGAGAGTGAAGGAATCCGCATTTTCCAGGGCTACAAGCCGGAAAACATTCCTGATGATGCGGATTTGATTGTGATTGGCAACGCCATGAGCCGCGGCAATGCCGAGGTGGAGGCCGTGTTGGAGCGCAATTTGCGCTACAAGAGCCTGCCGGAGACGATGAAAGAGTTTTTCCTGTGGGGCAAGCACAACTATGTGGTGACCGGCACCCACGGCAAGACCACCACCACCTCCATGCTCACTTGGCTTATGGAAGCCAATGAGATGAACCCCAGCTTCATGATTGGCGGCATTGCCCGCAACTTGGGGCGCGGTGGCCGCTTCACAGATTCCGAATATTGCGTGCTGGAAGGAGATGAGTACGATACCTCCTTCTTCGATAAACGCTCCAAATTCCTCCACTACCTGCCGGAGGTGGTCATCATCAACAACATCGAGATGGACCACGTTGATATCTATGCCAATGTGGAGGAAATCAAGCTTTCATTCAAGCGCATGCTGCGCGTGGTGCCGCGCAACGGCATCGTCTTCATCAACGCCGATTGCCCCAACTGCTGCGATGTACGCGCTTACGCCGCCAATGAGCTCCGCATGGTCAAGATGGTGAGCGTGGGCATGGGAGAGGAGGCCGATATCCGCATCACGGACATCGAGCGCCGTATGGACGGCTGCAGCTTCACCCTAGAGGGAGAGAGCTACAGCATCCCCATGATTGGCGATTTCAACGTGCGCAATGCCGCCATGGCCACCTGTGCCGCCCGCTTCGCCGGGCTCACCCCCGACCAAATTCGCAGCGGCTTCCAAAGCTTCGAAGGTGTAGCACGCCGTCAGGAGGTGCGTGGCACCGTCAACAGTGTCACCGTGGTAGATGACTTTGCCCACCACCCCACCGCTATCCGCCAAGCCGTAGAAGGCCTGCGCCAGCGCTTCCCCAAGAGCCGCGTGTGGGCCCTGTTCGACCCGCGCAGCAACACCTCCATCACCAACACCTTCCAACACGAACTGGCAGATGCCCTCTCCACGGCGGATTTTGCCGTGCTACCCCCGGTGGAAAACTACAAGAAGCTGCTGCCGGAGGAGCGCTTGGACCTGCAAATGCTGCACGATGAAATTGCCGCCCAAGAGACCCCCTGCTACGTGGGCTCCAGCGTGGATGATATCGTGGCGCATGTGGTCACGCATGTACACCCCGGCGATGTGCTGCTGGTGATGAGCAACGGCGGCTTCGGCGGCATCCACAACAAGCTCCTCATCGGCTTGGCGCAGTAAAACACCCTTTTTTCACTCCATAAAAAAAGGCAGGCATGAGCCTGCCTTTCTTTTTGGAATGATGAGAGAGGGGAACCTCCCATCACGGGAGGCGTTTTTGCAAATCCCGCACCGCCTCCAGCAAGCGCGCATTCACACGTTTGAGATACAACAAGCTGGAAATCAAGATAATCGTGACCAGCGTGAGGTAGGCAATCACCCCCCAACTCAGCGCCTGAATAGACCAAATGGAAGCTTGGATTTGGGGGTCTTTGTGTACACGCTGCACGATGATATCACCCAATTCGCGGGCATATTGGCGGCCTTCGTCCTTGTATTGCTCCTTATATTCATCCAGCAGGACATCCAATGTTCCCTTGAGCGTATGAGCCATGCGAATAGACATGGGCTGGTTGCTCGGGTTGATGGCATTGGAAAGGAAGACGGAGAGCATATCCTTGCCGCGGTCCTCCCAGTTGCGGGGTTCATCCTGTTTAGCAGGTGTCTTGTTCTCCTTTTTGGCGCGGCGCTGTTTTTCGCTCTCAAGCGCCTCAGTACCGGCTTGCAAGAGCTTATCCATCAGCTTATCATCCCAAGCCGCTTGGGTAAAAGCCCCCAACACCATGCTCACCATCAGGAAAAATGCCAATACGCGTTTCATGCGCCCAGTATAGCAATCTTCGCGCTAGCGTCAAGGAAATGAAACAACCTACCCTGAAAAATACGCAGCAAAGTCTGCACAGCGCACCGCTCTCTTGTTCACAACCGCCGTTTTGGCGCTTATTTCGCAATCCTCGCGGTGGATGATTTCGTTCAAGCCGCGGGCGAGAATTTCGCGGCGCATCAGGGCCATTTCGCGTGGGTTCGTTGCCCCCATGTTGGGTTTCCTGCTTGAAAAGGAGCGGGGGAGGGTGTAGAATAAGAAAGTGATGAGAGAGAACCGCCATGCAAGCTTCAGCGCGTTCGGTGCGCCGGAAGAGGTACTCTGCGTATGCACGGAAGAGATGCGCCCACCCGCCCCGGGGGAAATCTGCGTGCGCATGCTGGCTGCACCCATCAACCCGGCAGATATCAACTATGTGCAGGGGGTGTATGGCGAAGTGCCGCAGCTACCGACCCACCGCGTGGGTTTGGAGGGCTGCGGCGTGGTGCATACCAGTGCTGCGGCCGGCTATGAGCCCGGCGATATGGTCATTTTGCTGGATACGGTGGGGGCTTGGAGCCGCTTTCTCACCGCTCCGGCTGCGGCTTTCCTGCGTTTGGAGGGGCACATCGACCCCATGCAAGCCGCCATGCTCAAGGTGAACCCGCTCACTGCCCTGCGGGTGCTGGAGGATTACGCCCCGCTGCAAGAAGGTGATTGGCTGGTGCTGAATGCGGCCAACTCCGGCGTGGGGCAATGCTTGATACAGCTGGCGCGCACCCGCGGGCTGCACACCATCTGCGTGGTACGCCAAGCAGATGCACGGCGCGCGGCGCTGCAAGCACTGGGTGCCGATGTAGTGGTAGATGAGGATGAGCCGGACTTGGTGCGACAGGTGCTGGCCACCCCCGGGGTGAAGCGCCCGGTGCTGGCTGCCAACTGCGTGGGCGGCGAAAGCGCCCTGCGCCTCATGGATATGCTGGCCCCCGGCAGCACCATGGTCACTTTTGGCTCCATGAGCCGCAAGAGTATTAAAATACCCAACAGCTGGCTCATCTTCAAGAACCTTTCCCTGCGCGGCCTGTGGTGCACCCGCTGGCTGCAACAAATGCCCGCAGCTACCATCGCTGCCGCCTATCACACCCTTGCCCGACTGGTGGCAGCAGGCAAGCTGCAACAAAGCATTGCCGCTGTGCACGGGCTTGATAACCTGCAAGAAGCTTGCCGCCAGGCCCAGCAGGAAAGCCGCAGCGGCAAAATCATCCTCCGCCTTGGTGAATAACCCCCTCCCCCACTCG
>Ga0233362_1000034_pt1 | contig 37039 bp, 31 predicted proteins | sample ElkDunMinimDraft_22_FD_180674 | JGI IMG/M metagenome (GOLD analysis project Ga0233362, IMG submission 180674) | Fecal eukaryotic communites from dung pellets of Tule Elk in California, USA - Elk Dung C1 | ecosystem: Host-associated > Mammals > Digestive system > Large intestine > Fecal | place... | reverse complement strand
AATGGGTGGGGTGCATCTGCGCTCGCCGCCCCCGCCTTGAAGGCGGGGCGAGGCCAAAGTGTCGTTATCGTTTCGCTTTACATCTGACGCAAGTCAGCTAGCTCCAATAAATTATAAATTTGAAATCATTGCCATCCCATAAAGCAATGTTATATGGCAGGCTTATCGTTTTTCGTTCCGGGCCGGTGCCCTCCACCCCTAGGGTTGCGCTTTATGTCACCCGCTCGCTCACGCTCGCCCGCTGACGCGGCTGGCGGGGTTCGTATGTATCGTGGGTGGATGTGTCCAGGGGGCAAGCCCCCTGGCTATTACTATGCCGCCCCGCAAGATGCGGGGCTCTTGTCTTGCCGCGGCTCCCGCCGCGGGGAATTTCCCACCCGCGCACGGCGGGCGCGCTCATGTTGAGCCCGCTCAACGGGCGGCATAGCATTAGGCAGGGGGCTTGCCCCCTGCTCACCAACAAATAACAAACCGGAACCCCGGAGCCGCGTCAGCGGGCGAGCGTGAGCGAGCGGGTGACATAAAGCGCCACCAATCAAAGCGCAGGGCGAGTCTCAAAGCCCGGAGCCTAAAAGGCTCTGCCGGGGTAGAGGCCGGGTTCTAAACCTTATTTTGCAGGAATGCCAAGAAGCATATGGACATATCAACACCTTACCTTGTGTTAAAAGCCTACAATGAACCTCTGTTGGATGATAATGCTTTGTCTATAAAAAACAAGCGGAGGTCTTGCGACCTCCACCCATTCCTTTATAATCAACTCTACTACATGAAAAAGATTTGCACCGGGCTTTCGCCTCCGGCGTGGCCGCTCTCGCTGCCTTCTGAAAATGTAGACACATCGCTTTTCTTTTTCGTTGAATAAAAATCGAAAAAAAGGGGAATGGAAGCAAATGACGGGGTGATACGACGAAATTCAAGGTTGCCAGCAAGTGTTGGGCATGGTAGATTGAGCACATGGAACGTTTGAACAATCGCGGGCTGAATGAAATGCGCCCCTTGGAATTTGTGCTTGGCGTAGCCCCGCATGCTACGGCTTCTGTGCTTTCGTGTTTTGGTAATACACGCGTCATCTGCGCTGTCACCATTGAGAATGATGTACCGCGCTGGATGAAGGCACAGCATGTACCCGGTGGCTGGCTCACGGCAGAATACGCCATGCTCCCCTACTCTACCCTAGACCGCAAAAAGCGCGATAGCTCTGCCGGCAAGGTAGATGGCCGCTCGGTAGAAATCCAGCGTCTTATTGGCCGCTCGCTGCGCGCCGTCATGGATTTGGAAGCCTTGGGCGAGCGCACGGTGTGGATAGACTGCGATGTATTGCAGGCAGATGGCGGCACCCGCACCGCCAGCATCACCGGGGCTGCGGTAGCGCTCGCTATTGCGCTCAACAAACTTGTAGCCACGGGCGAGCTGGAAAAGAGCCCCATGAAGCAGCTTGTCTCCGCCGTATCCGTAGGCAAATTGAGTGGCACCCCCCTGCTGGATCTCTGCTACGTAGAAGACCGCGATGCCGAGGTGGATATGAACATCGTCATGACAGAAGGCGGGCAGTATGTAGAGGTGCAAGGCTCCGGCGAGGAAGCTGTATTCACCGCTGAGGAGATGGCACAAATGCTGGCACTGGCAGCCAAGGGCATTGCCGACATCACCGCCGCACAAAAAGAAGCCATAGCTCGCGCAGATAAGCCCACAGCGGCAGACTTTGCAGCGCTGCAAGACCTCTTTGGCACGCGCTAAGGCACCATCCCCCATTTTTCCACGGGCAGTTTCGCATATTCCCGCGAAGCTGCCCGTATTTTTATCTCATCAATTTAGTGAATCCACTTATTGACAACATCTGCCGCTGCAGCAGACAGGCGCTCGGACAAGCGATTGATGCCAACCCATTTAAAGAGGCACGACCGTCCCCAATCCACGCAGGTCCCCATAGCGTATATGGCAACTGGTATCATGACCCACCCCCACCAAGCAAAATCAATGGCAAACCCCATACGCAATATGATTTTTGAGCTAACACCCCATGTGAGAGGATGGCAATGAAACAGGTATACGCCAAACGCAAATGTCGATACCCACGCCAGCATGGCACGCACCCCCTCGTGCTTAATGCGAATCTGGCTAAAGAAAAAGACTAGGCAAACGCAAGCCCCCAGAAAGACAGGTGAAGTATAATCACGAGCCGAAGATAGTACAAACTCCTTGAGCACGGCGCTTGCAATAATCAAAACAACAAATCCCAACAAGCTAATAATCGGCTTGATTCGAACATCTTCCAAACGTATGTAAGCGCCCATGATGTAGCACCCCATCATCCAGATGAGATTCATGCCGCCCTGTGCAATCCATTTTCCGCCCCCGATATTGAGAAAAGAAAAGACAAAAACGCAGGCTAACACCAACAAGCGCAACTGCTTTTTACTCAATGAACAGATTAACTTATTCAAAAAGGGCATAATGAAAAATAAGCCAGTGTATACAGTAAAATACCAATACCCACTCGCCAAAGGAAGATCCATGCACCGCTTCATGATTACCTCCCACATCCATTCATGGCTTTCGAAGGGTAGCACATGCATCAACACCATGAACCCCACTGAATAAAAAGCAACCTGAAAGTACATCGACACATACCTAGACAAGCGCCATGATGCACCTATGCAACAATAACCTGTGATGAGCATGAAGAGATTCACCCCCATCAGCACAACATTCATCCACATGGCGTGCACACCTTGGCTCACCGCATCTACCCCCACATGCACCCCCAAACCGCGCTCGTCACAATGCAGAGCACATATGAAAAGCATGGCCAAAATACGCAGAATATCCATGCCGGAATTTCGCTGTTTCTTGGGACCGCCATCTGTCTGCGCCCCTATGGCACGTAAATCTGCACTCATACTCTCAACAAAATTAAAACAAAACCAAGACAGAGAATGAAATAACGGAGGGGCCGCGAAAAGTCAAGAGAAAATCTCCCCCTTCAAAACAACAGCTCGCCTCAAAATGCGGGGACTCGCTTCTATTTTATGCGCGCGGGTGGCAAAAAAGTCTTGCATTTTAGGCTCAGATGTGGCATACAACTGCCAGTTTACACAGCACCATGCCTAAAGACACATCTATTAAGAAGATATTGGTCATCGGTTCGGGCCCCATCATCATCGGCCAGGGATGTGAGTTTGACTACTCCGGCACCCAGGCTTGTAAGACATTGAGAGCTGAAGGCTACGAGGTCGTGCTCGTCAACTCCAACCCCGCCACCATCATGACGGACCCGGAGACGGCACCACGCACATACATTGAGCCACTCACGCCGGAATACATTGAAAAAATCATCGAGCGCGAGAAGCCGGATGCCCTGTTGCCCACCCTGGGTGGACAGACCGCATTGAACGCAGCCATGGAGCTGCACCGCATGGGTGTACTGGAGAAGCATGGAGTGCGCGTCATCGGCGCTGATGCAGATGCTATCGACAAGGGCGAAGACCGCCAGCGATTCAAAGACGCCATGATTAAGATTGGGCTGGATGTACCGGCCAGTGGCGTAGCACACAACATGGCAGAAGCATGGGACATTGCCAAAAACATCATCGGCAACTATCCCATGATTATCCGCCCCGCTTTCACCTTGGGTGGCACCGGTGGCGGCATTGCCTACAACAAAGCAGAGTTTGAAGAAATTGTCGGGCGTGGGTTGGATCTCTCCCCCGTGCACGAAGTGCTCATCGAAGAATCCCTGCTGGGGTGGAAAGAAATTGAGATGGAAGTCATGCGCGACAGCGCAGACAACTGCATCACCATCTGCTCCATCGAAAACCTGGACCCCATGGGCATCCACACGGGCGACTCCATCACCGTGGCCCCGGCCATGACCCTGACGGAAAAGGAATACGCCATCCTGCGCGAAGCATCCTTCGCCATCATCCGCGAAATCGGCGTGAAGAGCGGTGGCAGTAATATCCAATTCGCAGTGTGTCCCCGCACAGGCCGCCAAGTGGTCATCGAAATGAACCCCCGCGTGAGCCGTTCCTCTGCATTGGCCTCCAAGGCCACGGGTTTCCCCATTGCCAAAGTATCTGCCAAGCTGGCCGTGGGCTACACGCTGGATGAGCTCAAGAACGACATCACCCGCGAAACCCCCGCCGCCTTCGAGCCCACGATTGACTACGTGGTCTGCAAGGTACCGCGCTTCACCTTCGAGAAATTCAAGAAAGCAGATGAGCGCCTGACCACCGCCATGAAGAGCGTGGGCGAGGTCATGAGCATTGGCACCACCTTCAAGGAATCCCTCCAAAAAGCCCTGCGTTCTCTGGAAACAGGCCGCTGGGGCTTCGGCTTTGATGCCAAGGACCCGAAAAATCCCACCCGCCAGGAAATCTCCGCCAAGCTCTCCGTGCCCAATGCCGAGCGCATCTTCTGGCTGCAAACTGCCTTCACCCACGGCTTCACCCTGGAAGAAGTGCATGACCTGACACAGATTGACCCCTGGTTCCTCGATCAGCTGCAACAGCTGGCCGAAGCCGGCATGAAGCTTGCCGAGCTTGACCTGCGCGAAGCCAAAAAACTGGGCTTCTCCGACCGCCAAATTGCCTTGGCTCGCGGCTGCTCCGAAGATGACATTCGCGCCGAACGCAAGGCCAAGGGCATCATCCCCACCTACCGCATGGTGGATACCTGCGCAGCCGAGTTTGATGCCTACAACCCCTATTACTACTCCACCTACGGTGAAGAGAACGACGCCCGCATCAGCGACCGCAAGAAAATCATGATTTTGGGCGGTGGTCCGAACCGCATCGGCCAGGGCATTGAGTTCGACTACTGCTGCGTGCACGCCGCATTCGCCCTCAAGGAACTGGGCTATGAGACCATCATGGTCAACTCCAACCCGGAAACCGTCTCCACCGACTACGACACCTCCGACAAACTCTACTTCGAGCCGCTCACCCTAGAAGATGTGCTCAACATCTGCGACCAGGAACAACCCTGTGGCGTGATTGTACAGTTCGGCGGCCAAACCCCGCTGAACTTGGCTGCCGCCCTGCAAGAGCGCGGTGTGCCCATCATCGGCACCAGCCCCCGCAGCATCGAGCTGGCAGAAGACCGCAAATACTTCTCTGCCTTGTTGGATGAAATCGGCCTGCGCCAAGCAGAAGCGGGCACCGCCACCAACGAGGAAGAAGCCGTAGAAGTAGCCAAGCGCATTGGTTTCCCGGTATTGGTGCGCCCCTCCTTTGTGCTGGGTGGACGCGCCATGATGATTGTGTACGATGAGACCGAGCTGCGCACTTACATGCGCGAAGCGGTGGATGCCTCCCCCGAGCGTCCCGTACTCGTCGACCGCTTCCTGCAAAACGCGTTGGAAATTGACGTAGACGTGATTGCAGACGGCACCACCAGCGTGGTGGGCGCTATCATGCAGCACGTAGAGCCCGCCGGTATTCACTCCGGCGACTCCGCCTGCATGATTCCCCCGAACCGTGTCTCCGACAAGATGCACGCCGAAATGATGCGCGCCGCCAAGGAATTAGCAGCCAAACTCAACGTAAAGGGGCTCATGAACTGCCAATTCGCCATCAAGGATGAGCAGCTCTACGTCATCGAAGTGAATCCCCGCGCCTCCCGCACCGTGCCCTTCGTCTCCAAATCCATCGGCGTGCCGCTGGCCAAGCTGGCAGCCAAGGTCATGAGCGGCATGACACTCACAGAACTGGGCTTCACCAAGGAAGTAGTGCCCCCCTACTACACCGTGAAAGAAGCCGTCTTCCCCTGGAATCGATTCCCGGGCATCGACGTGGTGCTGGGACCGGAAATGCACTCCACCGGCGAGGTGATGGGCATTGATACCGACCCCGAGTTGGCCTACATGAAGAGCCAGATTTCCTCCTTCAACCCGCTGCCGGACAAAGGATTGGTCTTCATCTCCGTGAACGACCGCGACAAGGAAAGCGTGCTGGATATTGCCTCCAACATTGCCGCTGCAGGATTTGACATCTGCGCCACCAAAGGCACCATGATTCACCTGCTGCAGCACGGCATTGAATGCGAGCGCGCCTACAAAGTGCTCGAAGGGCGCCGCCCCAACATTGTGGACCGCATCAAGAACGGCGACATCGCCTTCGTCATCAACACCCCCGGCTCCCACGATGCCCGCGAAGACGAAGTCGCTATCCGCGCCGCCACCGTCAACAATAAGGTGTCCTACGCCACGGATTTATCCAGCGCCCGCGCCTGCGCCGCCGCCATTCTGCACAACAAAAACAAGAAAGCCGGTGTGCGCACCCTGCAGGAATACCACGCAGAAGCCGGGTGCTAAAAACGCATTGTTTTCATTTCGAGCGGCTCGGTGTCACCACCGGGCCGTTCGGCTTTTTGAGATTGACACACCCGCCCGTCTCTTATAGACTGCTCGCGTTCTTTTCAGCTTTTTTCCTCCGCTCATGAAACACCTCCTCATCCTTTTCCTCGCTTTAGGAAGCTTCCTCACCGCTGCTGAATCGTCCTCCCCCAAAAAAACACCCAAATCTTCCATCTGGGATTCCGTAAGCTCCTATTTTGAAGCTGACAAAATTGTACTGGACACCAAATTGGTCACCGCCGATAAGAAGGTATCCTCCCTCTACGCCAAACCGGAAAACGCCGCCCGACAAGACCAAATCTCCTGCCGTTGGGGCAAGGACATAGCCCTCACCTTCTACGTAGATGTCGACAAAATGTTGGGAGCCAAAAAATTGGAGCCAGGAAAAAAGTACCGCTTGGATTCCATTTCCTGGTACCAGCACCCCACAGGCAAACACTCCGGAGAAGGACGCAAAGTCATCGTTTCCAATGGGAGAGAAGCCTTTGTCGAGGAGATGCCCCAAGTCGAAAAGATGAAGGTAACCCTACACCAACATCAGGAAAAATCCAACTTCACCTTCTCGCGGGAGGACATGCTCGCCATCACCATCCTGTGGCAGAATGAGAAAGATGGCGTATGCACAATCAGGTGTTTTGATGCCCCCCCGGCCCCCGCAGTCATTCGTGGCACAGGCCTCAACCTTCGCCCCGACGGCACCCTGCCGGATGGCAACAGCGCAGACAATCGCTATGCCAAATACTGGCGCTTCAACTGCCCCGCCGTACGCATCCGCGCCACAGAAGTGCAGGCCATCAACTACAAAATGGCTGGCATCATCGCCCTCGGCGCCCTAGGCCTTATCCTCATCATTAAGCTGATGGTGGGCTCCAAAAAAGATTAATATCCCACCCGCCCCACCATCTCATGTAAAAGAATTTGATTTTTTTTTACATGACAACACTCCTCATGTAAAAAAATTCGATTTTTTTTTACATGAGACAGCAACTGTAGAGCTGTGTCAACTTGACACTTGGCTCGAGCTGTGCTAACTTCACCTCATTAGCTAGTACAATGTCTTCACCTCTGCTCCCCTCTTTGCCCCTTTCCGTAGACCTTGAAACAAAGGCTATTTTGCGAGCCGCTAGTACTGCCAACAGAAAACTTGCGGAACTTAAGGGGCTTGTTCACAACATTCCTAATGAGGAAATTTTAATACAAACTCTAACCTTACAAGAGGCTAGAGAGAGTTCAAGCATAGAAAACATTGTTACAACCCAAGATGAACTGTACAGAGCTTCACTATATTTAAAAGACGAAACGCTAAGCGCAGCGACCAAAGAAGTCATGCGCTATGGAGAAGCTATCCGTATTGGATTTCAAGCCGTCCGCCAAAACAAGCTTCTCACCAACAATATCATACAAAAGATACAAAAAGTTTTAGAAGACAATACTGCCGGGTTTCGAGCACTTCCGGGAACCGTGTTAAAAAATTCTCTAGGAGAAACAGTTTACATGCCTCCTCAAGATTCTGCCGACATCAATAGGCTCATGGCCAATCTGGAGCAGTACATCAATGATGGGAGCATGCACGAAGTGGACCCCCTTATTAAGATGGCTGTCATCCACTACCAATTTGAAAGTATTCACCCCTTTTATGATGGTAACGGACGAACGGGAAGAATCATCAATATTCTTTATCTCGTCATTAACGACTTACTTGACTTACCAATATTGTACCTCAGTCGCTACATCACCAAGACAAAAAGTACATACTACTCCTTGTTGCAACAAATTCGGGAATCATCGAATAATACCGAAATTTGGGAGCAATGGGTGTTATACATTTTAAAGGGTATCGAAACAACAGCCAAGGAAACCATTGAACTTGTCAACGGAATATCTCAGTTGATGAAAGAGTATAAGCCTATTCTGCGAGCCACGTTGAAGAAAGCATACAGTCACGACCTTCTCAATAGCCTGTTTTACTATCCTTACACAAAAATCGAACATCTGGAACGACATCTCAACGTATCACGCCCAACAGCATCCAAGTATCTGTCGACCATTGAACGTACAGGGTTACTCAAAAAGCAGAAAATATGGCGTCAAAACTACTACATCAATACGAGATTGGTAGAGCTTTTGGCGCGGGGGAACCCTGATGATTTTGATTCGAGTGAACTCATCAGAACAGTACATGATGAAAACTCATCATGTAAAAGAATTTGATTTTTTTTTACATGACAACACTCCTCATGTAAAAAAAATTCGATTTTTTTTACATGAGACTCCTCACAGGAGAGCGCACAGGCTGCAAAATAGACGGAGCAGGTGAGCGCAGGCGGCATGTTGCAGCAATTCCTTGACTTTCTGGATAGAGGGGAGTATACTGGCGCGCGTATGGAAAACCAGACCACCAATTTTGATCTCTCGGCGCTCGACACGGCAGCCATGCGCAGCCGTCTTTCCGAGCTCGGGAGCTATCTTTGACCTCGGAAGCATTGAAGAGAAAGTAGCAGAACTGGATGAGCGCATGAGCGCCCCCGATTTTTGGGATAACCCCACAGCCGCCCGCGCCCTGATGGCAGAGGTGAACCCGCTCAAGCGCCGTTTGGAGCAGTACCGCGCCTTGGAAAGCGGGTTGGAAGATGTGGAAGTAGCCGCTGAAATGGCCGGCGAAGACCCCGACATGGCGGCCGAAGCTTGGAATGAATACAATGCTTGGGGCAAAAAGCTGGAAGAATTTGAGCTGATTACCCTGCTGAACGGCCCGCACGACAACGCCGGCTGCTATGTGACGATTCACGCCGGAGCCGGTGGCACAGAAGCCTGCGACTGGGCCAGCATGCTGATGCGCATGTACCTGCGCTATTGCGAGCGCCATGGCTTCAATACGGAAATCATGGAAAGCACGGATGGGGATGAAGCCGGCATTCGCTCCGTGACCATCAAGATTGATGGAGAGTACGCATACGGCTACCTCAAGAATGAACGCGGCATCCACCGTTTGGTGCGCATGAGCCCCTTCGATGCCGCCGGCAAGCGCCACACCTCATTCTGCTCGCTGGATGCCACCCCGGATATCTCCGATGACATTGAAATTGAGGTAAAAGAAGCTGATGTGAAGATGGATACCTACCGCTCCGGCGGCAAGGGAGGACAGAACGTGAACAAGGTGGAAACCGCCGTGCGCCTGACCCACTTGCCCACGGGCATCATCGTGGCTTGCCAGACCCAGCGCTCGCAGCTGCGCAACCGCGAAGAAGCCATGCGCATGCTCAAGGCGCGCCTCATCCAGTTGGAAGAAGACCGCAAGCGAGCCGAAGCTGACCGCCAGTACTCCGAAAAGGGTGATATTGCCTGGGGCAACCAGATTCGCTCCTACGTATTCCAACCCTACCAGATGGTGAAGGATCTGCGCACCGGCTTTGAATCCGGCAACATCCAGGACGTGATGGACGGCAACATCGACGGCTACGTGGAAGCCATGCTGCGCCACAACGCCAACGCCTGATAACCCCCAGCACCACCCTGCCCGCACATGTTGGAAATTGACGTGCTCACACTCTTCCCGGAGATGATTACCGGGCCACTCTCCCAAAGCATCATGGGCAGAGCGGCCGACAAGGGGCTCATCTGCGTGCGCGCCCACCAGCTGCGCAATTGGACGCACGATAAATACCACCGCACAGATGATTACCTGTGCGGCGGCGGCCAGGGCATGCTGATGAAGTGCGAGCCCATCTTCGAAGCCATTGAGGAGCTGCGCCGGGAAAACACCCGCGTCATCCTCATGACCCCGCAAGGGCGCGTGTTCAACCAAAGCTTGGCTCAGGAACTGGCCGCCCCCTGCATGCAGGAGACAGAGCACAACACCCACTACATCATCCTTTGCGGGCACTACGAAGGCGTAGACCAACGCGTGATTGACACCTTGGTGGATTTGGAGCTCTCCATCGGCGATTATATCCTGACAAACGGAGCCATTGCCGCCGTCATCGTCATTGATGCCGTGGCGCGTCTGCTACCCGGTGCCTTGGGAGATGCCCGCAGCAACCAAGAAGAATCCTTTGCCAACGGCCTGCTGGAAGCCCCCGCCTACACCAAACCCAACGTCTTCCGCGGCATGGAGGTACCGGCCATCTTCCTCTCCGGCAACCACAAAGCCATTGCCGATTGGAAGCACGAGCAAGCCATCATCCGCACCCGAGCCAACCGCCCGGACCTTTACGAAGCTTGGCTCAAAAGCCAACAAAACCCCTCTTAACTTTCACCAACACTGACCGATTTTATGAAAGAACAGATTGCCAACGTACAAGCTGATGCTCTGGCGCAAATTGCCGGCATTGCAGATATGAAAGCACTTGAGGATGCCCGCGTGAGCATTCTCGGCAAGAAAGGCTCGCTCACCCAGGTGCAGCAAGGCATGCGCAATGTGCCCAAAGAAGACAAACCCGCCGTAGGTGCCCTGCTCAACCAGGCCCGCGCCATCATCACCGCCGCGCTGGATGACCGCAAAGCCGAGCTTCAGCGCGCTTTGGATGCCGCAGCCGTAGCCGGGGTAGACCTGACCATGCCCGGTGCCACCCTGCCGGAAGGGGGGCTGCACCCCATCTCCATCGTGCGCGATGAAGCGGTGCGCATTCTGCGCCGCATGGGTTTCACCCTCTCCGACGGCCCGGAAATCGAGGACGAATGGCATTGCTTTGATGCCCTCAACACGCCGGATGATCACCCCGCCCGCAACGAGAAGGACACCTTCTATTTCGACAGCGGCAAACTCCTGCGCACGCAGACCAGCACCGTGCAAGCCCGTGTCATGGAGAAACAGGCCCCGCCCGTGCGCATCATCTGCCCCGGCTCAGCGTTCCGCCGCGATGCAATTGATGCCACCCACCTCTCCGCGTTCAACCAGATTGAGGGGCTCTACGTAGATAAGAACGTGAGCGTGGGAGACCTGAAAGGCACGCTGGAGTACTTCCTGAAAGCCCTGTTCGGCAGCGAAACGGCCGTGCGTTTTCGCCCGCATTTCTTCCCCTTCACCGAGCCGAGCTTCGAGATTGACGTGTTGCTGCAAGCGGCCGGCCAAGCCCCGCGCTGGATTGAAATTGCCGGATGCGGCATGGTCAACCCCGCCGTGTTCGAAAATATCGACAAAGCCACCGGCAAGCAACTCTACACCGGCTGCACAGGCTTCGCGTTCGGTATTGGCTTGGAGCGCTTGGCGATGATTCGCTGGGGTATCCGCGATATCCGACTCCTCATCGAAAACGATGCCCGCTTCCTTGCTCAGTTCCAATAATTTCACCCCTTACCTTACTTTTTCAACATGAACATCTCCCTGAATTGGCTTGCCAACTATATCGATTTGGATGGTCTGGACACCAAACAAATGGCCGATATGCTCACCTTTGCCGGTATTGAGGTAGAGGGCATTCAGCAGCGCGGCGTCACCACGGATTTGGTGGTGGTAGCCCAGGTCATGGAAAAGACCCCCGTAGAAGGCAGCGACCACCTCAACATCTGCCAGGTGGATGCCGGAGAGGGCAAACTGCGCCAGATTGTGTGCGGTGCTTCCAACTATGTGGTGGGCGACAAGGTGCCCTGCGCCCTGCCCGGGGCCGAGCTTCCCGGTGGCTGGACCATCCGCGAAGGTAAGATGCTGGGCCATGCCAGCTGCGGCATGCTCTGCTCTGCCTCCGAACTTGGCTTGCCCGACAAAGTGCACGGCCTCTGGATTCTGCCGCAGGATTACCCCATCGGCACCCCCATCCGCAACTACATCGATACCGACACCATCTTTGAGCTGGAAATCACCCCCAACCGCCCGGATCTCCTCAGCCACTGGGGCATGGCGCGTGAATTGGCCGGCATCACCGGCCGCGCCCTCAAGGCAGACCCCGCAGAAGCCCCGGCCGCCGCCGCTCAAACACGTGCTGCGGGTGATTTCATCACCCTCTCCGCACCCGATGTGTGCCCCCTCTACACCGCCACCCGCATCAGCGGCGTGAAGATTGGCCCCTCCCCTGAGTGGCTGGCAGAGCGCCTCATCTCCATCGGCCTGCGCCCCATCAACAACGTGGTAGACATCACCAACTACTGCCTCTTCGAGCTGGGCCACCCCCTGCACGCTTTTGATGCCGCCAAGCTGACCGGTGGCCTCAATATCCGCCGCGCTGCCGAGGGCGAGCAATTCACCAGCCTCATGGAAGAAACCTACACCCTTTGCACGGATGACCTCGTCATCTCCGATGCCTCCGGCGCAGCCCTCGCTCTGGGCGGCGTGATGGGCGGCCTTGATTCCGGGGTGACAGAGGCCACCACCGACATCGTGCTGGAATCCGCCTGGTTTGCCCGCAGCAACATCCGCTTCACCAGCCGCCGCCTGGGGCTGGGCTCGGATTCCTCCTACCGCTTCGAGCGCGGCACCTCTCCCTGGAATGTCCTGCGCGCCGCAGCCCGCGCCACACAGCTGATTCTGGAGTGCGCCGGCGGCACAGCCGAGCCCGTGCTGGTGGGCGGGCAAGCCCCCTGCCTAGTGCCGGAGGAGAACGCCCCCACCGCTACCGTGCTCACCCAAGGGACGGAGGCCCTCATCCACTACGCGCTCGACCAAGTGAGCCTGGATTGGAAGGAACTGGACGTGATGACCAACGCCTCCGTGCCGCACATGGAAGCTGCCCGCATCCTGCGCAACCTGGGTCTCAAGGAAACAAGCCCCGCAGCCACCACCTGGGACTGCCCGCCCTGGCGCTTGGACCTGAAGCGCAGCTGCGACCTGCTGGAGGAAATTGTGCGCGTGTACGGCATCGACAACATCCCCGCCACCAACACCTCCATCTTTGTGGAGGAAAGCGCCCACGACCGCGCCCACGACTACCGCATGGCCCTCTCCCGCAAGCTGGCAGGTGCAGGCTTCCGCGAGGTGCAAACCTTCAAGCTCATTGCCGAGCAGAGCATCGACCCCACCATTGCCAGTGTGCAGCATGCCCTGCCCATCAAGCCCCTCATGCAGGGGGACATCATCCGCGTGGCGCTCCCCATCTCGGAGGATCACTCCACGCTGCGCCCCTCTCTGGCTCCGGGGCTCATCGCCGTAGCTGCCCGCAACATCAACCAAGGCATGGAGGTGCTGCGCTTCTTCGAATGCGGCCGCGTGTTCCGCAACACCGGCGGCGGCAAGGGCCGCGACATCGAAAACGAGGTGCTGGGCATCTTCATGGCCGGCAAACTCGCCCCCGCCAGCTGGGATAACACCAAGCCCGCCCTTGTCGGCTACCAGCACCTGCACGCGGCGCTGGATATCCTAGTGCCCAAGGCCAACCTCACCCTCACCCCCGCCCGCGACCGCAACAACGCCGCGCTGGGTGCGGATATTCAGCTCAACGGCCAGCCCTGCGGCTACTTTGCCCGGCTCTCGCTGGAAACCTGCCGCAACTTGGGCTTGCCCGCCGAATGCTACTACGCAGAGCTCGACCTGCGCAAACTCCAGCAGATTGCCACGGCTCCCTACAAGGCCGCAGACCTGCCCCAATTCCCCGGCTCCGGCCGCGATGCCTCCTTGGATGTGCCCGCCGCCACCCGCCACGCGGACATCATGAAGGCCGTGGAAGCAGCCAAGCAGAAGCTGCTCGTCTCCTGCCGCCTCAAGGATGTGTTCACCGACCCCACCGGCGAAAAACTCCCCACGGACCGCAAGGCCATGACCTACACCTTCCTCTACCGCGATGCCAAGAAGACCCTCACCGCCGCAGAGGTAGATGCCGCCCACAAGGCCATGCTCGATACCCTCGCGGCCAAGGTCAAATCCCTCAGCTTCCGCTAATCACGCGAGATTGCACCCCTTCTCCGCCCGGCTTGGCTCCCCCGCCTTGCCGGGCGTTTTTTGGGGGCGTAAAAAAAGCGCTGCACAAGCCCCATACAGCAGGCAAGTGCAACGCAGAAGACAAGAGAGGGGCGCCGGCAACCGTCAGATGGTGGAAATGGAAGCAATGGCTTGGCGGTTTGCTTCCATTTGCTGTTTTTCGAGGGAGAGCGCATTAATCTTGGCGCGAAGCTCCTTGAGCTCGGCACCCTCTGCTTCCTGTGTAGCTTTCTGGGCGGTCTGAATATCTTTATTCATCAGCTGGATATTCTTGGCCATCGTTTGCGTTTGTTTCTTCTTATCCGCAGCCGAGATTGTTTGCTTTTTCTGCTTCATCGTAGCAATCTGCGTAGAAGCCTGACGATTGGCCTGCTGAGCTTGGGCGATACGCGTATCAAGCTGCTGGTTGTTGGCCTGCACATAAGCCTGCGAGCTGGGGTAGGCCGAGCGCTCCTTCACCGTGGATTCGCTCCACACATAGCCGCCGATAAGCCCCACAGCAATGCCGATGCCGGCTCCTATCAGCGTGGCCTTGGTATCGCCGCCTATCAGGTTGCCGACCAACGCGCCAAGGGCTACACCACTCACCGCGCCCGTGGCTATCTTTTGACCTCCGGACATGGATTGACATGCACTGAATGGCATGGCCACCATGCCGCCTAACAGTACGAGAGATATAGATTTTGTGTATTTCATCTTGTTGATTTATTACGTATGAAGAGTATTATTCTACCGTCACCACCGTTTTCTCCCCTTGGTATTGAATGGGGGTAAAGCCGGGTGTAAGCTTGTGTTTTTTCTGGTCGTATTCCTCCGACATACCGCACACCTGCCCCGCAGTATCGAAATCAAAGGTAATCCTGCCGTAGCGCGCATCTTCTTTTCCCTTGCCATCACTGAAGGAGAAAACGATGAGCATCTCCAGCCGCTGCCCCTGGTAGCCGGCCCCTATCAGATAAACGCCACGGCGGGGCCAGGTTTCCACCATCCGAGCCGTGGCCGCTATAATATCCTTGCGGTCTACGACCTTGCCATCTGTCAGGCGGGTGACCTTCTCCGCAAAGAATGCTTGCATGAGAGCCTCATCCACCGGCTTGCTGACAATCATATTCAAACGCTTGCGGATGATATCTTGAGCCGTATCGCAGTTGAGCTCAAAGTGGGTTACCTCCGGCGGGGTTGCGGCATCCGCCACGGGCGAGGGTGGCTCCGGGACAACATCTTCTACCGGAGCTGCCGGTGGCGGCTCGGGGACGGCATCTACCACCGGGGCAGATGCCGGAGTATCGCCTTCCGGTAGAGCTACCGTTTTCAACGCTGCCGCCGCCAATTCGTCTATTGTAGAGCCCTCCTTGGGTAGCTCAATCGTGCAAGGAGCATCCTTGAATTGATAGCTCAATTTGTCTTGCGGACTAAAAAAGCAGCCATTGATGACCCCAAGCCACCTGTTCCCCTCTCGTTCATGGAATCTGATGACAGCACCGCTGCCTCCGCCGCGCTCCAAAAAGTCCACCTGATATCGGTCTTTATCCCGCAAATAATATGTCGCTCCCGAGCCATTTGCCGGGGATGCCGCATTCAGCACAATTTCACCCAGTTGCTCTTTGCCTACATACATCATCACCGGCACCCGGCCAAAGCCCTCCACGAGCGGAGCTTTCAACCCGGCGGCATCCAGATAACATTCTATTCTTTTCAGCGGCATTACCTCCCGCACCACGAGCGTAAGGCTGCACGGCTCGGGGGATTTTTTGTATTTGCGGATATAGGTTTTGGCATTTTTTCGGGAAAGCACACCATTTGAGATAGAGATGACCGCGCCCTGCTTCAAGCTCGGTGCCGCCACCACCTCTGCAAACAAAGGCGCAACGCACATGCTCGCCACTCCCAGCGTCAATACAGACTGAATATTCATTCGTAACATGTCATTCGCGGTTCTTGTTTACCAACTCCTTATACTCCTGCAACTTGCGCTCCACTTGTTCCCTAAGCTCGTTGGTTCTTTGCGTCATGGCTTTGACTTCGGGGGCCTTTTGCAAATACTCTTTGATGAATTCATTTTGCTTGAGGGAATCGAGCTCTTTTTGTTCGCTCTCCAGCGCTTTTTGCATACTTTCGAGAGAGAGTTGAAGCGCCTGCTGCTGCTGCTGCAACTGCGCAAGGGACACGGGCATAGCCTTTAGCTCTTCCCGGGCAGCGTTGGCCGCATTCTTCTCTTTCTCAATATCTTGAAGCAAAGCCTGCTGCTCTGTTTCTTTCTCTTGGCAGCTCATATACATCACCACGGCGTATGCCGCACCCAGCAGCAAAACCACGGCTAATATCCAAACAGCGGGTCGCTTATACCAAGACAACACCGTGGGAGTTTGGTCCGTCGGTGTGGGGGAAGTAGTACTCATGGTTTCATCAAACGGTTTCATTTCACAATGTGATATCCCTGAGAGATAGAGGGCTGGTCCCCCGTGCTCAGAATCTCATTCCAACGCATAATTTCGCCATTTTCATTCAGCAACCATATTTCCTTGCTCCACCGCAGCGATTGGTCTGCCGTGGTGACTTCGCTCACCAACTCCACTCGCAAGCCATTGTAGCCCAAGGCTTTCAATCGATACGAGCTGTGGATGCGTTCTTTTCGGAACACATTGTCCAAAAGGTTGGCTACGTTGGAAGCCGATGTTGGCTGCATGTTGAATGCATAGTGCTCCAATGTCGGAGCACACATGCGGTACAGGATGGCAGTGCACCCAATCGAGCGAGCTCGCAAATAAAGTCCGGCATACTTTTTCAAGTAGGTATCTCTTTCTTGCAGCTGCTCAGCAGAGAGCTTTTCCGGCGGTAAATAAAGAAGCATGCGCGCATCCAAATCCGCAAGCTGCTCCTCCAACGTACGGCACGCTGCCTGTGCCCTATCCATCAACTCAGAAAGCGGGACAGAATTGTAGCGCAAGGGCGCAAGCTGGGTGTATTCTTCGCGGATGGAGGCGCGTTCCACCTTGAGCTGCTCTACACGAGCCTCGGCCTCCTCGACCTGCTGACTTGCCAATTTTGTCTCTGCGATGAGGTTTTGCTGCAGTTTAGTGGCCTGGCGATACTCTGCCAACTCCTGCTGAAGCTGCTGATTCTTCTGCTCATAGCGGCCGATATTGCTCTGAAACTGCAAGGCCAGACCCACAGCCACAGCAACACCAAGACCCAAGCCAATCATCAAGCCGGTGCCTTCCTTCTTGGCTGCGGGAAGACGCACCGCCGTGGCTGTCTTTTCCTCCTCGGGAGCAGGAGGTGCCGATGGAAGCACAGGTGCAGGAGACGCGGGAAGCGCTGCATCATCCTCCGCATCTTCATCAATCTCAAAATGCGGCGGCAAAGGCTCATCTTCAAGCTCATAGGGCGGCAAGGGGACTTCCGCTTCTTCCTCCTCCTCTACCGGGGGCAGCGGCGCGGGGAGCGGCTCCGCCGCCTCCTCCGGCTCGGGCGCGAGCTCGCAGGGGGGCGGCAAGGGGGCTTCCGCTTCTTCTTCCTCCTCCTCTACCGGGGGCGGGGGCATTACTGCCACCAAAGGCGGTGGCAGCTCACCCGGCAAATCATCTTCATCGTCCCAATCAGGCGGGGGCGGAGGTGGCGGTGGAGGAAAGGAAGGCATGTGGCTACGAATCTTGTGTTAATTTATTTCTTGGAGCCCAGAGAAAAGATGGAATCGTAGAAGTCAAGAATCCACGAAGTCAGGCAAAGAGCCAACCAAGTAATAAAGGGCAAATGCATCAGGGCCAAGGAGGTTGTCAGGGAAGCTATCAGAGCCTCAAACATAAATCCGCCGCCAAATCCCATACCGTATTCTGAGCTTGCACTGCCAAAATCAATAGCCAAGCACACAATCATCAACGAGGCCAACACCACCAAAACGGGTGTCAACACATGCAAAGCCCCAAAGAAAGCTCGCAAAAGGAATTTGAGGGAATTGTTGAACTCCCGCCCGGGCGAAACTTCCTTCGGGCTGACCTCAATAAGCAAGCCCTCTGCATTCATGCACAGGTATACCATCACAACGCACGGCAGCGCAATGATGAACATCATCAGAATCTCTCCAAAGCTGTCGACATCTATCAGGGTGGTGATGATGATAACGAGTGTGACCAGCAGCATCAAAATACCCACCATGCGCGGGAAGCGAGACGAGCTCAGCGTGACGGTCTGCCCAATCAGGAGAGAGTTTGTAATTGTAAAGACCTGGTAGCCAACATACTGCACTACAAAACCGTATATCAACCCAATCAGCAGCCCTAAAAACATATACCCGACGCTCAGCTGCAAACCAACAATCGCGAAGCTCACAATAAGCCCCAACCAGGTAAGCAAGCCGTTGATACCGGCGATGGCGGATAAGCCCTTCATGCGGCCTTCATAATCTGTCGGCACAAAAGACGGCATACGCAACACCTTGTCCAAAGCGACATCCACCCACGAGTTGATACGCATGAGCTTGGTCAGCACGGATTCTTTCTCATCGGCAGGGGGCGGGGGTACCGGAATGTTGCCGGCACGCACTGCCGAATAGCGGCTCCATTCTGTGCCCCCCACCTCGATAACGGGGGTACCGGGCTTGACAACACCTTCAGCCAGCAGGCGATCTAACTCTTCACCGGACACCGGGCCTTGGGCTTGTCCTTTGATACTATAGTAGTAATTCATAAACTGTTTCTCTCTATGCTCCTTGCTGCCGCAAAGCAAATGAGCGTACTTTTATCCTAATACACCGCAATTTGCTGAGCGATGCTAGTATACAATATAGCTGCTTTCTTGCAAGCAAAAAAGCACCCAAAACACAGTTGTGCCACATGTGCCCCACGGACAGCAAGGCCATGTCCCCTTCCCCACGCCCGGCTTGGCCCCCGCCCTCGCCGGGCGTCTTTGCTCCACTTTGCCTCCATTGATATTAATTCATACGCCTTACAGCGTACAAATAGGAGGTACATCACTTGCCCCTCATCAACATAGCTTTGATGTTTTCATCCACTTGGGGGGCTTTGCCGCCGGAAAGCAACTCCGCAAACTCTTTTTCCTTGAAGGTAAATATCTTCTTATCCTCATGCCATGAGACTAAGGGAGCTATGGTAAGCCCCTCCATGGATTGAATCGCCTGCGCTCCGCTTATATTCCTCTTATTCATCAAGTTGAGTGCGGATACCGCCACGCACTTCTCCCACCCGAGGAAGAGAGCTGTCTTCACCTTGCCGTTCCCCTTGAGCCGCAACCACATATCAGCCGTCGCAATCGCCTTAGCCACTTGCTCAATGTATTCCTGCTCCATTTCTGCTTTGCTCAAACCGCAACGCTCCATTCTTTTGTATACTTCCTGAGAGGATTTGAACCTAAGTGCCCCCCGCTTATATTTGGCTTTGACAAAGCCGACGCGTGATTTTTCTACAGGTGCCGCCACTATCGCAGCGGCATTTTCCCGCGATATGACCCCGGCTTGCGCCAAGGCCGACGCAAGCGCCAATTTTGTGGAAGCCAGCTGCGTATCCTCCGTCGGCCCGGCCTCCACCTGTGCTGCCAATACCTGCGGCGCCACGCCACCCACTGTCAAAACCGCGCAGCCCGCCAAAGCGGCCATGCGCACGAACTGTTTTTTTAATTGATGTAATGTCATGTGTTTTCAGATAGGATAAGAGATTGCCGGATTTGACGTTCGCCATCTTTCACGGACGGCAATTCAAACCCCAAAAAGTGTTTCTTGGGGCTTGAAAACACTCTAGCATGCGCGCGCCCCCGCATGTTAAGCTTAAAAGTCTTTAATTTTTAATTTTTTGCATTCGAACAAGAAAAAACAAGGGGATAGTATCGGGCAGAATGTACCTCATGCGCTTCATCGGGAAAAAGCATTCGGAAAAGTTCCAGCATTTTTTACTTGTCAGGAGGGGGATATGTGGTAGATTAAAAGAGTTATGATTTTTCGTTTCACACGCCGCAGGAGCGGCTTCACATTGATTGAACTGATAGTGGTGATTGCCATTTTGGCCACCTTAGTGGGCATAGCCGCGCCGGCGTTTTACAACCACCTGAAAGCCGGTGATGTCACCAAATGCCGCACCCAGCTGGAGCAAATTTCCAAATTGGGGCTCAAATACAGCCAGGATATGGCCCACAAGGCACTGCTGCCCACCAGCGGTATGGATGATGATGAGGATACCAAGACCGTCAACGAATCAGATGGGTGGTGGCTCTCCGTGGCTCCGGAACTGGATTCTACCGTGTACCCCCGCTCAGAAAAGGGGAAGATGAAGATTTCCACCATCTTCCACTGCCCCGGCGATATGCGGGTGCACGTGGGCTCGGATTCTGTGATGATGGCCGATGAAAAGTCCGTGTCCTATGTATCTTGGACAGATGCCACCGAGGACCGAGACAATCCCAACTCCTGCATCCGCACCACAGCCCGCCAGAATCTGGATACCCTGCCCTGGCTTTCGGACGGCAACCCGGTGAAAGGACAGAGTGTGACGGATTTGGCCACCTTCCGCAAGATGGTGATGCCCGCGCTGGAACGCCACGACAGCACTATCGTGGTGGCCTATGCCAGCGGCGCCATCAAAGCGGTGAAGGTAGAAGATGATGAGAATGTGGATGCAGAGGTGCTCTTCAAGCGCATCGCTCCCTCTCTGGCTAAGAAGAAGAACGCCGAGGACGAAGAGAGCGAAGAAGCAGAAGAGGAAGCCGACGAGGAAGCAGCAGAAGAAGAATAATCACCCCCCTTCTCCACGCAGGCTTACGCCTCATCCTCGCCCGGTCGCACGGGTTCGATGATGAGGCGTTTTTGTCGGCGTACGGCACGCAGGTTACCGGGCAAGTTCACGCGCGAAGCCGGAGCATCGGGCGGCAGAACAGCATCTACTTGCAGCACCATCGCCTCGCTCAGTCCGGATACACCTTGCCTATGCAAGTAGTGGTGGATGACAGCCTTGCGGTAGGCCTCCGGCTTATCTGATAATGCCGGTAAATACAATCGCCCCTGGGGGTCGGTGAGGGGCAGCTGGTCAAGAGCGCACTCCAGCGCAGCCAAGCTCTCTTCGTGCAAGCGGGCGCTGCGGTTGATGATGGGGACTACCTCTCGCCCCATCGCATGCTGAAGGGCAGGCATCACCTCCAAACGCAAGCGGTTGCGCGCTACATCTGCCACAGCATTGGTGGAATCCTCCCGCCAAGGTTGCCCCAACCGGAGCAAAAAATCTGTGATTTGGGCGCGTGTGTAGCCCAGCAAGGGGCGCAGCCACACAGCCCCCTCTGCCCGGTGTACCGGGCGCATGCCGCGCAAACCGGCGGCCCCGCGAGCCAAGCGAAAAAGAACAGTTTCCGCTTGGTCATCCGCATGGTGCGCAAGTGCAATGGCAGCCCCCGCACCGGCACGAGCCGCTACCTGCTGCATGATGCGGCGGCGCTCCACACGGGCGGTTGTCTCCAACGAGGTGCCACGCTCTGCCGCCAAAGCGGGGATATCCACCCTCTCGGTATACAAAGGGACCCCCAGCGAGGCACAAAGCTCTGCGCAAAAGTCCGCATCTGCATCGGCTTCTGCACCGCGAATACCATGGTGCACATGGCATGCTTGCACGGCACAGCCACGCGCCACCAGCATGCACAGCAGTGCCACTGAATCACGCCCGCCACTGAGCCCCACCACAACAACAGGCCCCTGCAACCACGGCATGCAAGCAGGCTCAGGCTGCAATACACAGCCTGAGCCCTGATAAAGCTCGCGCAATTTAGTACTTGTAGTCAACGTAGAACTGGAATTGGCCGGAGCGGTCAATGGCATTACCCGTCTTGAAGGGGATAGCGTAGTCTACTGCCAGCGGACCCATGGGCAGATTGATGCGCAGACCAAAGCCATAGTCGGCAGAGATGGCACCGGTATCAAAATCGAAGCTATCTGCATTCACGAAACCGGCATCCACGAAAGCGGCAAAACGCACCGTTTCCACCACCGGCACGGTGACCTCCAACTGCACAAAGGCAGAGGTGTTGCCGCCCATGCTCTCATCATCCGCAATGGCTTCATCCACCATACCAACATCGCGGAAGCGGAAGCCACGCAAATTGGTGGGGCCACCCAAGTAGCAGCGCTCAAACAGGGGCACCTCTTCCTTGCTATCCACGGTATCTACCGTCTCAATGCCGAAGTTTATACTGAAAATACTATCCCAGAAGGAGTTGTAGTACGCAGAACCGGCAATGCCTGCGCTGTAGGTTTCCACCGTGCTGCCGGGGCCGCTGTAGCCTGCCGTCACCTCGAAATGGCCACCCTTGCGGGGGGTAATCATCGCATCTCGCGAATCATACTGGTAGGTGAGGTTGATGCGGCTGCGGGTGAAATCATCGCAATGCTCGCGGAAGAAGATGGGGGCATCCCCCTCGGCCTCCAGATTGAACTGCTCGATGCGGTACTCCAGCTTGAGGGAGTTGTAATCATCCAGCGCCTTGCGCAGAGAGACGGCATAGCCGTAGTTCTTCTGGCGATAGTAATCGCTCATGTACGAGGAATTGGAGAAGAAGATTTCATTCCCCAATGCCAGCTTGCGATCCAAGAACCAAGGCTCAAGCAGGTAGACAGATGCACTCTGGTATTCCCAACCCACGCGGCCGGATAAGGTCAGACGCTGACCGCCACCCACAAAGGAACCACCGCCAAACAAACCACGAATATCAAAGTTGGACTGCGTGACATTGGCGTAGAAATACAGGCTTTCCACCGAGGAGAAGGCTGCACCTACCGTGAACATGCCGGTCATCTTCTCGCGCACATTCACGTTGATGTCGCGGTAGCCCGCCGTGCCGGACGCGGTCTGCGACACCTCCACCGGCTTCTCGAAATAGCCCAAGTTCTCCAAGCGCTTGCGGGCTGTATCCAAGTCCACAGAGTTGAGGTACTGGCCGGGCTTGAGGGGAAGCTCGCGCAGGATGACGTGGGGCTTGGTCTTGGTGTTACCGCGCACATTGATGCGGCCCACGGCATAGCGGCCACCTTCCTTCACGTTGTAGCGAATATCCACCAATCGTGTGCCATCCTGTTCTGTACCCACTTCGTTGATATCAGGGCGCACATCTGCATCTGCATAGCCCTTCGCGCCGTAGTATTTGCGAATCATCGTCGTGTCATCCGACACCTTTTGCAGGGAGTAAATATCCCCACCCAGCATGCTCAGGCCGGGCTCAAGTTCCTGCGGGGTATAGACGGAGATGCCGCCAAAGCTGACGTTGCGCACTTTGTATCGGGGGCCCTCTTCAATAAACACCTTCATGGTGAGCTTCTGGCGGCCTGTCTTATTACCGTTGTCCGTATACTCCACCTTAGCGATGCGGGCTCGCAGGTAGCCATAGTTGCGATAATGGCGCACAATTTCCTGCAAATCGTCCTCTACCTGTTCGCGGTCGATGCGACCGGATTTGGTAATCCACGTCAGGAGGCCACGCTCTTTGGTCTTCATCATCTGGCGCAGCTGCTGGGAGTCGAACTGGCGGTTGCCTTCGAAGCGAATATGATTCATGCTCACCTCGCGGCCTTCCTGAATATCGAAGATAATATCATCGTAATCGCTGCGCTGCGTCTTGGCATGCCGCCACGATACGCGCGTATCCGGATAGCCGGCTTCCTGATACATCTTGATGATTTCTGCACGGGCGGCTGAGAGCTCGCGGTCGTTGATTACCTTGCTGGATTGCAGCTTAATCCCCTCGCGCAGCTGGCGCTCGGAAAAACGTGTATTACCCGTAAAACCCACACCGCCCATCACGTTGGCGGGCTGCACCTCAAACGTCACCCTCACCCCATCGCCGGAGGGATCCACGGCCACTCGGGCATTGTTGCCCACCAAACCGCGGTTAATCAAGCGCTCCAAGTCATCATTAATGCGCATAGTAGAATACTTGGAACCTTCTGTCGTCTGAATAACGTCCAGCAAACGCTTATCCGGCACGGTACGCTTGCCGGAGGTGTAGCGAATGCTCACCGACTTGACTCGCTTACCATCGTAGGAGCCATCATTGCCAAACAAGCCGGTAGAGGGCCCCAGCTCCCGCATCACCTCAGCAGAGCTCACCAACTTCGTATCCGACGCTTGAGACACAAATTGCGTTTCTACAGGCTTGGGTGCAGGCTCTGCGGCAGGCACGAGTGCGGGTGTTTCCGCTTCCGGCTTCGGAGCTGCAGGCACAGGCTGCGGCGCAGGGGCCGGCGTTTCTGCGGCCGTCTCTGCACTCTGGTCACTTATCATAGCATCCAAGAAGGGGTCTCCTGTCGTTCCTTGCCCCTTGGCAGACAGGGATACAGACATAGCGATGGCTGCCAATGTGGCCGCCCAGTGCAGATTACGCGCATTCATACGTGCATCTTAATAAATCTCCCGCGCGAGGTCAAGCGCATATTGAGGAATTGACACGGATTGCAAACTAATTTTACGCGCGCATGTTGCGCGCGTAAGCTCATCATCACGCAATTCTTGCAAATTTGGCTTGAATTTAAGCCGGAATCAGGTATGCTTATGGCCGGCGGGGCAGTTCACACCCCGCACGTACCATTATGGCCAGCGAAGAACTTCAGCAAATAGAGCATAATTACATGTGCGACCCGGACGCAGACGGCGGCTTCGTCTTCACCACCGTGGAAGCTGCAATCAACTGGGTACAAAACCACTCTCTGTGGCCCATGCCGATGGGCACCTCGTGCTGCGCCATTGAATACATGGCCACGGCCTGCTCCCGCTACGATATTTCTCGTTTCGGCGCAGAAGTGAACCGCTACGCACCGCGCCAGGCAGATTTCATGTTCATCTGCGGCACCATCACCTACAAGATGGCCATGCTCGTGCGCCGCATCTGGGACCAGATGCCCGAGCCCAAGTGGTGCATTGCCTGCGGTGCCTGCGCCTGCACCGGCGGCATGTTCCGTTCCTACTCCGTCTTGCAGGGTGTTGATAAAATCGTGCCGGTAGACGTGTACATTTCCGGCTGTCCTCCCCGCCCGGAGGCTTTGTTGCAAGGTCTCATCACCTTGCAGGATAAGATTATGGCCACCGAGCACCCGCTCAAGAACTTCTTCAAGACACACGACCTGCGTGTTGCGCCCAATGCCGACACCATCAAGGCCAAGATGCCGATTGAATAAAGCCGCCAACTCGCACCCCTCACACGCACACCATGTCAGCAGACCTCACAGCCCTTCAAAACGCCGCCGCAGACAAAATCTGCGCACGCTACCCGCAAATTACCCGCAAGGAATTCCGCGGCGATACCACCCTCACCATCCCGGCAGACATCCTGACAGAAGCCATGCGCTATGCCAAGGATAGCTGCGGTTTCGATATGCTTCTCTGCGTATCCTCCGTAGACAATCTGGGGCAGGAGCCCCGCTACGAGGTGAACTACACCATCACCCAGGCAGAAACCGGCGCCAACATGCTGGTGCGCGTGCCGGTGAGCGAGAGCAATCTTGCAGTCCCCTCCCTGGTGCCGGTATGGCGCTCTGCCAACTGGCTGGAGCGCGAGCAATACGACCTGATGGGCATTGAGTTTACCGGGCATCCGGACTTGCGCCGCATCATGATGTGGGATGGCTACCCCTACCACCCCCTGCGCAAGGATTTCCCCGTGGCTGGCAAGGAGACAGAGCTCCCCGGCGTGGCCTTCACGGAGAAAGCACCCACCGCCGGTGGCCCCTTCACCACCCGCCCCGGTGTAATGACTGCCGGCGAACGCGAACCACGCTCCCGCGGCTAAACACCACATCTTACCACTTTCCCCACGGGCAGCACCTCTACGCTGCCCGTTTTTCTATCCCCCATTCTTCTACAACGCACATGGCCACCCTTCCCCCTGATCTCGACCCCGTCGTACGCGCCCAAGCTTGGGTCGGCGATGCCATCTTGGCCCTTTACGTCCGCGAGTGGATTCTCTCATTCAAGGGGCAAATAGACGGAAAACTCTTTATCGAGTTCACCAGCAACAACTTCCTGCGCCTCACCGGAAACGCCACGGCTGTAGAAGCGCAAATAGGCCGCATTTTCAAAAGCGAGGGTCTGGAAGCTGCTTACGCTTGGATTGAACACACCCTCCGCCCCCGCATGGAGCAGCGCTTGCACACCCTCCGCCGCAAGCACGAAACTGATTAAAAAAGCAGAAAAGCCACACAATCAGGCTTTTACAATAAACCACGCCGTGCCTGTCACGCTGCGTGCTTGCCAGAGCGCGTGAAATATGCTACCCTGCGGTTTCATCGTCGCTCACAACCTAACATTATCATGTACAAAGCCATCGTATTTGACATGGACGGCACCTTGGGAGATACGCTTCCGCTCTGCGTGGAAGCGTACAGGCGCTGCGTGGCAGAGCGCACCGGCACCGCCCCCACAGATGCGCAAATCATGCAATACTTTGGCAAGAGTGATCGCGGTGTACTGGGAGCTCTGCTGGGGATTCACCCCGATGCCGCAGAGCTGCCGATAACGCGTTTTGCCGAGATATACGAAGAACTGCACCCAACTTGGGCTCCCACCCCCTTCCCGGGAGCCATCGAAATGCTACACCATTTACGCGCGCGAGGGCTGAAACTCGCCCTCATCACCGGCAAAGAACACTATACCGCAAATCCCACCATACGCTTATTCGGCATGGCAGGTATCTTTGAGTGGATAGGCTACGGCACCCCCACACACAATTGCAAAGATGAGCGGCTGCTTGAGCTCATGCAAACATGGCAGCTGCAAGCCCAGGACATCCTCTATGTGGGTGATGCTCCATCGGACATCGAGCTATGCCACAAGGTGGGCGTGAGCATCATCAACGCAGCATGGGCCACCACTGCCGCAGCTGATGCAGAGCACTGCATAGCCCTGGCTCCCACCTACAGACTCACCCACTTCAACGAGCTGGAACCCCTCATAAATAAACTAACAATATGACACGCATCTCTACCCTGGCAACCCTCGCCCTTGCCTTGGCAACAATCCCCATGATTCAAGCCGGTGCCATTTATCCCACGCCGCAACAATGCGAATTGAGCGATACAGCTACGCGCATTGAAACAGTGCACGTGCAGCTGCGCGTTGATGGTGACGGGCACGACATCTGGCGCCAAATCCCAGCAGAAAAAGAAGGAGCCTATGCCATCTGCGTAGAAGGCTCCACCCTCACCGTACGAGCCAATGATGAAGTGGGCCTCTATTATGCCAAGCAAACCCTCTCCCAAATGCTACAAGGAGTACCGGGCTCTACCACAGCCCAACAGGATCCTTTCCCCGGCAAAAGCATCGATGACATAGCCCGCATGGGCAATCTACCTCAAGGTACCGTCATCGACTGGCCGGATTTGCCTTTCCGCGGCGCAGTGGAGGGATACTACGGCATGCCATGGAGCTTTGAAGCCCGCAAATCTCAATTTGCTTTCTACGGGCGCAACAAGATGAACATGTACATCTACGCCCCCAAGGATGACCCCTACCACCATGGCGATGGCTGCTACCTGCCCTATCCCGAAGAAAAAGCCGAAGAAATACGCAAACTGGTACAAGCAGCCAATGAGAACCATGTGCGTTTCGTGTGGGCCATTCACCCGGCCAACACGGTCAACTGGAAAGAGAACGAAGGACGCGCCCAGCTGGATGGGCTCTGCCACAAACTCGAAATCATGTATGAACTGGGCGTGCGCAACTTTGGTGTCTTTGTGGATGATTCTTTTGGTGAAATCGGCAAACCGGAACGCCAGGTTCAGCTTGCCAATTATCTGCTGGAGCATTTTATCCGCAAGCACCCGGATGTAAACCAAACCCTCATCATGTGCCCCACCGGCTACAACAAGAGCTGGACCAACACCAAATACCTCAACACCATGGGGGAAGGCTTGGATAAGAGTATCCCCGTCATGTGGACCGGCGACACCGTTGTGCACGATATCACGCTGGAAGGACAGCAGTGGGTCAACAGCCGCGTGCACCGCCCCACCTTCATCTGGTGGAATTGGCCCTGCAACGACTTCAAGCGTGGCCGCCTCTCCATGGGGCGCACATACGGCCTGGATACCGCCCCCGACATGCGCCGCGAAATGAGCGGATTTGTGGCCAACCCCATGGAAAATGCAGAAGCCAGCAAAGTAGGCCTCTTCGGTGTGGCCGATTATACTTGGAACATCACAGGCTTTGAATCGGACCGCTCATGGAAAGATGGCATTGCCCGCCTGTACCCTGCCAGCAAGGAAGATATGCAGATTTTCTGCAATCACAATTCCTATCTGCTCCCCAATTCGCATGGCTATTTCCGAGAGGAATCCATTGGCATTCTCCCGCAGGCACAAAAGCTCATCCGCAGCATTGAAAAAGGCACTCCGGATATGTCTGCCGCAAGCCAAATGCGAACCGAATACGCTCGCATGGTAGCCGCCGGCAACCATCTCACCCTCGCGGCAGACGTTGCGACGCTGCGCGCTGAAATCAACCCGTGGATACGTGCCTTCACTCTCACAGGACAAGCCGGCATGGCTGCAATGGATGCCTTACACCCCACCACCAGCCAAATGAGGCACTTCTTCCACGCAGTGGATTTCGTAGGTGAAATCAAAACCCTGACCCGCCCGGATTGGAATGGCGAAACAACCCGCGATGTGAATGATGTCGAGATTGGCATGCTAGCCCTCACCCCCGCTCTCGACGCAGCTTTATCTCACACGAACGCCCGCATCTATGCCACCCTGGCAGGGCGGCCGTCTCCTCTCCCCGTGTTCCAAAGCTCCAACGGAGACGCAACCCAAGGCTACATGGCCATCTTTGATGGCAATCCCCACACCTTCTGGTCCACCAACTGCAGACAGCAAAAGGATGCTTGGTATTGCTTGGACTACGGCACCCCCATCGTCATCCACAACGCCACCCTTCTCATGGGAGGCAAGCGGGCAAACGATTTCGTGAAGCTGGGGCAATTCGAAGTCTCCAACGACGGCCAACACTGGATTCCGGTGGGAACCCATAAGAGCGGGCCTGCTGCCATCCTCAACCTGACACACAACCCGGTACGCGCCCGCATGCTGCGCTACCGCGTACTGGATACCCGCCCCAACTGGGTGTCCATCTGGGAATTCTCCGTCAACAAACCACTCCCCCCCTACGTGTCCACCAACATGGAATCCGGGCGCACCTTCACAGCCCACCGCATGGGCAACATTGTGGGAATTAACCGCGTGATGGAAGTATTCCCCCTGCAGCCCAACGAGTTCATCGATTTGCAAATCCCCCACCCGGTAAGCGCAGAGTGGATAGAAATCAATTTGGATAGCCCCAACATCTCCGACTGGGCCACCGTAGAAATAACACTTGATGATGGCACCAAAATGCAATCTCATGTGCAAGCGAAAAAATCTCGCATATTCATCTATGATGAAGACATGCCCACCCGCCCCATTGCCGCAATCCGGGTCACCAACACCAGCGGGCTCCCCCAAGATATCAAGCTCACCCTCTTCCGCCTTGGTATGCCGGAGTATTCTACGGACTTGGAGCAACTCGTCCTCACCGACTCCAACATCGCTACCGGTTTCGACTGCGGTAAAAAAGACCTGGCCACCACACTCTACATACCCGCCGGCACCCGCGAACTCATTGTAGCCGGCACGGCCGAATGCCAAATAGATGGCTGCATTTCACACCGGCTTGATGAGCACTTGCGCATCTTCATCCTGCCCAATGACATGCGAACCATCACCCTGCGTGCCCGCAAGCAACCCGGCAAACACATCAACGAAGTCATCTTCCGCTGATACACCCATCCCCTCTTAAACAAGCGGCTGTCCCCGTTCCGGAGACAGCCGCTTTTGTTCAATTTCTGCAAGAAAAGCTATATCAGCTGCAATATCGGCGCTTACATGGTCATACCACCATCGCACACCAAAACCTGCCCGGTGATGTAGCGAGCCTCATCCGAAGCCAAGAAGAGAGCACAGTTGGCAATATCCTCCGGTTTGCCCATATCAGCCAAAGGAATACGGGCCAGCAAAGCCTCGCGCGCTTTCTCAGGAATAGCATCCGTCATCTCCGTAGCAATGAACCCGGGAGCAATGGCATTGCATGTTACCTTGCGGCTGGCCAACTCCTGCGCCATCGACTTGGTGAAACCAATCACACCGGCCTTGGAGGCAGAGTAGTTGGACTGGCCAAGATTGCCGGTAATACCCACAATGGAGCTCATGTTGATGATGCGGCCGGCGGGGCTCTTCATGAGCGTACGCTGAAGCGCCTTCACAAAAAGGAAGACACTCTTGAGATTCGTATCCATCACCGCATCCCAATCGCTCTCCTTCATGCGCATCAGCAACCCATCCTTGGTGATACCTGCGTTGTTCACCAAAATATCCACCGTAGGATATTCTGCCAAAATCTCTTTCACGCAAGCTTCCACTGCAGCTGCATCTGCCACATCGCAGGGGTAAGCCTTGCAGCTACCCGGAAATTCTGCGTTGATAGCATCTGCCGCACCCCCACATGAAGCCGGATTGCGCGAAATGAGTACAACCTTGGCACCCTCCTCCGCGAAGCGGCGGGCTACCGCATTGCCGATACCGCGACCGGCGCCTGTTACAATGGCTGTTTTGCCTGCGAGTCTGTTCATACAAGTCAGATTCTAGCGGATGCCCTATCCCAACGCAAGCAAAAAACAAGCAGATATAAACTTAACTCTACCTTTTGCTCTTCATCGCACCAAAAAGTTAGACTTTCAGCGCACAGCACATTTTTTCTTGCTTGATTTAAACGCTGCGCGGCACTATAATGGACACGTGAACGGAATGGACATGCAGACAGCCGCACTCAAAGCCTACCGAGCCATGGTCATGGCCCGGGCGTTTGACACCAAACTCTCAGCCCTGTACAAAGCCGGCAAAATTTTTGGGGGTGTCTTCTTAGGGCGAGGGCACGAGGCTGTTGGCGCATGCGAAGCCGTCTTTTTGGAACGCGGGAAAGACGTATACAACCCCTTCATCCGCGAACAGGCAGGGCGCTGTGCCTGGGGCTCCCCTGTATTGGAAAGCGCCCGCTGCTATTTCGGCAGCCGCGCCGGCATCATGCGCGGGCGCGATGGCAATGTGCACTGGGGCATCCCGCAAGAGGGTGTACCGGCGCCCATTTCTCACTTGGGAGCCATGTTGTCTGTGGTGGCCGGTATGATATTGGCGAAGCGCATGCAAGGCATCACCGGCTGTGTGGGTGTGGCTTGCATCGGTGATGGCACCACCTCAGTGGGTGCCACACATGAGGCCTGCAACATGATAGCGGTAGAAAAACTCCCCATCGTCATCGTGGTCACCAACAATCAATTTGCCTATTCCACCCCCAATGCACAGGAATTTGCTTGCAGCAGCCTGGCAGAGCGAGGCAAAGGCTACGGCATAGCTACCCATGAGTGCGACGGCACCGATTTTCTGCAAACACTAGCCACCATGCAGCAAGCCGTGGCAGCAGCCCGCCGTGGCGAGGGCCCCCAATGGGTGGTGGCCAACACCCTGCGTATGTGCGGGCATGGAGAGCATGATGATGCCGCCTATATCCCCCAAGAACTCAAAGCTGCCTATGCCGAGCGCGACCCGCTGGCCGTGGCACGCAAGCAAATGCTGGAGCAAGGATGGCTCACAGAAGAAGAAGCTGCCGCTATCGACTCCGAATGCGCAGATGAAGTACAGCGGAGCGTAGCACAAGCCCAGCGCGAGCCCACCCCCGACCCCGCCACGGAAGACTGGAGCGCCACCTCCTGGAAACCCAGCCGCTAACACACACTGACACCTTTTACCAACCATGAGCGTGACCTACATAGATGCCATTCACCAAGCAATGGCTGAGCTGCTGGCAGAAGACCCCACCGTCTTTCTGTACGGCGAGGACATAGCCGGCACATTCGGCGGGGCTTTCAAAGCAACCAAGGGCTTGGCAGCCCAATTCCCGGGGCGGGTGCTCAATGCCCCCATTGCAGAAGATGCCATCATGGGCACCGCCATCGGTGCAGCTTTGGCCGGCATGAAACCCATTGTTGAAATGCAGTTCGCCGATTTCGGCACCTTGGCGCAAAACCAGCTGGGCAACAACGCCGCAGCACACTACTTCCGCACCGGCACACCGGTGAACGTGACCCTGCGCATGCCCTGCGGCGGCACACCCGGCGGCGGCCCCTACCACAGCCAAAGCGTAGAAGCACTCTTTGCCCACTACCCCGGCGTGCATGTGCTGACCCCCGCCACCGTGGCAGATGCCTACTACATGCTCAAACAAGCCGTGCAGATTCCCGACCCGGTCGTCTTCATGGAGCACAAGTTCCTCTACCGCTGGCTCAAGGCAGACACTTGGGTGGAAGCAGACCCCCTTCCCATCGGCAAAGCCCGCATTGCCCGCCCCGGTGAACACGCCAGCGTAGTCACCTTCTCTGCCATGGTGCCGGAGGTTCTGAAAGCGGCAGATGAACTGGCTGCCACCTCCGGCTACAACATTGAGGTGGTGGATTTGCGAAGCGTCAAACCACTGGATACCAGCACCATTCTGGCATCAGTAGCCCGCACAGGCCGTCTTCTCGTCGTGAGTGAGGATTTCCCCTGGGGTGGTGTGGCGGCTGAGGTCATTGCCCGCGTAGCCTCCGAAGGCCTACACCTGCTGGATGCTCCGCCTCTGCGCCTCACCTCCAAAGACACCCCCATTCCCTACCACCCCGACCTCTGGCGAGCACACCGCCCCAGCGCCGCAACCATCACCCAAGCCGTGCGCTACCTCTGCTCCCTCTAACCCCCTTTTCTCCCCCTACCATGCCACAAGTTCCCCTGCTGATGCCCCAACTGGGCGAATCCATAGCCGAAGCCACCATCATGCGCCTACTGGTGCAACCGGGCGATACCGTCACAGCCGACCAAGAGGTCGTGGAGGTTGAAACAAACAAAGCCGTGATGGGGGTCACCACCTCCTGTGGCGGCACCGTTGTATCCCTCTCCGTATCCGAAGGCGAAACCGTAGCCGTAGGCTGCGTGATGGGCATCATCGAAGCCACTGAAGAAGAAGTGGAACGCTCCGGGGCCACCCCATTGGCCGAGGGAGAAATACCCGCCGCCCCCGCTCCTGTAGCTGCTTCCAACTCCGGAGATGACGGCGCCCACTTCCGCACCGAAGGCGAATACCGCGAAGGCACCACACCCATCCCCACCAAGAGTGACCGTGGTCTCCCGGTGCCCATGGGCGTACGCGGGGCTCACTACCTCTCCCCCCGCATCCGCGCCCGCATGGATGAACTGGGTATCACCGAGGCAGATTTGGCCTACGTCACCGGCACAGGTGCCGGCGGCCGTATCACGATTGATGACTTTGAAAGCTTCCTGAACTACGTAGATGGCTGGCCCTCCCGCCAAGCATCCCCCATGCGCCGCAGCGTGGCCAGCAGCATGCAGCGCACTTGGCGCCGCCCCATTGCCAGCGCCGGGCGCCCCATCTACATGGCACCCATCATCCTGCACCGCAAACGCCACCCCCGCAAACCCGGCTACACACTTTACTTCGCCCGCGCTCTGGCCCTTGCCTTAGCAGAAGCCCCCGAGTGCGCCGGCTACATGGTGGGGGGCCGCATCCTGACCCCCAAGCGCATTGATTTGGGCATCGCCGTGCAGGTGGCAGACGGCGTAATGGTGCCTGTCATGCGCAATGTGGATGAATACACGCTGGATGAACTGATTGATGAGTACAACAAAATTATCTCCCAAGCACGCGAACGCAAACTGGACAAAGCATACATGGGCGGCGGCATTGCTACCGTAACCAACTTCGGCGGCTTTGGGCTCACCTTTGGTACCCCCATGCCCCTGCCCAGCGAAAGCATCATTCTGGGTGTAGGCTCGGTGCAAAAGGTACCGGTGTGGAGCGATGAGGTGGAGTGCTTTATCCCGGTAGAGCAAGCCAACATCACCGCCGCTTTTGACCACCGCGTGGTGGATGGTGGCGATATTGGCCGCCTGATGCAGCGCATCGCCTATTTCTTGGAACACCCTGAACTCCTCTAAATTGCCAATCCCCCCCTCATGCACGGCGTAGACCCAAGCAAGCACGTACTGGGCATCGTAGCCGGTGCCGGTGAATACCCGCGCCTCATGATAGAAGGGGCCAAGCGTGCAGGAATGCGCGTGGTGTGTGCGGGCATGCGCGGGGCTGTGGGCAAAGATATCCCCCCACTCTGCGATGCTTTCCGCCAATTCCGCGTGGGAGCCATTGAAGCCCCCTTGGCCTTTTTCAAAGAACAGGGGGTCACGCACATTGTGCTCACCGGCCAAATCAAACCCGCCTGCATCTACACCATGTGGCCGGATGCCACCGCCCGCCGCCACCTGGCAGAGCTGGAGCGCCGCAATGCCCACACCATCTTTGGTGCTGCCTGCGATTTATTGCAGCAACACGGCATGCAGGTGCTCCCCTCTACCGCCTTCATGGAAGAAGTGCTCCCCCCGGCAGGACACTTAGCCGGCCCGGCTCCCACCGCCGAGCAATTGGAGGAAGCTGCACACGGTATGCAGCTCGCGCGCGAAATCGCCCGCTTGGATATAGGCCAAAGCCTCATTGTGCGTGGCCACCAAGTCACCTGCGTTGAGGCCTACAAGGGCACCAACGAATGCATCAAAAATGGCGAAGGCAGCGCGGAGCACCCCGTCACCCTCTGCAAAGTGACCAAACCCGGCCACGACATGCGTTTTGATGTGCCCTGCATTGGTGTGCGCACCATCGAGCACTGCGCCCGCTGCGGGGTCTCCCATATCGTTTTCGAAGCGCAGCGCACCATCCTTTTCCAAAAACAAAAGGTCATCGACCTGTGCAACCAACACGGCATCACCCTACACGCCATGGACATACCGCAAGGCGGCATTACCGTGAATGATTTGGGGCCCACGGCAGATGATGCAGCCCACGCCACCGCCCTTGCCAACGCTTTGGAACAATTGGGCATTGGGCATTCCGCCGTGGTGTGCGAGGGTGTGGTGATTGCCGTAGAAGACCCGCAAGGCCCCCTCAAATGCATCCGCCGAGCCGCTGTGTATATGAAGCGCATACGCTTTGTCCGCTTTACCAACTGGCTCATTCGCATCTTGCTGGGTAAAAACAGCACCCCCCCGGCACCCATGGTGATGCGGGGGAGCGCCTCATTCTCGCCAACACCGGAGGTCATCCGCGCCGCTAAAAAAGCGGGTATCCAGCTTAGCTAGGCATCACTTCCTCCTCCATAGCTTCCTCCATCGGCACCATAATGCCCGTGGGCAGGAACGGTGTGGGTGCCGCCGGTGAATCCAAATCCAGCATGGAGGGGGCAAAGGCGGTGTTGTTCGTCAGCAGCTCACTCAACTTGCGTGTACCGCAAGCTGCGATATTGCCCTTCTTATCTTTCACCACATAGCCCAGGCAAGCCTCGCCCCCTTCATAGGTCGTAGCCAGCGGACTCCCGGCCCCTATGAGATACAAGTTTGTTTGCAGATTCTCGTCACTTGTCGGGTCAGCCGTTGAGTGCGATGCCACCACACAAACCCCAACATCTTTAGAATTTGCGTACGCACCAAGCACCACACTTGCATGGGTTATTGATTGAGCGCTATACCCCAACGCCACAGAGTAATTTTTGCCATACGACTTTGCGCCGACGCAGGTAGCATATGAACCTTCTGCCCTAGCTGAATGCCCCAACACCGTTTGCCCATATTGCCAATTGATGGAAACATATTTTACCCGTTCTTGCAGAGGGGCTATAGCCTCTTGCACTGCCACCCCGCTCTGAGCATTGAGCGAAGTTGCGCTATACGTAGCATCCACGGTGATACTTTCGCCCCCGCCTTGCGCAGCCGCAGGAGCTCCATTAAAATCCTCACACGGCGTTACCTGGGCCTCTGCATCCGATACTTCTACCTCATGCCCCGGCGCCACGAAATATGCTTGCCCGGCAGAGCTAACGCTACACAGCACCATTCCATTTCCTACCGTTACTGTACAGCCGTTCATTGAGCTCACGGCATACGTCTTTCCTTTTTGCGTTTTAATCTTCATTGTTGTTGCGTGTTCACTTTGATTGCATCCAAATGTATACCGGCATCCGGATTGCATCTCCTTTATCACGCAAAATCACATGTTCGTCAACCTTCCCGGCCGGCTTCGCACGTGCTGCACCCCGCCCTCTCCCACCAAATCGAGTAGGGGGACTTTCGTCCCCCTCTCACACCACCGTACGTGCCATTTATGGCATACGGCGGTTTCACGGCGTGTGATTGGTCCCGGAACTAATGTTCCTGCCGCAACTCTTTTATCTCTCCTCGCCAGACACCCTGTCAACTCCTCCGCACTGTTACGTGGATTCGGACTTGCACCGCTTTCCATCTTTCAGTCGAGGCTTCGTACATTTCAGTACTTCTTGGCTCTGCTGCTATAGGTTCTGAGATTTGAGTGTTTGCCCACACCGCGATTCTGCCCTTCCCACCGGGGTTGTTCGTTTTGGTGGTACTATGGCCTCTGCTGACTCCCTACAGACGGGTTGCTCCGCAGCGCTTTCACGCTTTAGTAGGGGCTCACCGAATATGACTATGCTACTTTCCTCCCGCGCCGTCTGCATCTACCTTATGGATTCTTGATGATGTATCGGATTTCGGCACTCGCTGCAACCTCGTCCATCCATCCGGCCTTATATGCAATTTCTGTTCGTACAGTCGGGATTTCCCCTCGAACTTCCTCTTCCACGGTTCGTTACCTCCCCGCAGTTGTTCTTCAGGTCTGGGATTCCGCATCATCGCGGCTCCGCGCGGACTTTCACCGCAGTGCGCA
>Ga0233362_1000033_pt1 | contig 38085 bp, 31 predicted proteins | sample ElkDunMinimDraft_22_FD_180674 | JGI IMG/M metagenome (GOLD analysis project Ga0233362, IMG submission 180674) | Fecal eukaryotic communites from dung pellets of Tule Elk in California, USA - Elk Dung C1 | ecosystem: Host-associated > Mammals > Digestive system > Large intestine > Fecal | place... | reverse complement strand
GAAAAGCCTGTGGCATTGTTAGCGCTTGGATCGTTACCAACTGCGCAATTGTCATAACTGCTCGCCCAGCCACTTCCCTCTCCGCTCGCCAACGCTTTGGCAATACAATCTTCATCACCACCGCACACATATTGGCTTTGGCTTTTTACGTATTTCGTCAACTCTGCCCACTCATTATTGCTCGGCACGTGCCAACCATCAGGGCAAACACCTTGCACGCCACTTGGGTTGGCATCACTGCTGGCAGAACCTTTCATTACTGCATACCAACTATAGAGGTAACCGAAAACGGTAACATTGGCACTATTGTTGTTAGGATAGTAACGAACGGCTGCAGAACTTGTAGCGGTTACTAATGGAATTGGGGCTCCATCTGCATAGCGAGTGGTACGCAAGTTTTCAGCCATCCACACTTGGTTACCCAGTTTTACTGTTTTATACACATTGCCATCAATATCGGCTACGGGTTCAGCCAATTGATACAGTACGTTGCCATCATAAAAATATGTTCCTTTGTTTATGTAAGGGTCCTTTTCGCACGACATCATTATGACAATTAGGGATAGAATCATCCCATATAATAATCTATTTTTCATAATCTTTTAATTTTTACTTGTCCGTTTTCTATTTGAAATACTAAATCCTATACCGACTTTTGCTTCTAAAGTCTTAAATTTTGTAGTTACGGCTTCCATAGAGAGAAGGAGACCAGGTTTAATTTTAAACATAAGTCCTAATGAGAAATCGATGCCAATATGCGTATTGGTTGGGAAGCGAAACCAATTTTCCCCTATCGTTTGGACAGAAAAAGTTCGGTAGCCATAGCCTGCACCCAACAGCAGGTAGAGAGGCTCGCACGTGCGCACAACCAACCCTGCTTGTAGGGAGTAGCGCACAGCTTTTTCATTTCCATTCAATGCGTATTGTTGCCCATTTATCACGTAGGGGGTGTTAAGGCCCTGGAGTTCTATACTAGTCATAGCACTAAAATACCATCCCACAACTTTAACTTGTCCTACTTGTCCTACCTTAAATCCATACGACCATTGAGGGAATAAGCTATATGCAGCATTTAGCGTAAAAAATGTGCTATACGAAACAGGTTTTTCCCGTTTCTTTTCAGGTTTTTCCTGTTTTTTTTCTGGTTTTTCCCGTTTCTTTTCAGGAACACCTTCATCATCGCGTACACAGCGTACTGAACATCCATAGTCCTTGCTGCCGTATTTTCTGTACACAAAGGCACGGCGGTAGTTCAAGCGGTGGTAGTAGGCGTAGTTGTTACCCTTCTGCGTAGCACTCCAAAAGTAAGCGCTGTTGCTAAAGTGACGGTAGTGGTCGTCGTACATACCAGCTGGGAAGGCAGAAAAATCGGTAGCATTATTAGAGCTTGTATTATTACCAACAGCACAATGAGAACCGCCTGTTTTCCAGCCCTCGGTTGAGGATAGTGTTTTGGCTATATTACGTTTACGACCATTGCAATTGTATTCACCTTGATTTTTTACGTAGTTAATAAGTTGCTTCCACTCCGCATCACTCGGAACGTGCCAACCAGTAGGACAGATTCCTTGCACACTATTGGGGTTAGCTTTGCTGCTGCTTGCGCCATGCATCACTGCAGTCCAATTATACAAGTAACCATAAGTTAAAACGTTATCCCTTTTGTCGTTAGGATAGTAACGGTAAGGCGTTCGATAACGTGCTGAGCTACCCATCGGGATAGTTGTTCCATCGGCATAGCGGGTGGTGCGTAGGTTTTCGGCCATCCACATCTGGTTGCCAATCTTTACCGTTTTGTACTCATTGCCATCGATATCGCTTACCGTTACACTCTCCGTGCGCACTTTAAAGAGAAAATTGTCCCCTTTCAGTTGTTCACACTCAGCCAAAACATCCCAAACTACTGTTTTTCGGCCTGGAGAGATATTTTTTCCCACATCTCCTGTTACCTTGTACAACTTCTGATAATTTTTGCCGCCATCAGCTGAGAAATAGACCGAAATATCTGCTGGGTTATCCAACGTGTAGGTAATATAAATCTGTTTTTCCACCTGCTGCACCTCTATATCGCGCACTGTTTGTGCAGAGATTGTGCTACATATTGCAGCTAACAAAGATAAAATTAACAATCTAAATTTCACTACTTTCATTGTTCAGAATTATTTAGTAAATCTCCAATCTTTCCACGCTTCCTGCACCTGCAACGAGGTATTCACCTCTGGTGCTTGATCCTTTCTATTTACTCGCAGGCTGCTTTCAACTACATTACTATTTAGATAATCAAACAACTCTCCATAAGTGCAATCCCCCCTACTTTCTTGTAATTTTTTCAATAAAAAGTAGGTAAACATACCATGTTTTTTATCAGAATAGGGCAATGCCACTTGGTCGGCAGTGGTGGCAGAAAAGACAACAATATTACCTGAGAGTTTATCCTTTTGAGGTGTTACTTTAATTCCACGAGATGCCAGCAAGCCCATATCTCGACCACCTCCACTAAAACAAGCATCGAGGAATACAGTAATTTTCTGTGCTTGTGTAGCACTAAGTTTTTGGTATAGGTCGTATAATGCAATTGCTGATGAAAGATTGGTTACATTAACATCAACAGGAATCAAATAGGAAGTTTTGGTAAGTTCATCAGGGAAACCATGGCCTGCGTAATAGAAAACGATCTCCGCTTGAGGGTCGTGTGCAGCTAAACGGGTAATAAAATCGATCTCTTGATTCATTTTTGCTGCAGTGGCATTGCTCAAGAATGAGATATTCTTCGCTTCGATACCCAACGTTTTCTCACAATATTCCTTAAACATAGTAGCATCTTCGGCAGCAAATGGAACATCTTGCTCACTATTCAAACCATTTTGGTAGGAGTGATAATCATAATTTCCAATAATAAGTGCATAACAATGGGGATTTATTTTTTCGGTCTGAGGAATATTCTTATCCACATCGGAATGAAGCTGAACATCTACGATACTTTGTGTAACTTGCGCAGCAACCTCAATAGTTTGATGCGATGTTAAAGGTTGATTCAAAGTCAAATTAATCTCTTTATTTTCGCCATATTTCTTATATTTTTCGGAAATTTTTATAGATAAAGGCAACACAATTTCTTGATACTTAGCATTAACCAACAACTGAAAATCAAGCGTTCGAGCCTCTCCAGATGGCCATTGTGAAAATTGGAAAAGATCTTGTGCGCTAACATTATATACATTCTGAGGGTATACTAATTCCACATATACATCTTCAGCCGGACCTTGTCCTACATTTTGCAACAAAACTTTCAAATTAAAGGGCTTACTCTTCTCTAAAACACCACCATTATCTCCTGAAACTAGATAATCTTTTACAACAATAGATGGAGATTGAAATTTTCTGGTTTGAACCTTTACCTTATAGTGATCTGTGTCAAAGCCCAGCGGTTCCTTAACATATACTGTAAACTCTGCAGATCCATCAATAGTATTCATATTAGCAACTATAGGGAATTCTACTATTTCTGTCGTTCCTACCTTAATAGTTGACAAGTTTTTACTCTGACAGGTAATACCATCTATATCTCCAACAGCCTCAATTTTAGCTATTAACCCAATTCCATCGCCCATACCAACATTTTTCAACTTCATAACAATCTTACACGACTCATTGACATCGATTGCATTATTTCCGTCGGCATCCACAAAATATGGTTGTTCTACCACCTCCCATAGTGGCGGACGAACCTCTTTAACGATATTAAAACTCATTCGAGCAGATGTCGCCTCCGATTGTGCAAAGCTGATATTTGCCAACAAGAGTAACAAAGAAAGTAAACCTATATTCTTCATAAACTTTGATTATGGTTTTATATATTTGTAGTTCCTGCGGATTCCCTACGCAAGAAGATAAATTCATAATCAAAGACACATAAAAAAAGCGCAGGAATCTGATCTTCGCTTATCCCGCAAATCAGGCTCTCGCATTGCCATACTCCCGAAGATAAGCAATGCCGAAGCCCACGCTATATACATATGTAATAAATATGCATAACCATGAACATTGACCATTGCCTTATCGTGCGGGAGTTGTTGAATTTGCGAGATTCGATTTACCACAGATAAGACGTTGATACAACGCCTTTTAAATATATCTATCACCCTCCCTTACCCTTTGTCAAAGGGCTTCGGTTGTTTGACGATGCAAAAATACAAAAAATATCATACAAAACACACAAAAATTAATTATTGGTGTCCGATAAAAATTTCAAAGGGCATAAAAGTGTGTCTCAATCGCTGATTTAATGCGGTTGAGATTCTTTTTGTGATTTACAAACCCTCTCTAACCCAAAGGGGCAAAATTCTGCTTTTACAATCCAAATAGATTTAATGATTTCAAAAACCAAACGTTACGACTTCTTTTCATATAATTGTGCTAATCCCGATACATTTTAAACAAAAAAACGGAGACGCATTTGCATCTCCGTTTCCACACACAATTAGAAAAAATTATTTTTTGAAATATCTGTTATACAAACCTTCAAAACCTCTTCCGTGGCGTGCTTCATCTCTTGCCATTTCATGAACGGTGTCGTGAATTGCATCGAGACCATTTTTCTTAGCACAAACAGCGAGGTCAAATTTTCCTTGAGTTGCACCATATTCGCAGTCAACTCTCCATTTAAGATTATCTTTAGTGGTAGCTTTCATATTAGGCTCTAAATCTTCACCTAAAAGTTCAGCAAATTTAGCAGCGTGTTCTGCTTCTTCGTATGCAGCTTTTTCCCAATAAAGACCAATTTCTGGATAACCTTCTCTGTGTGCAATTCTAGCCATACATAAGTACATACCTACTTCTGCACATTCGCCATTAAAATTAGCCATCAATTGCTCAAAAATGTACTTTTTATCCTCTTCTGAAATGTCAGGATTGTTTTTAACAGTTTTTGCATAAACACCATATTCATGTTCAGCGGCTAAGGCTGCGCCTTCTTCCATTTCTTTAAATTTAGTTGCAGGAACTTTACAAACAGGACATTGTTCTGGTGCTGTTTCTCCTTCGTGAACGTAACCACATACTGTGCAAATCCATTTCTTTTTCATATTCGTAATTTTTTAGGTTGGTAATTATTTTTGTTTATTAATACAATCTTCACATAATCCTTTGTACATCAATTGCACTTCTTGAATTTCAAAATTTTTAGGAAGACCTTTATGTTCAATATTTTCTACAGGAAAATCATATAAATTATTGCAAACATTACAGAGAAAATGAGCGTGCGGAGCTGTACAACCATCGTAGCGTACACCTTTATCATCGTGATTCAACGACAAAATCACACCTTTTTCTGCAAATAATTTCAACGTTGAATAAACGGTTGTACGTGAAAGCGTGGGCATAGAGGGTAACAGCGACAAATAGATGTCGTCCGCATGTGGATGTGCTTTAGTTTGAAGCAGATAACTCAACACCGCCAACCTCTGCACCGAAGGCTTAATCCCGCGCTCAATAAGTAGTTTGTATATTTCAGTTTTCATTTTTATTCTGTAATGATTACAAATTTAAATCGAGTGCAAAAGTATATTTTTTTTCAATAGCAACAGCGGCTTTTGATAAAAAAAAATTACCTATAGTTACAAATACGCTTATAATGAATTTATAGTGAATAATATAAGCACTTAATTTAGACATATTATAAATTTGTTTTTCTAATCTAAAATGAAATTTAGAGAATAAATAATTTTTAATTTTGCATTTCAAAATTGCAGATAATGAAACAAATCTATCCCATAAAAATCTTTCTAGCTTCCGTTCTATTTTTATTAATATCCATTAATAGTTTTGGACAGAACTATACGATGAGCAATTCCCCTATTACCACTTGCTCAGGCACTTGGATGGATCCAGGAGGCACAAACAATTATTCTAATTCGCAAAACTTTACGCAAACAATAACTGCCACTGATGGACAATTACAAATTACGTTTAATTCATTTGAAACGGAAAGTGTTAGTTTTGATTGGTTAGAGATTTACGATGGTGCAAGCACTAATTCAGCGCTAATTGGGAGATATGGGGGTAGCAACAATCCTGGAACAATTACAGCAACGGGAAGTAGTTTGACTTTTGTTTTTCATAGCGATGGAAGTGTAAACCGATCAGGTTGGTCAGCCACGCTTAGTTGCTATAACCCAATACCTACAGCAATGACCTCATCAACACTGAATACTTGCAGTTTATACTACGCTGATCCAGGTGGAGAAAACAACTATAACAACAATTTGGATATGGTCCAAACCATCAATTCTGATATGCCCAATGCTATTGGAATGGATATTACATTTAGTGCATTTTCACTATCTGCAGGAGATACTTTATGGATTCATGCTGGAAACAGTACAAACGCACCATTGATAGGCACATATACGGGCACTCAACTTCCCAACAATATTTCAACGCCAAGTTTGTCTGTTACTTTTCATTTTGTAAGCAATAACACAGGAAACTCTATAGGTTGGCTTGCAAATATCAGTTGCGAACAATGTATTTCAGTATCCACATTGCAAGGCAGCCCCTGTTTTCCCGATGTTTCTTCATCAACAGGAGTTGCAGCTAGTCCTTTTTGCGAAGATGAAAACCCTTACGGCATCACTTTTCCATCAGAAACAGGGACAAATTTTAACGGGTACGATTTTTTTGGATTGAGTGAATACTCTAATGTAGGATGTTTGGGATCAATTCCAAGACCATCGTGGTACTATATGCAGATTAATACACCCGGCAACCTACTACTACAAATTGAACAGAACTCTATTGCCACTGGAAACGGCTTAGATGTTGACTTTGCTTGCTGGGGGCCTTTCCAAGCAACAGACCAAAATGATTTTCTTCAGAAATTATGCTGCGGAGAATACGAATTTCACATCAATTCCCATTCATCTCACGTTCCAAGTGCGAGCAGCGGGAATCACACAAACGATATGGGAGGTTACCCCTACGGAAATCTTATCGATTGCAGTTTTTCGGCTCTTCCATACGAATGGTGTTACATCCCCAATGCGCAAAGTGGAGAGTTCTATTTACTACTTTTAACCAACTATAATGGTGGCGCTGCTAATATTAGTTTCAATTCTGTAGCACAATACTCTACTGCAAATACCAACTGCGAGCTTTTGGCCTTAGTTACTAATAATGGTCCCTTATGCGAAGGAGACTCATTACAACTGATTTGTAACAACAATCAAACCAACGCCACTTTTGCTTGGAGCGGACCTAACGGGTTTACTTCAACTATTCAGAATCCTACAATTCCCAATGTTGGTACGCAACATAGCGGAGAATACACATTAGTAATTACTGCTGGAGGCCACACTTCTGCACCTGCAACCACAACCGTGGTTGTAAACAGCAATCCAGAACTGCAACTTAATGTTACAGATTCTATTCTCTGCTTGGGAGAAAGCACCCAAATATCCGTCTCAGGCGCTACCAACTACACATGGAATCAAGGACTTTCTGCCCATAATAACCAAACAGTTACACCAACAGCTACAACTACATACACTGTTATTGGCAGTAACAATAATTGTAGCGATACCGCATCCGTTGAAATTTCTGTTGTACCACCTCCTGTTCCTAATATTGTAACTCCATCTGGAACTTTTTGTCCTACCATAGGTTCGGTAAATATTAATGCTACTGTAAGCAATGGAACAAATCCTATTCAGTATAACTATACTGGCGCGAACTTTGTCAACCCGACATCGCAAAATAGCGAAATTCTAATAGATTCATCAGATTGTAATCAGGTGATATTGTTGACATTAAATGTTACCGACTTTCACGGTTGCACAGGCATGGATACCGCTTCTATTACCATTTTAGACAATAGTGCTCCCGTAGTTACCCTACCCATTGCTGCACAAGATGCTGAGATTAACAATCTACAATACGTAATTCCTGACTTGAGCGATCTAGTAGAGAATCTCACCTCTGACAACTGTTGGGAAAATGCGCAACTTACCTTTACTCAATCGATAGCAGCAGGCACTCCCATTACAACAACCACAACGGTAACAGTAACGGTTACGGACCCTTGCAACAACACTACGCAGGTATCTATTGTAATAGAAGTTCCAGATGCGCTCATTCCCGCCATTACGGACCAAAACAACATCTCCTGCTTTGGAGGCAACGATGGAACCATTTCTGTACAAGTAGTAGGAGGCGTAGCTCCATATAGCTACAATTGGAGCTGCACACCACCGCAAACTACTGCACAAGCGCAAAACTTGCCAGCGGGTACCTATACTGTTACCATCAGCGACGTGAACGGCATCACCACGACTATCTCCGCTACGCTTACCCAACCAGACTCACTGCAACTCACCTACACTAAAGAAACCGCTACCTGCGACCAAGCAAATGGAGCAATTTTTATCAATATTTCTGGCGGTACAACTCCCTATAACTATAATTGGAGCAATGGCTCAACAAGTGCGAACCTGACAAACGTTACCGCTGGAGAATACACACTTATCGTAACCGATGCTAATGAATGTACAATCACTATTACCGACTCCATTGCTAATATTCCAGGTCCCGTCATTGATAGCATAGAAATTACCGACGAAACCTGCCACTTAGCAAACGGTGCTATCACCATTTCCCATTCGGGCGGGACTGCACCCTATCACTACCAATGGTCTGAGCAAACCGTTAATCAACCGAACATCAATAATTTATCCACTGGAAATTATAGTGTTACTATAGAAGATGCTAATGGATGCATCGTGGAAGCAGAGACTTTTGTAGGCGAATTTTCGTTTACTGCAGGAGTAGAATCAGTAACACCAGATATCTGTGAGCAACAAAATGGAACTGCAACACTCTTCGCTCAAGGTGGGAGTGGAAATTACACCTATGATTGGCGAAATATTGAAAATTTTGAAGAGAATCGCGCTTTCGACCTCGCAGCAGGAATATACTCCGTTACCGTTATCGACTCTGTTTGCCAAATTCCACTCAATTTTACCATTACCAGCATTCCAATACCAATTGCTTGTATCGAAATGACTTCAACCTTTGCACAATATCTTACCAATCAAAGCATTCAATTCTTAGATTGCTCCGATTTTACTACCGATTGGTTTTGGGATTTTGGCGACAACTCTCACTCTACACTTCAAAATCCATCTCACATCTTTACTAATGCGGGCACCTATATAATTACTCTAACAGCTTCTAACGAATATGGTTGTACAGATAGTGATTCTATTTCAATAACCATAAATGAAAGCGGATTAGTATATATTCCTAACTCATTCACACCCAATGGTGATGGTTTAAACGACATCTTCAAGCCCATTTGCACTTACATACAACCCGTTGATTTTAATATGTATATTTTCAATCGCTGGGGTAATGAAGTTTTCCGAACCTCAGACATTAATGCAGGTTGGGATGGTACTATTAATGGGCAAAAAGTCCATCAAGTAACCGAATTCAACTTTATCATATTCTACCGTGATTTGACTGGAAAACCATTCAAAGAATCTGGATCAGTGCTTCTTATTCCTTAGCTTTGTTTTTACCTTTCCTAACTTTCACAACCTTTTTCAACTTTGTAACTTTCTGAAAATAGATATAAGAATAGTCAAAGCACTTTGGATGCCTCATTCAGAATACCTCTGTTTGCAGTGGTACTTTCCAAAAGCAAATAATTCCCAACAAAATAGGCATATTTGCTGAAACTACACAATTTTGGGGATACTTCCTAAACTTTCAATGAAATATTAGAATTGCTTATTGGACAATAATAATTTATTTATCTCTCTCCCCCACAGCTTTCTCCAACGCCTCGTACCAAGCTGCACCATATTTGCGAGTTAGTGCACCTTTTAAGAATTGATAAGCAGGCAACTTTAGATGATTTCCTTGCAAAACAGCACCGCTACAAACTTGCCAGCGATGATAGTTCAATGCTTCATAATCGGGGAGTTTCTTAATACGAATCGGATAAAGATGGCAAGAGATTGGCTTTGGAAAATCGATTTCTCCATTGGCAAAAGCCTTTTCGATAGCACATTGCGCTACACCATTCTCATCGTAACAGATATATGCACAAGCTTCGTCTGACAACAACGGCGTAACGAATGAACCTTCCATATCATAGTCAAAAGTACCGTCAGCATCCACCTTTTCAACACCCTCTGTCGTCATATATTTTTTGAAAATCGGATAGTTATCCTCCAAATCGCCTACCTCATCAGGGTCTATAGGTGCGCCTACATCACCTTCAATGCAACAGCAACCTTTACAATCATTCAAATCACAACAAAAGTAGTTGTCGATCAACTCTTCCGATACTAAAACACCCTCAACAATAAGCATACTATTTTTTCTTTTTAGTTAACAGACTTTTTATATCATTCAACTTCATCAAAGCTTCAACGGGAGTTAACGTATTAATATCCGTATCCATAATCTGATCTTTGATATCTAATAACAATGGGTCATCTAAAGCAATAAAACTCAGTTGATAACCTGGTGAGCGTTTTTCAATTTTAAGTTCCTTTCCACTTTGTGAATGGCTATTCTCCAACACTTGCAATACCTCTTCAGCTCTGCGCAACACCTGATTAGGCATTCCGGCCATACGCGCTACATGAATACCAAAACTATGTTCGCTTCCTCCAACTTCCAACTTCCTTAGAAACAATATTTTATTATTAATCTCTTTTACAGAAACATGATAATTTTTGATTCGAGAAAATTGTTTTTCCATATTATTCAGCTCATGATAGTGCGTTGCAAACAACACCTTAGCTCGATAACTTTTATGTTCGTGGAGAAATTCTGCAATTGACCACGCAATAGAAACCCCATCGTAAGTACTTGTTCCGCGACCAATTTCATCAAGCAGAATCAAACTCCGATTGGAGATATTATTCAAAATACTTGCGGTTTCGTTCATCTCTACCATAAATGTGGACTCACCCGTTGACAAGCTATCTGAAGCCCCAACGCGCGTAAAAATTTTATCCACAATGCTTAATCTGGCACTTTCTGCAGGTACAAAGCAACCAATTTGTGCCATCAATACAATGAGTGCCGTTTGTCGCAATAGGGCAGATTTACCCGACATATTGGGTCCTGTAATAATCATAATCTGCTGTACATCATTATCCAAATAAACATCGTTAGCGATGTAGCTTTCGCCTGGTGGCAACTGCTTTTCAATAACTGGATGGCGACCATTTTTGATATTAATAGCGGTCCCAGACTCAAAAATAGGTCGTACATAATGATTTTCTACAGAAATCTCTGCAAAACAGAGCAAAATATCCAATTTTGCCACCAAAAATGCATCTAACTGTATCATTGGAATATAATCCATCATACTGATGGTTAGTTCATTATAAAGTTTTGCTTCGATTTCCAAAATTTTATCCTCAGCACCTAAAATTTTAGACTCTAACTCTTTCAGTTCTTCTGTAATATAACGCTCTCCATTGGTCAGTGTTTGTTTTCTTACCCAACACTCTGGCACTTTATCTTTGTGAGTATTTGTTACTTCCAAATAGTAACCAAATACATTATTAAAACCGATTTTCAAAGAGGAGATACCTGTTGCCTCCGATTCTCGCTTCTGAATATCTGCCAAAATGGTTTTACTATTCACTGCTATTGCCAACAACTCATCTAAATCCTCGTTCACACCTTTATTAAAAACACCGCCTTTACTTACCACAACGGGCGCATCTTCATTAATCTCTTTCTCAATCCGATTGCACAATGTCAAGGCGGGGTTCAATTGTTCTGCAATCTTTTGTAATGCAGTATGTTGACTTTTTGCACAGCTATTTTTCAATTGTTCTACCGCACGTAACGAGCGACAAAGCTGCAGTATTTCACGAGGATTAATCTTTCCTGTTGCCAGTTTCGACAAGATTCTCTCCAAATCACCCACTTGATGTAATGTTTGCAGTAAAGATGTGGCTCCCTCTCGATCTTCGACAAAATGTTTAACCACCGAAAGACGCTCTTCAATCATTACTTGCTCCTTCAAAGGCATTACTAACCATTTACGTAGCATTCGTGAGCCCATTGGTGTTTGTGTTTTGTCTAAAATCTGCAGCAGCGTTACAGCATTTTCGTTATAAGATTGAACCAACTCCAAATTTCGGATCGTAAATCGGTCTAACCAAACATAGAGTTCCTCTTCAATTCTTTTTATCTTATTAATATGCTGAATTTTATAATTTTGAGTTTCATAAAGGTAGTGTAGGGCAGCACCTGCGGCAATAATTCCATCGGTTAATGTTTCCACTCCGAAACCTTTTAGCGAAGAGGTTTGAAAATGTTTGAGTAACACTTCATTTGCATAATCTGTTGTAAAAACCCAATCGTCGAAAGGAGCGAGCAAAAATTTATCGCCAAAAGATTCTTTGAATTGTGAAATTTGGGTTTTCAGAATTACCACTTCCGAAGGCTTATAATTTTGCAATAGTTTATCGATATATTCTCGGGTTCCTTCAGAAAGATAGAACTCTCCGGTAGAGATATCGACAAAAGCAATTCCAATATTTTTTTTATCATAGAAGATAGAAGCGAGAAAGTTATTTTCTTTCTGCTCCAACACTTTATCATTAACAGAAACTCCTGGCGTAACCAATTCTACCACACCGCGTTTCACAATAGTTTTCGTCATCTTTGGGTCTTCCAATTGTTCGCAAATTGCCACGCGGTGACCTGCGCGCACCAATTTAGGCAAGTACGCATCGATGGAGTGATGAGGAAAACCTGCCAACTCTATATAGGAAGCTGAACCATTGGCGCGGCGAGTCAATACAATTCCCAGAATCTGAGATGTCAGAATCGCATCTTCACCGAATGTTTCATAAAAGTCACCAACTCTAAAAAGTAAAATAGCATCAGGATGTTGAGACTTAAATTGATTATATTGCTTCATCAAAGGTGTTTCTGCAGCTTTTGCCATAATATCATATTTTATGATTTACAAATCCTCCGTTTTATATAAAAAAATAGTTATGAAAAAGATCCATAACTATTTTCGAGTATAGTTTTTTAGTTATCATCAACCACCACATTTAGAGTAGCCACAGGTAGTGCAAAGCATACACTTCTCTTGATATACAACGGTTTCCTGTCCACATTTAGGGCATTTCACACCTTTCTGTTTTGTGCCATCAGCTACAAATTTTTTCAGGGCACGGATAACACCATTTCTCCAAGAGTTAATAGATTCTTCACGGAAGTTGAGTCCAGAAATGATATTAATTACATTTTCAATTGGGATACCATGACGAAGGAGTGCTGAAATCATCTTTGCGTAGTTCCAAAATTCAGGATTGAAGCAACGATTTAAACCACGTATAATGATTTCGTATCCATCTTTATCGTTGTAATGAAAATCATACTGTTTATTTCCATTTTCATCTTTGAATTTAACGATAACGCCACGTTCTACGCTTTTAGGGATTGGCAACCTATCATCTTCCGTCTTACCGGTAAAAATTTCGTATGGTTGTCCATCTTTTGTTCCAACGAAAGCTACCCAATCTTCGCTATTATTTTTAAATCTTACAATTTCTGCCACCAATTCTTTTGGGCGTCTTTGCACCTTATTTTCTTCTGCAACTTTCTTTTTAGGCTTACTACTTGCCGAATTGAGCACGCCATCGCGAGAGCCTTCGCGGTAAACTGTCATTCCCTTACAGCCTGACTCCCATGCGCGCATATACAACTCACCCACAGTTTCTTTAGTAGTATTTTCTGGAAGATTGATTGTTACAGAGATTGAATGGTCAACCCATTTTTGGATAGCTCCTTGCAGTTCCACCTTTTTGATATAATCAGTATCTGCAGCGGTAGATTTGTAGTAGGGCGATTTTTTGACAAGCTCTTGAATCTCTTTTTCGTTCATTGCTTCCAAATCTTTAGAGGTAAAACCTTCTATTTTCGCCCAATCTGCAAACTTTGGGTGGCATACGAAATACTCTTCAAATGCATCGCCATTAATATCCTTTACGGTTTCTCGTTTGTTCAAGTCGTTAGGATTTACCTTTCTTCTTCGCTTGTAAACCACATTAAAAGCGGGCTCGATACCAGAAGTTGTTTGGGTACAGATGCTAACACTTCCCGTAGGCGCAATAGTCAGCAACGAGATATTTCTTCTTCCGAAGCGTACCATATCATTATACAACTTCTCATCTGCATCTTTAATTCTTAAGATGAATGGATTTTCGCTTTCCTTAATACAGCTATAAACGGGGAATGCACCACGTTCTCTTGCCATAGTTACTGATGAGCGATAAGCACTTAACGCCAATTGTTTGTGAACTTCCGTAGAAAAAGCAATACCATGCTCTGAAGCGTAACGAATATTCAACGCTGCCAGCATATCGCCTTCTGCAGTAATTCCCAAGCCTGTACGGCGACCTTTCAAAGTTTTCTGTTTAATCTTCTGCCACAATTCATACTCAACGCGTTTGACGTCAGCAGTCTCGGGGTCACTATTGATTTTATCAACTATCTTGTCTATCTTTTCGATTTCAAGGTCGATAATATCATCCATTAATCGTTGTGCATATTGAACGTGTTGCTTAAAAAGCGTCATATCGAAATAAGCATCTTCGGTGAATGGATTTTGAACGTAACTATAAAGGTTAATGGCAATGAGTCGGCAGCTATCGTAAGGACACAATGGAATCTCTCCACAAGGGTTGGTAGAGGTAGTTTTAAAACCTTCATCTTCATAGCAATCTGGTATTGCTTCGCGATGTATTGTATCCCAAAATAGGACTCCGGGCTCTGCAGACTTCCACGCATTATGTATAATTTTCTCCCACAATTGTGATGCATTAATAGCTTTTGAATATTTGGGAGTATCGGAATCGATTGGATATTTTTGGATATAATCTTTGCTCTCTTTTACAGCTTGCATAAATTCATCATCAACGCGCACAGATACATTGGCTCCTGTAATTCTGCCTTCTGTCATCTTAGCATCAATAAAATGTTCAGAATCAGGATGCTTAATAGAAATTGAAAGCATTAACGCACCACGGCGACCATCTTGAGCCACCTCGCGGGTTGAATTTGAGTAGCGTTCCATAAAAGGTACAACACCTGTTGAGGTAATTGCACTATTTTTCACTGGACTTCCAGCTGGGCGAATATGCGACAAATCGTGTCCCACGCCACCACGTCTCTTCATAAGTTGCACCTGCTCTTCGTCCATCTTGATAATTCCACCATACGAATCGGAACATGCATCGTTACCGATAACAAAACAGTTTGATAGCGATGAAATTTGGTAATCGTTACCAATGCCAGCCATAGGACTACCTTGGGGAACGATATATTTAAATTTTGCAAACAATGAATAGATGAGTTCTTCATCCATTGGATTGTTGTATTTTTTCTCAATTCTTGCGAATTCACGAGCTAAGCGGCGGTGCATTTGGTCGGGATTGCTTTCCAACAATTCCCCTTTATCATTTTTCAGCGCATACTTATCAATCCATACACCTGCTGCTAACTCATCGCCCTCGAAATATTTGACAACATCCGCAAAAATTTCATCCTTCGTATAAATTCTCTGTTCAGAATTTTCCATCTCTTTCTTTTCCTCTTTTTCTTCTTTTTCTAACTCTAAAATCTCCTGTGAAGAAAACATATCCATAGCAGATTCGCTTCGAGATAATTTTTCTAAATGTTGATCTCGAGAATCTAAAATTCGCTGCATTGTGGCTACTTCAGCATCTTTTCTTTTTTCTTCTGATGTCAGTTCATCCACAAAACTAAACAGAGACAAATCACTACCCATACTATATTACTTTTACAATTTAATACAAAATGCACACATTTTAGGCGATAATCCAAAAAAGCAAAGTTTAAAAGAAATATATATTACTATAAATGAGCACGATGCAGATATGTTACTCCTCAGAACTCGCGACTGCTAAAATAGAAAAAGCGAGCAATTTCTCACTCACTTTTTCTGACTTTATATCAACAAAATGATGTTGGTATTTTTTTTACTTGATTAATAGACAATTAGAGAAAAGAGGTTTTAAATACTCATTTTTTCTCCAAAATTTGTGGCAGAATTAATTTTTTTTATCAAACCTTTCAAAACAGTTCCTGGTCCAAATTCTGTGAAAATTTCCGCACCATCGGCAATCATATTCTGCACTGTTTGTGTCCATCTTACAGGGCTTGTCAACTGCTTAATAAGGTTATTTTTTATGGTTTCTGGATCTACTGATGGAAGTGCGTTGCAATTTTGGTAGATAGGACAGATAGGTGAGTGGAATTTTGTATTTTCAATAGCAGTTGCTAATTTCAAGCGTGCGGGTTCCATCAACGGGGAGTGAAAAGCACCCCCAACATTAAGGGGCAACACGCGGCGCACACCAGCAACTTTTAACGCTTCTGCAGCCAGTTCCAGCCCTTTAAAACTACCCGAAATTACTAACTGTCCTGGAGCATTATAATTGGCAGGAACCACAACTTCATCTATTTGCGCACATATTTTCTCTATTGTTGCATCGTCCGAACCGATAACAGCAGCCATTCCTGATGGATTAGCTTCGCAAGCTTCTTGCATTGCATTTGCACGTTTGGAAACCAAAACCAATGCGTCCTCGAAGGCGAGTGCACCACAAGCCACCAGCGCACTGAACTCACCTAAAGAGTGCCCTGCAACCATTGTTGGCCGACATTGGCTCAACATTTTATACTCTACTACTGAGTGTAAAAATACGGCTGGCTGCGTGATATGAGTCTGCTTTAGTTCTTCATCTGTGCCCTCAAACATCTTCTGGCTCAACGAAAAACCTAAAATCTTATCTGCCGTTTCAAACATCTTTTGTGCTTCAGGAAACTTCTCATAAAGTTCTTTTCCCATTCCTGAAAATTGTGCTCCTTGACCAGGAAAAACAAATGCATTCATATGTTTCTATTTTTGTTCTCCAATAATAATACTATATGTATAACCATTAGAAGAGTTATTTTTCTCCTCCTTTTCTGTTTTGGTTAATGTTTTACAGGTATATTGTAATTGAAAAGTTTTCTTCTCCTCTTTCCGTAGTCTGAAATGTATATTCAACTTTTGATTGGCTTTCAAGCGTACTCCATGATTAAAAGCCTTTCCGTAACGCAACAAACCCACCAAACGAACAGCTTCTTCATCACAAGAAGGGAATAAACCTTTTACTACACGAATATTTTCAATTCCACCTTCGTCATTCACCTCGTAAGCAACAGCTACTGTTCCTTGGATATTCTGTTCCAGAGCATCTTGCGGATAGCGAAGTTGTGAAGATATAAATTCGCGCAATGCCTTCTTACCACCAGGATATTCAGGCATCTGTAAAAAGCGTTTCTCTTTCTTTTCCTTAGGAGGCATTGCGCAAAATTTGAATCTTAATATCTATATGTATCAGGTTTGAACGGACCTTCTACCTTAACGCCGATATATTTGGCTTGTTTTTCGGTTAAAGTGGTCAGTTTTACCCCAATTTTTGACAAATGTAAGCGTGCTACCTCTTCATCTAAATATTTAGGAAGATTATAAACGCCTACTTCATAATCTTTTTGCCACAAATCTAATTGAGCCATTGTTTGATTAGTGAAAGAGTTACTCATTACAAATGAGGGATGACCTGTAGCACAACCTAAATTCACCAAACGTCCTTCTGCCAAAATAAAAATAGAGTGGCCATCAGGGAAGATATATTCGTCCACTTGTGGTTTGATGGTACGTTTAGTGATATGTGCTTGATGTTCAAAAGCAGCTACTTGGATTTCGTTGTCAAAGTGTCCGATATTGCAAACAATCGCTTGGTCTTTCATTTTGTTGAGGTGATCAACAGTGATAACATCACAATTTCCTGTACAAGTGATATACAAATCACCTTCAGCAAGGGCATCTTCTACGGGTTTTACTTCGTAACCTTCCATTGCTGCTTGCAAAGCACAAATAGGGTCAACTTCGGTAACAATAACACGAGCGCCATACGATTTCATAGATTGTGCACAACCTTTACCGACATCGCCATAACCACAAACTACGGCAACTTTTCCTGCAATCATTACATCTGTAGCACGTTTAATTCCATCTGCTAATGATTCTCTACAACCATATTTATTATCGAATTTTGATTTGGTTACAGAATCGTTTACATTGATAGCAGGTACTAATAATTCTCCATTTTCCATCATTTGATACAAACGGTGAACACCAGTTGTTGTCTCTTCTGAAACGCCACGCAACTCTTTTACTAAATTATGCCAACGTTGAGGGTCTTCTGCCAACGTTTTCTTTAATTGCGCAAAAATCACTGCTTGCTCTTCACTTTCAGGTTCTTTATCCAAAACGGAAGCATCATTTTCTGCTTGATAGCCCATGTGAATCAACAAAGTTGCATCGCCGCCATCATCAACAATCAAATTCGGACCTTTTCCACCTGGAAAAGACAACGCTTGGTTAGTACACCACCAATAATCTTCCAAAGATTCGCCTTTCCAAGCAAACACAGCAACGCCAGAGGCTGCAATTGCTGCTGCTGCATGGTCTTGTGTGGAAAATATATTACAACTACACCATCTTACTTCTGCGCCAAGGTGTACTAATGTTTCAATCAAAACTGCAGTTTGAATAGTCATGTGAAGACTTCCCATAATGCGAGCTCCTTTCAGTGGCTTACTATCGCCATATTTCTCTCTTAACGCCATCAAACCTGGCATCTCTTTTTGAGACACTTCAATATCCTTGCGGCCCCACTCTGCTAAACTAATGTCCGCAATTTTGTACTTTAATTCGCAATCAGTCATAATTTTATCTGTTTATAATTCATAAATAAATACAGCGGCAAAAGTACATTAAAGTTTTGAATCTCCAACTCATAAAAATTAGTGATTCATTTCCACTTTTTTACTATCTTTGCAGCCTTGTACTAACTTAACATAAATCTTTATGAAAGACCTTAAAAATTATATTGAAGCGAACAAAGAACGCTTTTTAGAAGAGTTATATAGCCTTCTCAGAATTCCTTCTATTAGTTCTAAAAGTGAACACAAACCTGATATGATTCGCTGTGCTGAACGCTGGAAAGAGTTACTACTTGAAGCAGGCGCTGACAAAGCTGAAGTTTGTCCTACCGAAGGAAATCCTGTAGTGTATGGAGAAAAAATAATTGACCCCAAAGCTCCTACTGTTGTGGTTTATGGTCACTACGATGTGATGCCTGTTGACCCCGAAGAACTTTGGAATACCAAACCTTTCGAACCAGAAATTATTGATGGAAGAATCTACTGCCGCGGTGCAAATGATGATAAAGGCCAATCCTTTATGCACGCAAAAGCTTTCGAATATTTGGTAAAAACCAACCAATTAAAATGCAACGTAAAATTTATGCTTGAAGGAGAAGAGGAGATTGGAAGTACCAGTCTTTATGGTTTCTGCGAAGCAAATAAAGAAAAATTAAAGGGTGATATCATCTTGGTTTCTGACACCTCAATGATTGCTATCGATACACCTTCAGTTACAGTAGGTCTTCGCGGTTTGAGCTATTTAGAAGTGGAAGTTACGGGACCTAATAAAGATTTACATTCTGGTCTTTTTGGTGGTGCAGTGGCAAACCCAATCAATGTGCTTTGTCAAATGATCTCTTCACTTATGAATGAGAAAAATCAGATTACCATTCCTCATTTCTATGATGATGTTATCGAAATCTCTACAGAAGAACGTGCTTTGATGGCTCAAGCTCCTTTCAACCTTGACGAATACAAAGCTGCTCTTGATATTAAAGAGGTTCATGGTGAGGAGGGATTCTCTACCATTGAACGTACGGGAATCCGCCCAACTCTTGACCTTTGTGGAATTTGGGGCGGTTATACAGGAGAAGGCGCAAAAACTGTTCTTCCTTCCAAAGCAACGGCTAAGGTATCTATGCGATTGGTACCTAACCAAGATTCTCACAAAATTAGCGAGTTGTTCCAAAAACATTTCGAATCTATTGCTCCTGATTATGTGAAAGTAAAAGTTACACCTTGCCATGGCGGCGAAGCTTACGTATCCCCTATCGATATGCCTGCATACAAAGCAGCTGAAAAAGCTTATATGGAAACTTTCGGCAAGCGACCAATCCCTACTCGTAGCGGCGGAAGTATTCCAATTATTGCCGGATTTGAAAAGATTTTGGGAACGAAATCTATCTTAATGGGATTCGGGCTTGAGTGCGACGCAATACACTCTCCTAACGAAAGTTACTCTTTAGATCAATTCTTTAAAGGAATTGAAACCATCCCTTATTTCTACAAATATTACGCTGAATTAGCATAAAAATAAACAAAAAGTATTCCCAAAAGTTATCTATTGGGAATACTTTTTTAAAAAAACACGATATGAATATTAAAGTGCTAATTTCTGGCTGCGAGAAGTGTAAACACACCTATACACTACTGAAAAATGCTGCCGATAAAATGGCTAACCATGAGGTTACGGTTACAGCTGTTGATGACATTCTTGAAATTCTAAAATATGATATCATCTCACCTCCAGCCGTTATCGTAAATGAAAAAGTTGTACGTAAAGGTCATATTGAAAACGAGGAGAAAGCCGAAGAACTTCTCCGCCAACTCCTACAAAAATAAAGGTATGAAGAGAATGTTTTTTTTCCTTCCATTACTGACAATCCTATTTGGAAATTGCCAAAATGGAAATAACCAACCCAAAACAAATATAGAAAAAGAGGGTGTTAATATTCTCTATTTCCATGGCGAACATCATTGTAAAGTATGTGAAGCCATCGAAACAAATACGCAAATAGTAGTCGATTCACTCTTCTCCGACGCAGTGAAGGAAGAGAAACTTTTTTTCCATATCATCGACTTTTCTAAACCTGAAAACGAAAAAATTGCCGACAAATATCAGGTGGCTTGGGATGCCCTACTAATTGTAACCCAAAAAGGTGAAAGTTTAACCACACACAATCTTACCGATTTTGCCATCACACAAGCGCCCAACAATCCTGAAAAATTCCAAAACCGATTAATAGAAATTATCTCTGAAGAGTTACGCTAATGGAAATTATCAATAATATTCTAGCTAACAACAACTTACCTATTATAACTACAATTCTTCTAGGAATTATTGTTGCTACGCATCCCTGTATTTTAGCCACCAATATCACTGCTATTGGTTATATTGGCAAAGACCTGGGTAACAAAAAGTTAATATTCAGAAAAGGATTACTATATGCTTTAGGACGCACAATTGCTTACACACTTTTAGGCATCGGTTTAATTTTTATATTGAAAACGGGTGCGGAAGTATTTCCAATTACAAAATTTTTCAGCCGCAACGGACAATATTTATTACCTCCAATTTTGCTTATTTTTGGTGCGATTATTCTTTGGGGACACAAATTTACTTTCCACGCTCGCAATGTCAGCGCTGAAAAGGGAGAAAAGTTAAAAACACGCGGATTGTGGGGAGCATTCCTATTAGGTTTGCTCTTTGCAATGGCATTTTGTCCAACAAGCGCATTTCTCTATTTTGGAATGCTAATTCCGCTTGCCTCCTCGACACCAGGTGGCTATTTCCTTCCAATTGTTTTTGCCATAGTTTCCGCAATCCCTGTAGTATTAATTGCTTGGCTATTAGCATTTAGTATTGAAAAAATTGGAGAATTTTACAACAATATTAAAAAATTTGAAAAGATTTTCCGCCTTCTCGTTGGCAGTATTTTCATTCTCTTCGGCTTATACAAACTGATAGAATTGTTCATACATTAAACCAGAGACAATAAATAATAAGTAAAAGGCGTGTGAATTTCTCATTCATATTATCTTGTAAAAATAATCTCCAACAAAACACTATCTGAAAGGCGAGCTGCAAAAAAACATCACCACCTACACAAATTTACTGTTTGCATCAACACTTGCTTATTCAGAAATGCTATTATGTGAAGAAAATTTACTCGTTACCTTTCTTTAACTCTAATAAGAAAAAGTTCAACTATTGACATTTCTTGTCGTACAAACCTTCGACAAAAACTCATTTAATCATATTGATTTTTTTTATACTTTTGCCAACTATTTTTTAAAACCAAAACATATCCTACTATGAACGAATTTAATAACACCGAAAATCTAACAGAAGAGAACTATACTCCTGAAGAAACAACTTTGACTCCAGAACCTGAAAAGAAAGAGAAAAGTTGCAACAGCAAAACCTGCAACTATTTGTTTATGACATTTTTAACCATAGCCATAATTGTGCTGTATGTACTACATTTCCTTCCTGAGAAAGAAGCGAAATTCACGCCCAAACCTATAGAAGGAAAAGCAGGAAGCGGAGAGGTACTTTATGTCAACTTGGATAGCATCAACAACAATTACATATTAGTTGACCAACTAACCAAAGAAATTGAAGAGAAATATTCCCAAATGGAAGCTACTTTTGCAAAACGCGAAAAGGATTTTGAACAGAAAAGCGCACAATTCCAAGAAAATATGAATAAAGGAATTCTAACTGAAGTACAAGCACAATATGCGTACCAACAACTTCAAGAAGAATACCAACAAATCATGCTTGACAAAGAAAACGCTTCTATCGCGTTACAAAATGAACAAGCAAACTCCATTTCCGTTATTTACGACTCAATACAAAAAGTGGCTGATGTTATCAATGCAGAACGAAACGCATCTTACATTCTTCTTTATCAAGCAGGAAGTCCGTTTATGTTGCACGCAGATCCTACAAAAGATATTACAGATCAGATATTATTTGAGCTAAATAAGAAAGAACAAAATAAGTAACTTTTACAAGTTAATCATTATCAATATTTTACACAATAAAAAAAATATATCGTTACTTCAAAAATTTTCGTAATTTTGCCAGCCGAAAAAAAATAAAAAAATTAGTATGACAAAGAAAGAAACTTTAGGTGCAAAAAAAGAGAGCGCAGAAGCTCAAAATGATAACTTTATTACTAAACTTTTCAGTTTTTTCAAGAAATATAGCAATCTTGTTTACGGAGTTTGTATTGCTATTTTAGTAATTGCTATTGGCTTAATCTGTTTCAACAGATTTTACCTTCAACCACGAGCAGAAAAAGCTTCTTTAGCAATGACAAAACCTATCGAATATTTAATGACTGCAAGTCAAACCGCTGATTCTTCTGCTTTTATGCTTGCATTGGAAGGTGATGAAGAATTTGATGGTTTCTTGAATATCATTTCTGATTATAAAATGACTCCAACTGCAAATACAGCAAAATATATGGCTGGCGTTTGCTACTTTGGTTTGAAAGATTATGAAACAGCAGTAGAATATCTTCAACAATTTAAACAAAAAGAGGATTACATTTGGTACGGTTGCCAAGGTCTTATTGGTGATTGCTATGATGAACTAGGAGATACTAAGCAAGCACTTGCTTTCTACAATAAGTCTATCAAAAACCAAGAGAATGATTTCTACAATGCTACCACACTTTTCAAAATTGGACAAATCTACGAAAGAGAATCTAATTGGGAAAAAGCATACGAAGCCTATAGTACAATTCAAAATGATTATGCTACAGAATATGCTAATATGGGCATTGACAGATACTTGGAAAGAGCTAAAGTCAACGCAGGCAAATAATGAAGAAAAAAAATCTCTCTCAATACACCCCTATCGCTAATGCTGACAATTCCCAATATAAGATTGGAATTGTTGTCAGTGAATGGAATGATAATGTAACTAATGCATTAAAGGAGGGTGCTATTGATACTTTAAAGAAAGAGGGTGTATCGCAAATTATTGTACACTCTGTTCCTGGAAGTTTTGAACTCCCCTCTGCAGCTGCTATGTTGTTAGATTCTGATGAAGGGATTGATGCTGTAATCTGTATCGGTTGCGTGATACAAGGTGATACTCGTCACTTTGATTTCATTTGCGATGCCGTTGCTAATGGTGTTATGCGCGTAAGTTTGGATTATGGTGCACCTGTAATCTTCGGCGTTCTAACTTGCAACACAATGGAACAAGCCATAGAAAGAGCAGGTGGCACACACGGAAACAAAGGCGTAGAAGCTGCGGCCACTTGCTTAAAAATGATTCAATTGCAGAGAAAACTAAATTAGAAACAGAAAAATGAGAGTCCTATTTATGGGTACTCCAGAGTTTGCCGTTGGCACTTTGGATGCAATATATCATTCTCATCACGAAATCGTTGCTGTTGTTACCGCTACAGATAAACCTTCAGGACGCGGTCTGAAAATACAACATTCCGAAGTAAAGGAGTATGCGCTAATTCATAATCTTCCTATACTTCAACCCGAAAAACTAAAAGACCCTGAATTTATCGATACATTAAAAAGTTTTAACGCCGATATTTTTGTCGTAGTTGCATTTCGTATGCTTCCTGAAGTGGTTTATTCTATCCCTAAAATGGGAACATTTAACGTTCACGCTTCCCTACTACCCAACTATCGAGGAGCTGCCCCTATCCATCACGCCGTGATTAATGGAGAAAAGGAAACCGGTGTTACAACATTCTTCCTAAATCAAGAGATAGATAAAGGAGACATTATCGGAAGTAAAAAAGTTGCTATTGGCGATACAGAAACTACAGGAGAATTATACCAAAGATTGATGATTGCAGGTGCCGAATTGGCTGTAGAAACTTTAAATGCCATTGAAAAGGGAACTGCACAAAGAAGAAAACAAGAGGAAATAGGCATATTAAAACCTGCTCCTAAAATTTTTAAAGAGGATACGCATATTTTTTGGAACGATACCGCACAAAATATTTTTAATAAAATTCGAGGCTTAGCACCCTTCCCTGGATCTTTTTCTCTCATAGAAAATCATCGTGGAGAGTCATTTTTTATCAAATGGATAGAGGTAGAAATGACACAAATAAAAGTCCAAGACCCCCCTGGAACCATTGTTACTGATGGTAAAAAATATTTACATATTGCTACACAAGACTACCTCATTTCTATCAAAAAATTACAATTTCAGGGCAAGTCTAAGATGGAAGTTAAACAATTCCTTTCTGGGTTCCATTTTAAAAATTATAGTATTTCCTTGAAATGATATAAAATATTTTACATTTTTGCAGTATTTATAAACAAAAACAACCATTTAAGTCAACATATTCATTTTTTTTGTAAAACTTCATTGTTAGAAAAAAATTTTTATATTTGCAAACTAAAATCAACAAGAAGTATAACCCTTAAATTTATTAACATGAACAAAGCTGATTTAATCAACGCAATTGCTGAAAAAGCTGATATCTCAAAAGTTCAAGCTAAAAAAGCATTAGAGGCATTTATCGAAATTACTACAGAAGCTTTAAAAAAGGACGACAAAGTTTCTCTTATAGGATTTGGCACATTTTCAACAACAATGCGTGCTGAAAGAATGGGACGTAATCCATTTACTCAAAAAGAGATGAAAATTCCTGCAAAGAAAACAGTAAAATTCAAAGTAGGATCAGAACTTAACAACCTATAACAGAAAAAACTAAAAAATTTAAAGCCCTATTCGGGCTTTTTTTGTTACTAGTAATATGATAACAAGATTTGAAGACCGAAATCTGCAAAACGAAATTTCGGAATACCTTAGCACCTTTCTCACAGAAGAACGATTAGAAAGAATCCATCACGTACTAAGCAATCGCACAAGATATTTAACAGTTGTAGTTGAAGACCTTTATCAAACTCAAAATATCAGTGCTGTAATGCGTAGCTGTGAATGTATGGGTATTCAAGATGTACACGTAGTAGAGGGTGAAAACGAATTTAACATTCATAAAGCTATATCAATGGGCAGCGACAAATGGTTGTCAATTCACCACTATCCGAAAGCGGAAGGAAATATGCGCCATTGCATTCAGCAATTGCAACAAAAGGGGTATCGCGTAGCAGCAACACTTCCAGGAAACGATAGTGTATACATGGAAGAACTTCCATTAGATAAACCTATCGCTTTTCTTTTTGGCACTGAATTAACAGGATTATCACAAGAAGCAATTGTCCATGCTGACTGTAGCGTAAAAATCCCAATGTACGGATTTACTACTAGTTTTAACATTTCCAATTCTGTTGCAATTATTGCAGATTATTTTACAGAAAAACTCAGAAAAACTTCCATAAATTGGCAATTATCTGAGGAAGAAAGAGATTATCTTCTCTGTGAATGGGTCCAAAAGTCAGTGAAAAACCCTGAATTACTGATAAAAAATTTTTTGGAGAAAAAAAGTTGTAGGTAAGAAAAAAAGTATTAATTTTGCACCCCTAATTTATAGGCAGAAAATTAATACGAATAATAATATTTTGAACAATGAAAAGAACATTTCAACCTTCAAACAGAAGACGCAGAAACAAACATGGATTTAGAGAAAGAATGTCCACTGCAAACGGACGTAGAGTTCTTGCTGCTCGTAGAGCTAAAGGCAGAAAAAAATTAACAGTTTCTGACGAAAAAATGGGACGCAAATAAGATTTATGCACACATTACAAAAAAGGTTCTAAGATTCTTAGAGCCTTTTTTGTTTTTAGAAAGTTAGGTTTCATAAAATGTAAAATCCAGAAATCTGTATTAAAATTAGCACTTTTTTTTGACAGATATTACTACACACCACAGAAATATTCTGTTTAAAAATTAATCTTATTGATAGTATAATTTCTAACAAGATCACTTAGTTTATATTCATAAAAATCTCTAATTAACTATATCACAAAGTTTTTCTAATCAACAATTCATAGTTTTGGATTTCAAAAAAGAAAAGAAAAAAAGATTTTTCCTCATCGAAAAAAAATAAAAAAAAGAGAGAATCGTGTATGTTTGTATAAAAAAAAATGGTATTTTTGGCAACTTTTTTAAGTTGAATTAATCCTTATAAACTCTTAATATGGAAAAAAACATTAAAGGAAAAATCTCGCAAGTCATCGGTGCTGTTGTTGACGTACGATTCGATGAAAATGTTACGCTTCCTAACATATATGATGCTTTGGAAGTTACCAAAGAAAATGGTGAAATTCTAATTCTTGAATGTGAGCAAGATATTGGCGAAAATACAATGCGTTGTATTGCGATGGATTCGACTGACGGTTTGAAACGCGGTATGGAAGTTATACCTACAGGCAATATGATTTCTATGCCAACAGGTAATATCAATGGCCGTTTATTGAACGTAATTGGTCAAACCATTGATGGCATTGACCCGATTGATTCACCTGTACGTAGAGGAATTCACCGTAACCCTCCTACATTTGAGAACCTCTCCACTTCTCAAGAGATTCTTTACACGGGTATCAAAGTTATCGACTTGATTGAACCATACGCAAAAGGTGGTAAAATTGGTTTGTTCGGTGGAGCTGGAGTAGGAAAGACCGTATTGATTATGGAGTTGATCAACAACATTGCGAAGAAATATTCTGGCATGTCCGTATTTGCTGGCGTTGGAGAAAGAACTCGTGAAGGAAATGACCTACTTCGCGAAATGATTGAATCTGGCGTAATCCGTTACGGCGAAGAGTTTAAAAAGAGTATGGAAGCTGGTGGCTGGGACCTTTCAAAAATCGATAAAGATGAATTGGCAAAATCTCAAGCTACATTAATTTTTGGTCAGATGAACGAACCTCCTGGAGCACGTGCTCGCGTAGCTTTGTCAGGTCTTACTGTAGCTGAATATTTCCGTGATGGTAACGAAAATGATGCAACAGGAAAAGATATCTTGTTCTTTGTGGATAATATCTTCCGCTTTACCCAAGCTGGTTCTGAGGTATCCGCACTATTAGGACGTATGCCTTCTGCCGTAGGTTACCAGCCTACTTTAGCAACTGAAATGGGTTCATTGCAAGAGAGAATTACCTCTACAAAACGTGGTTCTATCACCTCAGTACAAGCTATTTATGTTCCTGCCGACGACTTAACGGACCCCGCTCCTGCAACTACATTCTCTCACTTGGATGCAACAACAGTGTTGAGCCGTAAAATTGTTGAGTTGGGTATCTATCCTGCTGTTGACCCATTGGAATCTAACTCAAGAATTTTATCTCCAGACATCGTGGGTGAAGAACACTATCGGACTGCGCAACGCGTAATCGAAACTCTACAAAGATATCAAGAATTGCAAGATATTATTGCAATTTTGGGTATGGAAGAACTTTCAGAAGAGGATAAGAAAGTGGTTCATAGAGCTCGTCGTGTGCAACGTTTCCTCTCACAACCTTTCCATGTTGCTGAACAATTTACCGGTCTTAAGGGCGTATTCGTAAATATTGAAGATACTATCAAAGGTTTCAATATGATTCTTGATGGAGAACTTGACCACTTGCCAGAATCCGCATTCAACTTGGTAGGTACTATCGAAGAAGCAATTGAAAAAGGTAATAAAGAATTAAGCGAAGCAAAATAATATTTATGAGAATAGAAATATTAACCCCTGATACCAATATTTTTACCGGAGAGGTTTCATTGGTTCAACTTCCAGGATTGGATGGTTTATTTGAAATTCTTGATAACCATGCCCCTATGATTGCTGCGCTCACTCAAGGCAAAGCAAAAGTAGTTTGCAATGGTGAAACAAAATTCTTTGACATTACTGGAGGCGTTGTCGAAGTGTTGAAAAACAAAATTATCGTCCTCGCCTTATAATAAAAGAATCAAAATAAAAAAGGCTGCTCGAAAGCAGCCTTTTTTTATAACTTCACAACCTCTTTTAAAATATACCGATCTAATAACTAACTACTTAACAGCAAAAATTATTCTTATTCGTAAATAGAATTATTATTAATTATGGCAAAAAGACATTTAATTACAACCGCATTACCATACGCCAATGGACCACTACACATTGGCCACTTAGCAGGTGTTTATGTACCTGCAGATATCTATTGTCGATACCTACGCGCCAAAGGAGAAGAGGTTCTGATGGTGGGAGGTTCCGACGAACACGGAGTTCCAATTACCATTAAAGCCAAAAAAGAGGGTATTACTCCTCAAGATGTGGTCGATCGCTTCCACGCAATATTGAAAAAATCTTTCGAGGAATTTGGTATTACTTACGACATCTACTCTCGAACTTCAAGCGCACAACATCATAAAACGGCAGCCGAATTTTTTACCAAACTATATAACGAAAAGAAACTAGTTGAGCAAGTTACCCAACAATATTACGATGAAGAAGCGCAACAATTTTTAGCAGACCGATACATTACTGGAACTTGTCCGCATTGTAATAATGAGAAAGCATACGGAGATCAATGCGAAGCTTGTGGAACCTCGTTAAATGCCACTGATCTTATCAATCCAAAGTCAACCCTTAGCGGTAACGCACCTATTTTGAAAGAAACCAAACATTGGTATCTTCCATTAAATGATTATGAGCAATGGCTTCGCGAATGGATTTTAGAAGGACATCAAGAGGATTGGAAGAGCAATGTTTACGGGCAATGTAAATCGTGGATTGACCAAGGGTTGCATCCACGTGCGGTAACTCGCGACTTAAATTGGGGCGTAAAAGTTCCGCTACAAGAAGCTGATGGCAAAGTGCTTTACGTTTGGTTTGATGCACCTATTGGCTATATTTCTGCTACGCAAGAATGGGCAGCAGCTCACAACCAAGATTGGGAAAAATGGTGGAAAGATAAAGACACTCGAATGCTACACTTTATTGGAAAAGATAATATTGTTTTCCACTGCATTATCTTCCCGATTATGTTAAAAGCTGAAGGCTCCTATAATGTGCCTGAAAATGTACCTGCCAATGAATTTCTTAACCTTGAAGGTGAAAAAATCTCCACTTCACAAAATTGGGCAGTTTGGCTGCACGAATATCTCGAAGAGTTCAAAGGTAAACAAGATGTGCTTCGCTACACATTGACCACAATTGCGCCAGAGACTAAAGACGCTGATTTCACTTGGGCTGATTTTCAAGCCAAAAACAATAATGAACTTTTAGCAATTTTAGGAAATTTTATCAACAGAACGATCGTTTTAACACATAAATATTACCAAGGTGTAATTCCTGAATTAGGTACTCCAACAGAATTGGAGCAAGAAGTTTTGAATAAAATCAAAGAATTTCCAACATCAATTGGAAACTCTATCGAAAAATTCCGTTTCAGAGAAGCACTAGCTGAGTATATGAACTTGGCACGCTTGGGTAATAAATATCTTACCGATGCAGAACCTTGGAAAAAACAAAAAGAGAACCCTGAAGCAGTAAAAACAATCTTGCACGTTTCGCTTCAAATTTGTGCGGCTTTGTCCGTTTTAGGCGAACCATTCCTTCCTTTTACTGCAAAAAAAATTCAGAATATGCTTAACATTGATATTCACGAATGGGAAAAAGGAGGAAGAACCGACTTGCTTAAGGCAGGAGAAAAAATCAATTCAGCAGAATATCTTTTTGAGAATATTGATGATGCTACAATAGCTAAACAAATCAAGAAATTAGAAGATAGCAAAGCTAAAAAATTGATGGAACAAACGCCTGCTATAGAAGCAAAAACAGACGTAACTTACGAGGAGTTTAGTAAGATGGACCTGCGCGTTTGCACCGTTTTGGCTGCAGAAAAAGTGGCAAAAACAAAAAAACTTCTTAAACTAACCGTTGATACAGGTGTTGATAAAAGAGAAATTATCTCAGGAATTGCCGAATATCACAACCCTGAAGATCTTATCGGGAAACAAGTATTGATGTTAATCAATTTAGCACCCAAAGAGATTAAAGGCGTTGCCTCTCACGGAATGGTTTTGATGGGAGAAAATGTCAATGGAGAATTGGTATTGATGCAACCTTCTAAAGAGGTGAAACCTGGAAGTACTGTAAAATAGAGAACAGCAAATTTAGACTTGACACCCATTTACTATTTTCTTCTCAAAGAAATAAAAAAATGGGTGTTTTTTTCGTATAAAAATTGTATATTTGCGCCAATTATTTTATTATAGAAAATACAACGATATGACGAAAACACACAGATTCATCATTCCTCTTGTCTTTGCTTTATTTATATGTATATCAGGAAGTTTTGCACAATCTCCACTTCGTGAAGCTGACTATGCATTCCGTGATTGCCAATATGAAAAAGCTCTCGAACTTTACCAAAAAGGAATGAAAAAAGTCGGCAAAAATCAGATTGAAGTTCGCCGTGCAACCTTTTACATTGCCGAATGTTACAGAATTATGGGTAATCTAAAAAAAGCCGAGCAACAATATATTCGCTTGGAAAAAAGGAATTATCAAAAAGATAACCCTATTATTCTTTTCCATTTGGGTAGTATTTATCAATTGAGAGGAGAGTACGATATGGCGTTAAAATACTTCCAAAACTACAAAAAACGTGTTCCTGATGATGAACGCGCTGATGTAAGAATTGAAGGATGTTCTAAAGCCAAATCATGGACAGATAACCCTACTCGTTATGAAGTTGAAAATTTCAAGAAGTTAAATTCTAAACAAGATGAATGGGCGCCAAGATGGGGAAATACTGAAAAAAGAAACCAAATCATCTTCACTTCTAACCGAGAAGGTTCTACTGGAAAAGGATTAGACCAATGGACAGGTGGTGCATTTTCAGATATTTATGCAACTAACAAACCTAAAAGTAAAAATACAGAATGGCCAGGCGATTGGTCCGCTGTAGTACCTCTTGATGAAGGTGAAAACTTAAACTCTGGAGTTAATGAGGGTGAAGCTTGTGCTAATAGAAAAGGTTCTGTAGTATATTTAACTAAATGCCCTCAAGATAAAAAACAGGTTATGGGTTGTTACATCTTCTCCTCTGCAAAAAAAGGAAAAACATTTGCAGAACCTGAAAAGATTGAATTAGGACCTGACTCTTTCAACTACGTTTATCCTTATATTACGCCTGATGAACTTACCCTTTATTTCAGTTCTAACAAGCCAGGTGGATATGGCGGATATGACCTTTACAAAGCAACGCGTCAGAAAAAATCTGCAAAATTCAAAGATATCGTTAACTTAGGACCACTTGTTAACACCAAAGGACAAGAAGTATATCCTGCTTTACGCGGAGACTCTTTACTTTACTTTTCATCTGATGGACATCCTGGATTAGGTGGCTTGGACCTTTTTGTATCCAAATTGGAAAATGGAACTTTCCAAGCACCTGAAAACTTGATGGTACCTATTAACTCAAGTTGGGATGAAATCGGTATAATTTTTGATGATGCTAACGTTATTGACCCCAAATCTAAAGTTCCATACTTAGAAAAAGGTTATTTCTCTTCTAACCGCCCAGGCGGAAGAGGTGGTGATGATATCTACTACTTCCTGCTCCGTCCTGTTGTTTTTACCCTAGCAGGTTATGTACGTGACAATGCAACTTTACAGTATATCAATGACGCAGAGGTTGAAATTATAGGTTCTGATGGTGTTTCTTACAAAACTCGTACGGATGTAAAAGGATACTATAGTTTTGACAAAACACAAATTTTAGGCAATACGACATATACCATTAAAGTTACAAAACCTAAATATTGGCAAGAAAATAATACTGCAACACAAACAACAGTTGGATTAACAGAAAATACTGATTTAAAACAAGATTTTTCATTAACTCCTATTCCACCAGAACCTATCGTACTACCAGAAATTCTTTACGATTTTGGCAAATGGGATTTAAAACGTCAATATGAAGACTCTTTGATGTTTTTGTACGATGTACTTATCAAAAATCCAACTTTGGTAGTTGAATTACGTTCACATACCGACTCTCGCGGTAAGGATGCTGATAACGAACTATTGTCACAAAGACGTGCACAAACTTGTGTCGATTTCTTGGTTTCTAAAGGAATTGATCCAGAAAGAATCGTACCCAAAGGTTATGGAGAATATAGACCTCGCGTATTGGATAAAAACATCACTATAGGTTCTTATTCATTTACAAAAGGCACTAAACTTACTGAAGAATATTGTGAATCATTCCCAACCAAAGCACAAAGAGAAGCGGCTCACGCTTTGAACCGTCGTACTGAATTTATCGTTCTACGTACTGACTTTGTACCAAAGAGCGATACTACATTAAAAACAACAGGAGGTGCAGGTTCAATTGCCGTTATCCAACAAAGAACAATTCCTGTAACTATTGAAAATGATGTTGTGAGAGGTACATGCTTCGCAAATAACAAATCTATGGAGTACACAATTGGAAATAATTCAGCCGAAATCTATATGAATTATGCTGATGCGACCCGTTTCTTGAAAGAGATGATTATCCAAGTTTCCGATTTTGAAATGAGAGACCGCGCTATTAAACAAGAAGATGGTTCTATCATCGAAAACTCTGTTCTATATCTCTCAGAAATTAGAATTGGTGATGACTATGCTGAGAATGTTAAGGTTATCGTAAAGAAAGGACTCCCTGCTCCATTTGTAATTGGCGATACATTCATCAGCGAAGAATGGGGAGAATATACTATTGATAAAGAGAAGAAGATGATTATCTTCAAACCATAATTTGATGATTAAAGTTAAAGGAAAGGGAGTGAGAAAGTCGCTCCCTTTTTTATTAAAAGAGTAAAAGGTCCGCAATTCTGCAGACCTTATACCAACCAGTTTAATTTCAAATAGAATGGCTTTACTATTTATAAAATGGAGCGCAATATTTCTTTTTTACGACTGCAAAAATATAGTGAAAATCAAAATTTCATTCTCCATAAAATTAGCTATTTTTATTGCCTCAATCACTACTTCTCACTACTAAGAAATACTACGGTCTAAGAAACTGAATTTTCAGTAGAGTTCATCCTTTTTAAATTAATAAATTAACCCACTTGGGATATTCATAAAATCTTGCTTGATACTGTCCCCAAAAGTGTGTAAAAATTGTTTGTGCAAAGATATATTTTTTTTGACATTTGCGAGTAATTTTATAATTTTTTATGCTTTGAAGTCTGTTTTCACTTCGGCCAGCCTCCGTTTCATCACACTTCAAAGCTAATCCCATCGAAAGTGTTGTTGCTCGTGAACAAAAGCAGTAATTGGGTAGTTGTAGCAGCTCATTTCCGTGGCGACTCCATATAAAAGTATTAGTCCCGCTTCCACATTGGGCAAAGCACCACGAACTTTCAGGCTCTTCTTAAACGTTTTGTTTAATCGTTCAATCCAATTGGTCGTGTAAATCATGGATCTGATGTTGTAGTTCTATTTCAGGTAGGTGAAATGAAGTGCTAAACGCTCGTTTTGGGAGTTTGCTTGACAGCCAAGGATATTTGTTTTCCCTTTCGGGCATAATCGAACATGCGGCTTACCTGACTGGTGCTGTATTTCTTGTCGTATAACTCCTCAAGTACTGTCGTAAATCTTTCGGTAACGATCGCCATTGCTGTAATCCAAGTAATTTTCATTGTGGATTTCGCGTTCCGATTTCATTAAAATTTCGAGACATTTCTTCAAAATCTCTTCCAATCCTGCTCCGTTGAGCAATTCGTGTTCTAAAATTTCGTACTTTGCGCTTGTGTAATTTCCATTTGTTTAATTTTTTACGTTTTGCAAATATATCATATTTGCCGGAAATTACACACTTTTTGGGATACTACCTATTCGTAGCTCACCACCTCCCCGTCGGGGTAGGTCATGGTCTGTATGCGGGTGAAAGGGTCGTACTCGAAATTCATCTTGAAAGAGTCCTGAATGGACAACTTGGACAACCACTTCAACTGCGCCAATATTCCACTTTTAATTTAAATTATAAAGTATTTATTAAGAAAGATAAATGTTTACGATATTTTTGTTTTACTCCTTCAGTTGAATAAAAATAAATCCATTGGATATTCTTATAATTTGTATCTATTTCAAATGTGCAGAAACTGTTTTTTTCTTTCTTGAATAAAAATTTATTTATAGGTATTCCTCTTACAAACTCTATTCCTTCAAAACAATAAACGGAATCTTTTGAAAAGGATATACTGTCAATGAACCATCCATATGCTTGTGCTCTCGGTTCCCAATGCGCATAAAGTTCTTCTGATTCCAAACTATAATAATAACGTGATACAATATTGTACTTGCCTATTATTTCACTATTTTGGCAGGAAGGTGAATTTAGAAAAGTGTTGTCAGGGTAGTTACAATGTCCAAATGCGTAATAATTGATAAAAATTGTGTCGTTGCTAACTAAATGTATTATTGGAGCACATGGATTCCCCAAAACAGTAATATCTTTCTCATAGCTACTGTCTCTTATCGTAAGAATGTAATTGTCTGCTCCTGCCTCACATTTTGTCAAACTCACTATACAATTATTGTTATCGGGGAAAATTTGGAATGGAATAGTATTGTTTGGTGATGAGGTTTTTCCCGACCTACATGAATAGAAAGAGCAAGCCATCACTACCGTCAAGAAATATACAATTAGTCTTTCCATATTATACTGTACTTTTTGTTAAAATCATCAAGAGTGTTTATGTTTTCGTACCCTAATCTTTGGAAGTAATTGGAAATATCAGCTTCACCATATGTTTTTTGAAACGGTACTATCCCAATTCCAATGGTTGAGGCTTGTCTATAATATTTGTTGAAATGTGCCAGGAACTCTACTTTGTTGTTTTTCGATAATTGGAACGCACCAAATGATGCAAGGGTGAATTCTTTTGACAGGCCAACAACATGCCCAAAGTAGCCGGCGGCATAATTGCCCAGATCCCTTGGGGAAACATATATGCCTTCGGTGAGTTGACTACCGTTTTTGAATTTTGATTTAGGATCAAATAGTCCTCCATTTCCTGCTTCTGATGCATAGTACACTACAGCATTCATTGGATATGCAAATGCAAAGCTAAACATACCTTTGAAGGTGTTAAACCATCTATTTGCTTGGAACGATTCAAAATCGATTTTGTCACCAACAGAAAAAGATGACACACACAATGTATGACCTTTTAATTGATTGACATCATTTTGAAATTTCACACCCTTTCTAAAAGCATCTATCTCAGCTTGAATATGAACATATATACCAAGTTGTCCATCGTTATAAACTGCTAATACATTGCCATTTTTATCCGTATGTGTGGAAATCTCCTCCCCATTCGGATCCACCAACCTCACCGGATTATCCGCGCAATAAACATACGGACTCAACGACGGATATTTGTCACTCATCGGATCCACGCTGAGCCAGATGCTCAAGTCGCTGCTGTAATAGCGTGCGCCAAAGTACGATAAGTTCGTTTCCGAGTCTTTCTCTTTTGCGGAGAAGGTATAAGGGGCAGATGCCGACAAGTTTCCCTGCGGAAGATGGAGATATGAAGATGAATCAGATGTACAAATTCTACACATAAATAAGCCTATAGCAATCTTTCTTTCAATAATTTAATTATCTGACTATAAGATTGTGTTTTATTTTCTATAATGATAATCTGACGAATTGTATTATTGTCAAAATAACATCTTAAAATGTACAACGGAATGTCATTCAGTCGATGAATAGCTTTCTTTTGTGAATCAATAGCATACTCAACATATTCCTCTGTCATTATATAATAATCTGTACCAAGATAAGTTAGTAAAGAATCTCGTTGCTGACCGATAAATGCAGTTTTATTGGCTTGCTGTTTTGTTGAATTAGATTGAACGAAATAGATTGAAAAATCATCTGTCGTGATTTTTCTCATCCACATCAAGGAATCTTTGCTAAACATCGTGTCTAAATCACCCTTATAGGTTTGAAAACCTTCAATGTCTGTAATATATACAGGATTAAACTCTTTCCTAAATCCTATACTAGAATCCATTGGGGCTATTTCGTGTCGACCAATATTTCCTAAAGTATCAAATGCCCAAAATTCACCAACGATAAATCCATTTGCACAATATGATTTGAAATGTAGCTGTCCATTAGGATAATAAACTCTGCTTTCACCATTCTGTCTCCCATCTTTGTATGTGTCAATAGCCACCAAAGTTCCATCTTCACGATATCTATATTGAATACCATTCTGTTTTTGATTGTGGAAATGAGTAATCATAGCCACACTTTGGGTTTCTGGATAGTTAAAAATCCATTTACCATCGGATAAGGTTTTCTTGGGAATACAATGAGTATAAAAGCCCTTAAAAACACAATCCATATAACGCTCATCTCCAAATGGCACAACATGAATTTGAGCAAATAGACCTTTCGTGAAGAGCAAGAAAATTAATATTTGACAAATATATTTAGCTTTCATTTTATGTTATTCTAAATTTGGATCACCTTTACCTTGTGTATTATGTAGTTGGCCATATCCTTCAAAACAAGACCAGCCTGTTGTTTTATTTCTATTGTCGGGATAAAATAGTATATCCTGCTCAATAAATCCATTTTCTGATGTTGAACTATATGTTTTTAACTTAATATAGGTTTCATTATTGATGGTAATTTGCTGAGGTGCTCCAGCTAACATTGCAGCATGGCCATTCATAAAAATAATATCACCTATTTCTCCTTTCATAATATCTGTTTCAAAAGACCGACTCAAACCATCCTCATTTGCTGGAAGAAGATTTCCGGCTTTAAACCAAGACTTTGCTACCTCTCGGCCATGAAAATGATTGTTCGGGGTTGAGAAGCCAGTCTGCAAATATGAAGTAATTTTTTCACCAGAATTCATATATGCGTGCCAAACCACTCCATAACAAGACTCCGCAGATGGAATCTGTTCTGTTAATTGAGTGTTCTGCCCTGGATTATAGCCATACCAAGAGTCATAGGTAATATCGCTAACTGATCGTACAAAATTTAATAAGTTTCTTTTTGCATAATGAAAAGCATATTTATTCTCTTCCCCGTTCGGATCCACTAACTTCACCGGGTTATTTGCGCAATATGTATAAGGCGATAAAGAAGGATATTTCGCAGACATCGGGTCCACGCTGAGCCAAACACTCAAATCGCTGGTGTAATAGCGTGAACCGAAGTAAGATAGCGAGGTTTCCGAGTCTTTCTCCTTTGCGGAGAAGGTGTAAGTATCCGCTAAGAAAGGTTGCTGTGTCGAAATAAAGCAAGTAAAACCTTGACGCATAATAATCTATTAACAGGTTGCAAAGATACATTTTTTTTTTG
>Ga0233362_1000032_pt1 | contig 38085 bp, 38 predicted proteins | sample ElkDunMinimDraft_22_FD_180674 | JGI IMG/M metagenome (GOLD analysis project Ga0233362, IMG submission 180674) | Fecal eukaryotic communites from dung pellets of Tule Elk in California, USA - Elk Dung C1 | ecosystem: Host-associated > Mammals > Digestive system > Large intestine > Fecal | place... | reverse complement strand
CCCCTCGAACTTCCTCTTCCACGGTTCGTTACCTCCCCGCAGTTGTTCTTCAGGTCTGGGATTCCGCATCATCGCGGCTCCGCGCGGACTTTCACCGCAGTGCGCATATCGCGTCGGTCGTACAAATAAAACGCAGTCCTGTGCGTGGACTGCGTTTTGGAAAGGGGAAAATGAGAGGCTCAACTTCAGTTCTTTGCGCTGTGGCGGTTCTGCTCCTGCAGGGCGGCCATCATGCGGGCGCAGTGGCGGTAGCGAGTGCGCCCGGCAAGTGTTTCCATGCTGCGCTTTGAGGAGCCCCATTGGATAATCTGGATTTCCACAACGCGGCGACCCCACTTGCGCATCAGAGCGCGGGTCGGTTGGTAGATATCAATTGTGCCGGTTCCCACGAGAGCGCTGCCATAGTCATCCACCTCGTAGATGTAGGGTTCGCCTTTAATTTTGAAGCGAGTCCCAAGGGGGTAGACAGACCAGTCTGCCGCGGCGCTGCGTACCTGTTCGTTGTACTTGAGGCGCGTGCCGATGGCATTGCGGGGGCCGTAAGCCAAGTGGTCGCTCTCGGAGTGAGTGTAGGCCGTAGTGCGCACAACGCGGTTGAGCTGCTTCGGGTGGTAGAACGGCATGCCATGCTTATCGCGCCCCAAGTTCGGAAGCTTAGAATCAGGCCGGGCGCTGGGGGAAGGGGCTGCAGGCATGATAAAGTCGCTACTGACCTTGGCCGGTGCGGCTTTGGCCTGGTGCAAAATGCCTGTGATGAGTGCTACGCTGGCCAGAATGCTGCGAAAAAATGCTTGTGTCATAGTCAGTGTATAGAGGGTAGGTTTGAAGGTGCTACATAGCTGACCACCTGCTTGGGGCGGGTTGTGCTGAGACAGTCTATCATTTCAAATGCGATATGGCAAGCATTTTCCCCCGAATTCACGCATATAAAAGCACGAGGTACAACATATAGGCGCTCGGTGCTTGTTGATACACTATCTTGAGGGTAGTTAAAAATAGGCAAGAATAAGAAAAACTGAATTTGGTAGAATGAGTATAAGAAGGGTGGATTAAGACGGCATGGAACTTGACGAGACGGGGGCAATATGCTAAGCTCTGGGTGCTATGAAACGCATTGAACAAGCATTGTCTACATTTCGCCAGCCGCCATACATGTACAACTGTGCGCAGACTGTATGCGCGGCATTTGGTCGAGAAGATTTGCTGGAGGAGATGAAGGTATGCGGTGGGGGACGAGCCCCCGAAGGAACATGTGGGGCTTTGTATGGCGCCATGCAGGTGGCGCCGGATAAAGCGGAGGAGATGAAGGCCGCCTTTTGTGCAGCAACCGGTGCAACACAATGTAACAAGCTGAAGGGCGAGCACAGGGTGGCATGCCAGACCTGCGTGCAGACGGCCGCAGAGCTTCTGGTGAAGATTTTTGAAACCAAGTAAACAAAAGCCTGCATCTTGCTTTCTTTCTGATTGCAATAAGCGAAAAAACTGCTACAATACTCGCGATTCAGAGCCATGGCAGCACCCGCATTCAAAGTACCCGAACTGAAAGTAGCCACCGCAGTGGTCAAGGAAGAAAAGAAGGAAGGGCCTCTTTTCTACATTTTGCCTCCGTTGGTGGTATTGGCCGTTTTTGTCTATTGCATGGTAGCCACGCCACCGGCTCCGGCAGAGGCGACCTCAGACTCTGAGGAGGCTGCCATTGAAATGATGGAGAGCGAAGCAGCAGAAGAATAAGAGATTTGAGTATTAAAAAGAAAACGACTATGAGCGAAGCAGCAGCTATAACAATGACACCGCAGGGATTGTGTGTGCCGAATTTTCCCATTATCCCTCATATCATCGGCGATGGTTCCGGCCCCGATATTTGGCGCGCGTCTCAGCGAGTGATTGATGCCGCTGTGGCATCTGCCTATGGCGATGCTCGCTCCATTGTATGGAAAGAAGTCCTTGCCGGGCAAAAAGCATTTGATACGCTGGGAACGTGGCTCCCCCTGGACACGATGGAAGCTTTCCGTACGTACTTGGTGGGCATTAAAGGGCCGTTGACCACTCCTGTGGGGGGCGGTATTCGCTCTCTCAATGTAGCGCTGCGACAAGGCTTGGATTTGTATTGCTGCGTACGCCCTGTGCGCTACTTCAACGGGATTGAAACACCGGTGAAAGATCCCTCCAAGGTTGATATGGTGATTTTCCGTGAGAATACGGAGGATATTTATTGCGGCATTGAGTTTCAAGAAGGGACCCCCGAGGCGGAGAAGTTCTTTGATTGGCTTTCTTTGGAATTTCCTGAGCGAGCGGGCAAGGTGCGCTTCCCGCATTCTTCCGGATTTGGCGTAAAACCTGTTTCCCGCGAGGGCTCCGAGCGCCTGATTCGCTCTGCTATCAACTACGCCATAGAAAATAACCGTCCCAGTGTCACCTTGGTGCACAAGGGTAACATTATGAAGTTCACCGAAGGTGGATTCCGCGATTGGGGCTATGAACTGGCTCGCAAAGAGTTTGGCGCAGAGGTGATTGGCAAAGGTCCGTGGTGCCGTCTTCCCAATGGCATGATCATCAAAGATTGCATTTGCGATGCGTTCTTGCAGGAAATTCTGATTCACCCGCAAGATCACTCTGTGGTGGCTACCCTCAACCTGAACGGCGACTATTGCTCGGATGCCTTGGCCGCCCAAGTGGGAGGTATCGGCATTGCGCCCGGTGCCAATATCAACTACCGCACGGGGCATGCTGTGTTTGAAGCGACGCATGGTACGGCACCGGCTTTGGCCAATTTGGATAAGGTGAACCCCTGTTCCTTCTTGCTTTCGGCGGAAATGATGTTGCGCTACATGGGGTGGACAGAAGCGGCAGATGCCATTGTAGCTGCTATCGAGGCAGCCATAGCGGATAAGACGGTGACCGCCGACTTGGCCGAGATGATTCCCGGCAGCACAGCTTTGGCAACCAGCGCTTTTGCGGATGTTTTGGTGGCTAAAATGAAGTGAGCAACAGAATGCCGGATCCTTCATACGTCCATGCGGCGTTCTCATCAATAGCCGCCCGCTATGTGACCGCCAATCACCTCCTCTCCATGGGGGCAGATATCCTGTGGCGTGAACGCGCTATCGAAAAAATTGCGGAGTGGAAACCGCAACGCTTGTTGGATATTGCCACCGGTACGGGGGATTTGGCACTTGCTGTGCAGCGTGCTTTTCCTGATACGGAGGTCATGGGGACGGATTTTTGCCGTCCCATGCTCGATGTGGCGGTGAAGCGAGGGTTGCGCAACGTGTTGGAGGCTGATGCCATGCACCTGCCGCTCCCGGATGCGTCCTTTGATGTGGCAACTGTGGCATTTGGATTGCGCAATATGGCAGATTACGAACAAGCCTTGCGAGAGTTTAAGCGTATCCTGACCCCCGGTGGTCACCTTTTGGTGCTGGATTTTAGTATGCCATCCGGGCTCATGGCGCGGCCGTACCGCATGTACCTGCATCATGTGCTACCTCGTATTGCCGGCTTCATCACGGGCAATAGCGCCGCGTATGACTATTTGGGGGAGAGTATTGAGGCTTTTCCCCGAGATGCAGCTTTTTTGGCACTGCTTGAACGCAGCGGATTTTCCATGCCAACGCAGCTTCCGCTCCTCTCCGGTATCGCATCTATCTACACCGCGCAAGCTTGATTGCGTGCTACTTACAAACGCGCCCGAAAAAAGTTTTCTTCTGACAAAAATTCGGGTGGACAAAGAGCCTGCAAACAGGTAACATAGTCTCGTCTGCAGACCATAAGAAAACTGCTTCTGAATAAACCTTTACCCTCAATATATTATGTTCAAATACCCCAGCGCTTCCAAGCCCGCCCCCGCTCCTGCTCCCTCATCTCCTTTTGCCGAGTCTGATGTACCCTCCGATTGGGCCATGCCTGCCGGGCAGCCCGGGGCAGATGCCGGTGCCTCCCAGGGTTTCTTCGGTGGTGCCGAAGCGGCTCCGTTTGAGACTCCTTCTGCCGCTCCGGCAGTGGCAACACGCAACGTGCTCAATTCCGATGTATCCGTGGTGGGTATTCTTCGCTTTACGGATGATTTGCTCGTGGATGGCTCCGTGGAAGGCGAAATCACTTCCGATGGTGAACTGACCGTGGGCGCCAACGCCACGATTACTGCCGGTGAGAAGAATAAGATTGCTGTGCGTACCAAGAGCGCTATCATTCATGGCCGTGTTACGGGAGACATCGTTGTGTCCGACCGCGTAGAACTCGCTTCCACCGCAGAATTGGTGGGTGATGTAACCGCTGCCAAGATTTCCATTCAGGAAGGCGCTGTGTTCATTGGTCACTGTATGGTGGGTGCCGCCGCTGCCGGTGCATCCATTCCCGCCACACCCACCAAGAAGGGTGGCAAGGCTCTTAGCAAGAACGATAGTGGCAACCTGCTGGGTTGAGCCATCGTTCCTTCCCAATGACGTATGCCGGAGTATAAGACAGAGCCGTTTATCGTGCCGTCCATCTCCGGGTTGTTACCCGAGAGTGAGCGCAACCGCCGTGTTGCGCTCACTTCGTGTGATACAAGAGAGCGCAAAGTGCAGGTACCCACGCGCGAGGTCGTATGCTACGAATGCGGCCGCCGTTCACATGTGCCGGCTGCTGCGCTCTCGGCCAATTGCATCCACTGCCATGCGCATTTGAACATGACGGATGTGGAGCTCAAAGCCGGTACGAAGCGGCTTACGGTGCGCACACTTGGTAATGTGACGGTAGCGGCGGATGCCGTGCTTTCCCATCTTTCCATCGTGTGTCGCAATTTGAATTTAGAGGGCCGAGCCTCCGGTTCATTCCGCTGCACCGGCTCCTTGATTGTAGCCAGCAGTACACGCGTAGAAGGAAGTGTACAGGCCGCTGATTTGGTGGTGAATAAGGGGGTGAATCTTGTCTTGCCCCACGGCGCAGCGGTACAAAATGCCTCTATTTCGGGGCGCGTGTCAGGGAGACTTGAAGCAGAAGGAAGTGTACACATCCTCCGCGGGGGCGAACTCTGTGGAGATTGCACTGCGGCCAACGTGCAGGTGGAGCCGGGCGGCGCGCACTTGGGAAATTGGATTCGGCGTGAAAACGCCGGTTGATTTGCCTGCGCCATGGATATTTGCATCACAGGTGCTGCGCAAAATACGCTCAAAAATATCAGTTTGTCGCTTCCTGCCGGCAAATTGATTGCGCTTATGGGGCCCAGTGGCTCCGGCAAGAGCACCTTGGCTTATGATACCCTCTTTGCGGAGTCCCGCCGCCGTTTTCTCAACTGCCTTTCTACCGGTGCTCGCCGCCTCTTAGCCCGCCCGGAAAAGCCCAAGGTAGCGGCTATTGATGGGCTGCCACCCGCTCTTTGCTTAGAGCAACACTTGCCCCCGGCACACAGTCGCGCGGTGTTGGGCTCTATTACGGAGGTGTTGGATTATCTACGCATTCTCTATTCCACTATCGGTGTGCCTCACGACCCTATCACGGGGGAGGTGCTCACGCGCGTAAGTCCCGAAGAAATTGCGCAAGACTTGTCGTCGTTGCCGGAGGGGAGTCGCATCACGTTGCTGGCTCCTTTGCCTGCAGATTTCGGGCTAGAAATAGAAGCTGATGTATTGCAACTGCGCAAGTTGGGCTATTTGCGTGTTCGCGTCAACGGCACCTTGTGCGAACTGGAAGACTTGGAAGCCACGCCGCCCCCGGTTGAAAGCGTGTGTGAACTGGTCGTTGACCGCATCGTGAACAAAGCCGGGGCTGAATCCCGCATTGCGGACTCTGTACAGGCGGCGCTGCGCTTGCATGCAGAAGAATTGCGCTGTGTCATTCAGCAAAGGGGGGGAGAACCAGAGGAAAAAGCATACCACACCAGTTATCGCAATGAATCAACCGGATTCTCCCTGCCGGATTTGTCTCCCCGTCTTTTCTCTCACTATTCCTCACAGGGGGTGTGCCCTCGCTGCGAGGGGCTGGGAAGGGTGGAAACAAAAAAAGGGGAGAGCTTGTGCCCGGCGTGTTCCGGTATGAGGCTCAACCCTACTGCTTTAGCGGTAACGCTGGCATTCGGCGCACAAACACTCAATCTCGGGCAGTTTTGCAACCTAACTGTGGCGGAAAATCGTGCTTTGCTGGCAGAATTGCAAATACCCGCCGTGTATCGTGAGGCCCTTTCCTGTGTATTATCCGAATTGAAGCAGCGATTGGACTGCCTGCTGGAGCTGGGATTGGAGTATTTAGCCCTTTCTCGCTCGGCTTCCACTTTGTCCGGAGGGGAATTGCAACGTGCGCGCTTGGCCGGCCAGATTGGAGGTGGCCTTTCCGGGGTGCTTTATATACTGGATGAACCAACCATCGGCCTTCACCCGCAAGAAACGGATAAGCTGATTCGCGCTCTGTGCAAACTGCGAGATAAAGGCAACACTGTCTTGGTCATCGAACACGACCCTCAGCTACTTGCTGCGGCTGATTGGCTTGTGGAAATGGGCCCCGGCAGCGGCCCTGCCGGGGGAGAGGTGCTGAGTGTGGGCTCCTATGCTGATTTCCTGCGCAGCGAGACCTCTCCCACGGGTGCGTGGCTTTCCGGCAGACGCATGTTTACCCCATCGTCTCCTTGTGAGGTGCAAGGGGGAGATTGGGCTGAGCTTCGCCACTCCAAAGCCCGCAATCTCAAAGATATTACGTTTCGGTTCCCCTTGGGGGCATTCACCTGCTTGGCCGGCCCCGGGGGATCGGGTAAGAGCACCTTGGTGCATGAATGCTTATTGCCTGCACTCAAAGCGGGAAAGCTGCGTGGTGCGGAGTCTTTGGCCCGAGCTGTGGTGTTGGATCAATCTCCCTTGGGTGCATCTGCTCGCTCCACCACGGCTACTGCTACCGGGCTGCTGGATGTGCTGCGCCCTCTCTATGCCGGTCTGCCTTTAGCTCGCCAACGTGGTTACACGGCAGGTCGTTTTTCACTTACCGTGCGAGGCGGGCGCTGCGAACGTTGCTCGGGCACCGGGATGCTGCAAGTGGATATGAACTTTTTGGCAGATTTGCACACTCCCTGTAATGCCTGCCAAGGCGCACGCTATAATCGCGAGACCTTGGAGGTGACGTGGCGTGGAAAATCCATTGCGCAAGCGCTGGCGCAAAGTGTGGATGAAGCGTGTGAGTTCTTTGCCCCCATTCCCGCAGCGAGAGCCATTTTGCTGGCTATGAAGGATTTGGGCCTTGGGTATTTGCCCTTGGACCGCGCGGTGACCACTTTGTCCGGCGGCGAGGCGCAACGCATACGCATTGCTACACATTTGGCAAAGGCAGCCCCCAAGCGCGCGGCCCGCGGCATGGAAAAGCTGCTTTTCGTGCTGGATGAACCCAGTACAGGCTTGCATTTTGCCGAGGTGGATTTGTTGCTACAGGCTCTTTTCCGACTTCGCGATGCAGGCCATACCATCCTTTGCATTGAGCACAATCAATCCATCCTCTCCGCCGCGGATTATTTGGTGGAGCTTGGCCCCGGTGCGGGACAAAAGGGAGGCTCCATCACCTACTCCGGCGTGCCGCAGAGATGATGGAACCTTATGATTGCGAGCGTATGGCTCCTTTTCTTATTTGAAGGTGACGGTGCGCTTTTCTCCTTTCCGCATCTCCAGCTGCGGAATGAGCACAAAATCATCCGTCAGAATGGCTCCCTCAATGTTGCATTCTTTGCAGCCTTTTGCTATATCTGCATTGGGAAACCAGATGGCACAGCGTCCTTTGGTATCTGAATTGGCCGTGATGGTGAGGCTGGTGGCATTGTTCCACTCCACTGTATAGGGGGCAGGGGATTGGCTGCTGTCTATGGAGGCAGACCAGGCAGGGTCGCCGTAGAATGCTACGGTGTCGCGGTCGTGCACCAAGCCCACAGCCTGGCGTGCGTTGTCGGGCCGCAGCTCTGCACCACTTTGATTGATGCTGATCTGAAATTGGTAGGTGACACGATGATCGTTGAACTCTGCCTTCATCAACCTCGGGTCGATTTCCATCGTTTTTTGGAGCAGGAATTGATTATTCAAAAACCAAGCTTCTGCCAAGGATGTTCCCGTGGTGTTGCCTAAGAACATGGAGAGCGTACCCCAACCTCCTTCACCATACCAAGAGGGTACTGTGTACCCTACTACCTGATTGCAGGTATAGCCGGAAAGCGCCGTCACGGCCATACTTTCTTTTGTGCCGTAGGTGTCTCCGAACAGGCAGTTGCCGGCAGCAAGCCATATGCGGGTGGCTCCGTCGGGTTCAATGGTGGTGAGCTCTTTCTCCTTGGCGAGGCTTGCCAAGCCTTGCGTGTTACCCTGCAGGGCTTGCTCAAGAACCGTGCGAAAGTATGGCAGTTGTGCCTCTTGTAGCTGGTAGAAACGGTTGCCGGAGGGGAAGATGAGACCTTTTCCAAAGGGCATTTCCAGGTTGAACTGTGTGGCGTGGCTGGATGTGACAATGAATTGCGGCTTTTGGGTGCTCATTTCCTTTCCGAACACACTTTGCATACCTGCCTTACCTTCATCGGATTCGGGGTCTAGCATTCGGCTCTGCGGCTCTTGGTAGCCACTTTGTTCCATGATGGGGGAGCCGGTCCAGTCGGTAATACAGAAGCTGTGCTCGAACGGGGCGTAATGCACGTTGGTGGTACCCATCATGCGCTTGATGACGAGCGGTTCGCGCGTGTCGGCAATGCGCTGCGCATCTTGGGCGCTATAACCGGTCACAACTCCCCACATGCAATCGCCCCACGGGTCATCATCCACTTGGCGGGCGGCTCGGTGGAATACATTATTGGCCACGCGCCCGGTTTCTTCCGGGCGTGCCACGTAGGCGGCGTAGCGTGCTTGGGTTTCTTGCAGTGCTTTTACACAGTGCTCCATGGTGAATGCTGGCACGAGGCGTAGTTCTGCGCCGGGATATTTGGCTACCAGCGTATCTGCCACCTTTTTCCATTCGGGCATGGCGGCAGTTGCCTCGGTGATGATGACCGTATACTCCTCCCCCTTCATGCTTGAGGGTAAAACAGGCTTTTGCTGAGCATCTTGAGGCACGGTGTATAAGAAGGTGGCATTATCCTTTCCATATACTTCTTTGGCAAGCTCGCGTATTTCATCTGCTGTGATGGACTGCAAATCTGTCTTCAAATCACGAATCTGCTCCAGTTTAGTCGGGTCGGTCTGCAGTTTGGATAGGTTGTTGAGCCAGTAGGCTGCCGTGCGCAGATTTTTTTCGGAAGCAGTGATGATGGGGCGAAGTGCGCGCTCCACATCCTCATCACTAATGTGGCCTTGGCCAATGCCATTGCAAATACTTTCCATGGCTGCGCTTACCTTCTCACGGTTGCCCTGTACCCCGGCACTTGTCGTGGAGATGAAAGCGGCATCCTTGAAATCCGGGTTGAGTACCAAGCGGACGCTCGGTGAGTAACTTTCTCCCAACGAGGCTCGCAGACCGTCAAATAATTTCTCTCGCACGATGGAAGTAAGCACCTGCAAGCGGCGGTTGCGGCGGTAATCCATGCCGTTACCGGCCGGGCGTATTTGGGTCACCAGTGTTTTATCCAGCTGAGTGTCGTAGCGCAGGAACTTGCGCTGCCCCCACGGTTGGAACTTCACGCTGCGTGCGCTGTCCTCAATTGTGGCAAAATCGGCGTTGCGTTGGGGCATGGCACCAAAGGTGCGAGTGATGATGGGGATGATATCATCTACCTTAAAATCACCCACAATCGTCACCTCCATCGCTCCGGTTTGCAGAGCTTTTTCTACGGCTGTCTTTACATCCGCCGTGCTCATGGCTTCTAGCTCCTCACGCTTGGGGACGACAAAACGCACATCCTCGCCAAAAAGTTCGCGGGGCATTTGCATGCTGTAGGCGCCTTCCGGCGTCGTTTCCAAGCGGGTGTATAATGTATCAATGCGGCGGCGCAGCACCGTTTCGCCATCGGGGCGGAATCCGGGGTGCATGATGTAGGCAGCCAGCAATTTGCATTGTAGCTCAAAATCCTGGGCGTTGGTGGCACCACTGAACGTATAGCGGTCTTGAGAGGCTCCGAATCCGGCTCCTACCTGCTTACCGGCCATCAGGCTTGATAATTCATCTGCCGAGTGAGCTTCCAATCCACCCTGACTGATGACAGGGTCAACAAAGGTGTGGAAGCCGGGTTTGACGTTGCCCGCTTTCATAAAACCGCCATCTACCGCAGCGGCTACACAAATGCTGCCTTCCATGAAGTCTGCCGGTTTCAGATTCACCTTGATGCCATTGGAGAGCACAAGTTTGGTCACGCCAATGTCATCCAGCGTTTCCTGAGAAAGCACGCTACCCGGTTCTCCAACAGTATCGTAGGCAAAGCTTATGGCTTCTTTTTCTGCCGGTTTCTCGATGGGTTTCTGCATTGCTTGGTCGAAGACTGCACGCAGTTTGGCCTCATCCACCCCTTCTGGCAGAGTGCCGGAGAGCATCAACTTGGCATCTGCCACACGGAACTCCTGTTCCAATGCACGGCGGCACACATCCGGATCTTGGGCAATTTGTGCAAGGGCCAGCTTCAGCACGCGGATGTCTTCTTCCGGTGTGGTGAGCAAGCGCCGTTCATCCAAACAGTCGATGAGGTCATTCGCCATGGTGTGGGAGGCCACGCTACCCCATGTTTTAGCTTCATGCTCCTTGCGGCCGAGGAGTGTCTGCGTCACCTCCTGAATCTCAGCCGGGCTGAATCCGTACTGAATGGCCTTACGTAGTTCGCACACGGCCGCGGTGAGCGCAGTCTCCCAATTGTCCGGAGCTGCTGTTGTATTGAGCGTGAAGGGTTCGGCTGCGCGGAACAAGGAGCCGCGGTCAATTCCCGCCCCCTGGAACGGGGCATCTGCACGGCGCACAATACGCTCGATACGGCGGTCGTACATGGCGCAGGCAAGCTGGAGCGGCAGGTCTTTGATGCGCTGCTCAAGAGTATCCGGTCTGTCCTGCCATGCATTTGGTATGCACAATACAATGCTGGAATCTGCCTGCTCGTTGTTGGCTACCAATACCTCGCGGGTTGGGGATTTTGCCAGTTCTCCTACGGATGGACGAGGCAGGGGCTCCCTCTTCTCCATGCTGCCAAAGTACTTGCGCACCCACTCCTCTGCTTTTTCCGGCTCTATGTCGCCGGTGATGATGAGCGTCATGCGTTCCGGCACGTAGTGGCTCTTGTAATAATCCCGCACTTCTTGGTGGCTGATGTTGCGGATAACATCTTCAAGCCCAATGGGCATGTAATCGGCCACGCGGGTTCCTTCTGTCAGATGCCGCAGAGTGGCAATCATCGCGCGGTATTTTTCGGAATCGCGGGCCTTGAGCTCGCTGATGACAATGCCTCGTTCCTTATCAATGGCTTCATCTTCCAGGGTTGCACCATCACCAAAATCTCGCATGATGGTCAGTGCAAAATCTACGGTTTCTTCGTTCAGATTAGGCAAATCCAGTTTGTATACCGTGTGCAGCAGGGAGGTGTAGGCATTCGCGTCGCCGCCAAAACCCAATCCCAGTTTCTGCATTTTCGGAATCAACTCTCCGCGCTTATAATGCCGGCTCCCATTGAATACCAAATGCTCCAAGAAATGCGCCACACCGCTTGTCTCGGCTGATTCATCCAAGGACCCTGTCTCCACAAATAAGCGGATACTGGCACGCCCGGCCGGCTCAGTAGTGGGGCGTATCATGTAGGATAAGCCGTTTTCCAGCTTGCCCGTGCGCAGTAAAGCATCCTGTGTAAGCGGCGCCGTTGCTTGAGTATCTGGGCTCACGATAGCTTCTTGAGCCGGAGTTTCTGCCGGTGCCTGGGCATAGGCTAACATGGCGCTGCCTGCCAGTAGGATAAGAGCGGTTGTGATACGGTGATTCATGGTTGATGATAAACTACACTATTTTTGTGCGAAAATCCAGCTTTTAGATTGTCCTCCCCGCAAATTCTCGCCATAGAAAAATCCCCGTGCTGATTAACACCAGCGCGGGGATGGTATAAAAAAGAGTGGAGACGGAGATTATGCGAGGGTGGCCTTGTGCGCTTTGTGTATCAGCTCTGCTTGGCGTTTCACTCGCACCTGCAAATCGGCCAATGCGTTCATATAGTATATGTAGGCATCATAGGGCGAGGGGTAGGGGGTGAAACCATTGCTCTTTTCCATGTAGTGGAAGTGGTCTGCACTCTGCAACTTGCGCCATACGTGAATCATATCACGATCTTCGCTGGCTTTCACGGCGGCTTCCAAGTCATAGATTTTCTTGAGAGCCTCTTGCTGCATCACGTTACCGTTCCACTGGGTGGTAGTGCCATAGGTGGAGCAGCTGGCCGGGCTGGGACAGTCCAGCGTGCCAACGGAGTCAAAGCTTTCCACCGCTTCGCTAGGTGTCATGAATACATTGCCGTTGAATATGCTGGCCATAATCATGGAGCGCCAGAACTCGAACACGCCGGAGGAGTCGGGCTGGCGCTCGCCCAGCGTTTCATAGTCCATAGACAGGTTAACGACTTGTCCGTCCTGCTGTGAGAGCCAATCGGCAAAGGTGTAGGGCGAGAGTGGATATTCGCTCCAGCTGGGATCTGTGCGGCGGTTGGCCAAATCATTGGAGAGGTGGCGGTTGCGGATAAGGGTCTTCGTCTTGGCAATGAGCGGGGCACATTGCAAGTCGTTGGTGTGACGGTTGGACATCAGGCGGCTGCTGCCATCTGCCATGATGCCGGAGAAGCCCAAATCAAAGGCCTGGGCGGCAATGGCGTTGGAATAGAGCATCCCGGTGTTCCAGAGTACCTTTGGCCTCTGCCCGAAGAGCTCTTCAATCAGGTCCACATGCTCATTCACCTGTTCAGCAAATTCGCCGGTGGAGTACAGGGAAGCCAAGGATGCGTAATAGGGCATGGCTAAGAACTCCACGCAGCCGGTTTCTGCCAGTTCGCGGAAGGATTCAATCAAATCCGGGCGGTGATAGCGAGCCTGTTCCAAAATGACGCCGGAGAGTGCCAGTGCAAACTTGAACTTACCATCAGAAAGCTCAATGAGCTGCTTCATCAGTCTGTTGGCGGGCAGGTAGCAGCGTTCTGCCACCTCGCTCAACACGCGCCCATTCAGTTCATCGTCCTCGTAGAACGCATGTTCCCCGATTTTAAAGAAATCGTAGGGAATCAGGCGATTGGGCTGATGTGCGTAAAATGTGAGAGTGATATTCATCTTAAGAGTCGTTGGGGGGGGAGGGGGTTACCAGCCAAGCACGTGGTGGTACACGCGAATCATCTTATCTGCAGCAGTGTCCCAGTTAGAATTCTTGATATCTTGGGCACTCTGTGCAACTACCTTCTTATACAGTTCGTCGTCCGTAATCAGACTCACAATCTGGCTTGCCATCATGTTCACATCCCAGAAGTCGGCCTTCAAAGCTCCCTTCATGACTTCGGCCACGCCACTTTGCTTGGAGATGACCGCCGGAATGTTGAATTGGGCTGCCTCCAGCGCGGAAAGACCGAACGGTTCAGATACGGAGGGCATGCAGTAGACATCCGTCATCGAGAGCAATTCATTCACTTTCTGCTTATTGAGGAATCCGGTAAAGTGGAACTTATCGCCCACGCCGTGGAAGGCTCCCGTCTCAATGAGCTGGCGCAACTTCTCGCCGGTGCCGGCCATGACAAAGCGTACATTGTCCGTTTGTTCCAACACCTTGGCCGCAATCTGCAGGAAGAACTCCGGCCCTTTTTGCGCCGTAAGACGCCCCAAGAAGAGTACGAGCTTCTCCGGGAACTTTTTCTTGCTGTGAAATACCTCCACGGGGTCGGCACCATTGTGCACCGGGAAAATCTTGGCGGGGTCGATGCCGTAGTGCCCGGCTGCCACCGTGCCTGTGTACTTGGATACCGGAATGACGGCATCTGCGTGCTCCATGCCGTATTTTTCAATGTCGTAAATCCAACCGCGGGCATCTGCTCCTGCGCGGTCGAACTGCGAGGCATGCAGATGCACCACTAAGGGCTTGCCCGTGGCTTTCTTCACTTCCACACCGGCCAAATACGTCATCCAGTCGTGCGCGTGCACAACATCGAAATCGTAGCCGCGAGCCATCACCGCGCAAATCTTGGAGAACTCTATCACCTTGCGCGCTAAGTCCCCGGCGTAAAGGTCTTCCTTGCCTGTAAACAAGTCCAAATCGGCCTTGTGTACCTTGGAGAAGAGCAATTTGCCTTCTTTGGTGAAGGTGATGGTGCCCGGGGTGCCTTCTACGCAAGCGTAGGGGTCCAAATCAACAGGAGCCTTGCCCACCACGGAGAAGCTTTCGTAGGTGTAGCCTTCTTCTTGCGTCTCGAGCTCTTGGTATTCCAGGTTGTTCAGACCGGTCAGAGAAAAGCCATCGTACTCCAAACCGCGTTTGGCTTTCGGTACGATTACCGATAAGTCCACCTTCTTGGACAGTGCCTTGGATATACCCATACACGCTACGCCCAACCCACCGTTAATCAACGGGGGAAATTCCCATCCTAATTTCAGTACCTTGATTTTCCTCATACTCGTTCTTTCTTTTGAAAATTTTACCGGCAATCTCTTTACCGCAGTATCGGCTTTATTTAACCCTTTTTTGAGCCTCTTGTCCAGCCTAAACTCCGAGAGTATTTTTGAGAAATTAGACCTTATCGCCAGAATATTAAAAAGTTAACACGAAATTTAACACTTTGTGTCATATCCGAGTAAATTTCTGGGATTTAGGTAATTCTACTCAGTTTTCCAAGTTCGCTTGGCGTATATCTTGGAGCGCAGCAATGAAATCATCCAAGATTTCGGCCGGCACCATGATGCGGTCGCGGTTGGAGCTTACTTTTTCCGTGATTCGTACCACGCGTCCCCGAGCATTGCTTTTCAGGTCGATAAAAAAGGTCTTCCTGTCTGCAATGATTTTTTCCGTGCAAATAATATCGTCGTCCACTTTTAATCACAAGGCCGTGTTTTCTTGCAGCCTTAGTTCACACTATACCACAAGCGGTGTATCAGTCAACCACCAATCACTCTAATTTTTCAATTTTCTGATTACATGTACTTCATGGCGTGATTTATTGTGTACGCTACGAGAATCTGGCTTGCCAAGTGGGAGCGCTGCATGTAAAATGCATGCGTACAGCCATGAGTTCGCTACAAGAGAAACTGTTCGATGAGATTTTGCAGGCCCGCCAGAGAGTGTATGCAGTGGGAGATCCCACCCCCCTCCAACACATCAAGCTACCGGGCATAGATGCAGTGGTGTATGCAAAACGAGAAGATTTGGGGCCGATTAAGGCATACAAGTGGCGTGGGGCATACAACTGTATGGCTAAGCTTAGCCCCGAGGCGCGAGCCCGAGGCGTGGTGGCGGCCAGTGCCGGAAACCATGGCCAAGGGGTAGCTCTTGCAGCGGCTCGTCTGGGGTGCCAAGCACATATTTTCATGCCGCGCTCCACTCCTGCAGTAAAGCAAAATGCAGTTAAAATGCATGGTGGCGACCACGTGGAGATAGTGCTGGTGGGAGATTCATATGATGCAGCCTCTGCAGCTGCGCATGAATATGCGGAGCAAAATAGCCTTACCTTTGTGCATCCCTATGATGATGTGTATACCATGGGTGGGCAGGGCACCTTGGCAGATGAGGTGGTGATGAGCGGGCAGGGCGCCTTTGACCGCGTGTACCTGCAAATTGGCGGTGGCGGATTGGCTTCCGGCTGCGCCTGCTGGTTCAAACACTTCTGGCCTGATTGCAAATGCATTGGCGTGGAGGGGGTGAACCAAGCCTCTATGAAGTTGGCCGTGGAGAAAGGCTACCGTGAGGAATTGAACTACGTGGATGTGTTCTGTGATGGCACCGCTGTACGCAAGGCCGGTGAGCTTACTTTTGAGCTTTGTCGGGAGCTGTTGGATGAGTATGTGACGGTGACAAACGATGAAGTTTGCCAAGCCATTCGCGCCATCTGGAACAGCCTGCGCGTGGTGCCGGAACCCTCCGGGGCTATGGGGTTGGCCGCCTTCCTGCAAGATTGGGATCAAGGCCGCGTCAAGCCGGGCGAACGCTGTCTCGTGGTGCTTTCCGGTGCCAATATGGATTTCTCACAACTGGGGGTTGTGGCCAGCCGTGGCGGTGTGCGCGAAACGAATCGCGAGCTGCGATACCTGCGCATCCCCATGGAAACCAAGCGGGGGCAAATCATCAAGTATCTCAAAAACATCCCGGAGGGTGTGCAGCTTATGGATGTGCAGTATGGCCGGGTGGAGGGGGATATTCAGCACCCCGTTTTCGGTGTGTTGGGCACAGCTGCGCAGTTTGAAGAAATTCGCCGCCGCCTGAGCACTCGTGGTATGCAGGCAGAGGACGTGACAGCAGATGAGGATGTGCACTTCCGCATGATTTCCTATGACCGCGTGCACATCAGCCACCCCGTTTTCTTCGTCATCGAGTTCCCAGAGCGCCCCGGTGCATTCATCGAGTTCATGCGCGTGATGGGGGAGTACGCCAACCTGTGTTACTTCAACTACCGATACTCCGGCGAGCATGTGGGCCGCGCCATGGTGGGGCTGGAGTTTACAACCAAAGAAGACCGCGATGCCTGCCGCAAGCGCGCGGAAGAGTTACGGGGTACCACCATACAGGGGATTCACGAGCTACCGGATAAAGTGCGCCACCGCGTGCTGGATCAGATGTCTCCCATCGGCAGAACATCATGCTGATACTTGCCTCGCAGTCACCCCGCCGCCGCGAGCTTTTGTCCCGCGAGGGGGTAGAGTTCCGTGTCGTTGTTAAAGATGTGGAAGAAGAGCATGATGCCTCCCTCTTGCCGGAGGATTTGTGTGCTCGCAACGCGGCGGCTAAGGCTGCTGCTGTGGCGCAAGATTACCCGGAGCACGTTGTCATCGGGGCTGATACGCTTGTTTTCATAGACGGACATCCGTTGGGCAAGCCGACTGATGCCGATGAAGCCACCCGTATGTTGACTTTGCTACAAGGCCGCACTCATTGTGTGTGCACGGCTGTGGCGGTGTTCATGCCCGGCGGCGAACGCCGTGATTTTGCGGAGAAAAGCTATGTCACTTTCCGCGCTCTTAGCGCAGAAGCCATAGCCCATTACATGGAGTTAGTACATGTGCTGGACAAAGCCGGAGCTTATGCCATCCAAGAGCATGGCGATTTAATCATCGAAAAAATAGAGGGGGATTACGACAATATTGTGGGGCTACCCGTGACTCAACTCCTGCGTGTTCTTCAAGAAAGGAACGCCGCATCCCGTTGATGTTGTTTGTCTTTCTTTATCCATTGGAATAGGCGCAACAACATCCGCAGCCGGAGCGGGCAGCGCAATAAGAGGCCACCCTATCTCACCTCTTGCCGTAGCGGCGATTGCGCTTGGCATATTCTGCAAGAGCGGCATCAAAATCTTCTCGCCCAAAATCCGGCCACAGTACCTCTGTGACCCACAGTTCGGCGTAGCTCAACTGCCAGAGCAGGTAATTGGATATGCGCATCTCGCCGGAGGTGCGAATCATCAAATCCGGATCCGGCATGCCGGCGGTGTAAAGCTGACTGCTCAGTATCTCCGGGGTAATGTCCTCAGGGCAGAGCTCGCCACGCTGTACCATGGCAGCCACTTGGCGGGCAGCTGCCGTGATTTCCTGGCGGGAGCCGTAGGAAAGCGCCAGCACCACATTGAGTGCGGTGTTGCCTGCTGTCTCAGCAATGCTGGTTTCCAGCTGGCGGCGGCATTTGGGAGGGAGCATATCCAGCTCGCCTATAGCATACAAACGTACATTTTTTTCCTGCATCTCGGGCAGGCGCTCCCGAAGGAACTTCTCCAGCATCTTCATGAGGTAACTTACCTCAATCTTGGAGCGTCCCCAGTTTTCTGTGGAAAAGGCGTACAGCGTGAGCCACGGTACCCCCTTTTCAATGCACAAATCAATCACCCTCTGCACGGTTGCACCGCCTTGCTCATGACCTTTGGCTCGTGCTACCTTGTGCTGTTCTGCCCAGCGGCCATTGCCATCCATGATGATGGCAATGTGCTGCGGTATTTTGGTGTCCGTATCCATGCTGTTGGGGGCTGTCTCCGTGCGGGGTGGTATTACAGCTCGTATTCGCCGTATTCTGCCAAAATGGCTTCCACGCGGGCAATATCTTCCGGGGAATCCACACCGCTGGTTGTCTTGCGGCCTCGGTAGTTCACCTCCACCATGCGCACCTTCATGCCGTTGTACAGGTAGCGCATTTGTTCCAGCCCTTCCACGCAGCCCATCTCGTATTCGGATTCGGGCAGCTCAAAGTAATTCTTGAGCGCTTGGTAGGTGTAGGCATACAACCCAACGTGGCGGCGTACCGGGCTTTTCTCCATGCTTGCACGGGCTTTCTCGGGTTTGCGAATAGCGGGAATGGTGCTTTTAGAGAAGGCCAGGGCATAGCCATCTTTATCCACCAGCACCGTAGTGCCGCTGTAGGGTGTGGTCTTCTTGGATTCCACCAAGCGGTCGTATTCCGCCCAGTCCAAATGAATAAACGGCGTGAAGACATCTGCCGGGCTCTCCTTCCAAGCATCAATCAACTGCTGAATCACCCATGGCGGGCACAGAGGATTATCTCCTTGCAGGTTGACGATGAAATCAGGTGTCGTGCTCTGTTGGCCGATGGCATCCCAGCAGCGCTCCGTGCCGCTGCGACAAGTCTCTGCCGTCATCACTGCCGGGATCCCCGCTGCTGCACAGTAGTCTGTTATACGTGTATCATCGGTGGCTACCACGTAGCTGCAATGTTCATTCTTGCGGCAAATAGAAGCAGCGATATTGGCCACGCGCTGTATCATTTCCACCCCGGCAATCTTTACCAAGGGTTTCCCGGGAAGGCGGGTGGAGGCATAACGGGCAGGGATGACGATGAGAATAGACTTGGACATAAGCAGATGTGTTTGTACGCATCCATATTCTACCGCACAAGCCGCCCTTTGCCAAGGAAAATCGTTTCAGGGGGGAGCTCTTATGAATAAAGTTTAAGTCTTGCTCTCCCGGCATACCTTCTTCTTGGGATGCTATATTGGCTGTTATCTTTGCTATAAGAATCTTTATTACCAATCGATAGGCGATGCGTTCTATGCTCTATGGCAGATAACTCGCATTTGCGCTGCCACACCAGCAAATTTTACGCCAACTTCGAGCGTGGCAAAAAACGCGCCTTGCTCTTATTCGGAGCAAGGCGCGCGGTATAATGATAAAGATTGCTTCGCGGATTAGTGGGGAACAGCGATTGTTTGCTCGCGGTCGGGTCCCACGCCCACGGTACCAACGGGGCAGCCTATGACTTCGCCGAAGCGCTTCACGTATGCCTTGCAAGCTTCCGGCAACTCTTCCCACGTGGTGCACTTGGAGATATCCTGCTTCCAGCCGGGGATAGATTCGTACACAGGCTCGCATTTGGCCCAATCTTCCATAAGAGCGGGCGGGAACTCCAAGATTTCATCACCGCAGCGGTAGCCGGTGCATATCTTGATGGTTTCGCATTCATCCAGACCGTCAAGGTTGGTCATGGCCATTTCGTCAAAACCGTTGAACATGGAGGAGTAGCGCAGCACAACACCGTCTGCCCAGCCGCAGCGGCGGGGGCGCCCGGTCGTGGCGCCAAACTCGCGCCCAAGACCATGCAGGTAATCAGCTATCTCGGCATCTTCCGTAACCATGGGGCCTGCGCCCACTCGGGTGGTGTATGCCTTGCACACGCCGATAATCTTGTCGATGCTGGTGGGGGGTACCCCGGAGCCTGTGCAGCAGCCTCCGGCGCTGGTGTTGGAGCTGGTGACAAAGGGGTAGGTGCCAAAGTCTATATCCAGCATGGCGCCCTGAGCGCCCTCGAAGAGGACGGTCTTGCCGGCCTTGATAGCGCGGTTGATAGCGGGGATGGTGTTGGTGATATGGGGGCGCAGCACATCGGCGGCGGCCATCACAGCATCCAAGGTCACTTGGGGGTCTGCCTTAGGCCAGCCAAGGCGCGCCAGTTCATCATTGGCGGTTTCAATTCGGGCTTCCAGCACGGTGCGCAGACGCTCGGGGTCGGCAAGATCAATCATGCGTATGCCGATGCGGCGTGCCTTATCGGCGTAGGTGGGGCCAATGCCTTGCTTGGTGGTACCAATCTTGTGCTCACCAAGAGCTTCTTCCTGGGCGGCATCAATTTCCTTGTGGATGGGCAGCACCACGTGGGCGCGGTCAGAAATAATGAGATTTTCCGGGGTAATGGTGACACCGAGATTCCGCAAGTAGGTCATTTCCTCCACCAGAGAAGTGGGGTTGATGACCACCCCGTTGCCGATGACGTTGACCTTGCCCGGCCAGAGGATACCGGAGGGAACGAGGTGCAGTACATACTTTTTACCGTTGGCAATCACGGTGTGCCCGGCATTGCTGCCGCCCTGGCTACGGACGACAAAATCTGCAGTTTCTGTCAGGAAGTCAATGACTTTTCCTTTGCCTTCATCTCCCCACTGGGAACCGATGACGAGTGTATTCATGCTATTGTGTAAGTTAAAAGGTAAATGCGATTATTTGCTGTACTTGCCGGCTTTGAAATCTGCTACCATTTGAAGGAGAGCTCCGAAGAAGCAAGGCTCATCTTTGGCGCAGGTGGGTACAGGGGCAGGGTGGAATTGCACACCCATGGCAGGAATGTTCTTGCAGCAGATTCCTTCCACGGTGCCATCGTTAAGATTCGTGTGGGTGATTTCCACATCTGCGGGCAGGGAATCTGCCACCAATGCGTAGTCTACATTCTGAGTGGTGATGAGCACCTGGCCGCTCTTGACATCCTTCACGGGGTGGTTGCAGCCGTGGTGGCCAAACTTGAGCTTGCAAGTGGTGGCACCCAGTGCCATGCCGAGCAGCTGCTGCCCCAAGCTAAGGCCAAAGACGGGTACTTTGCCCAGCAATTGTTTGATTTCTTCGGCTATGCCGCTAAGAACGGCCGGGTTGCCGGGACCGGAGGAAAGAAGTACAGCATCAGGAGCCATGGCCATTACCTCGGCTGCCGGAGTGTGTGCGTTCACCACTGTCACATCAAACCCATCGCGACGCAATGCGCGCAGTACGCTGCTCTTAATGCCGAAATCGTAGGCCACGGCTTTGTACTTGGCCGGGGCGATGTCGGAGTAGTTGGTAAGGTCGCCCATGGTTTTGTTGGGGAGTTTCCAATCGCGGGAATCGCCTTCCCAGTGGTATGTCTCCGTTGTAGAGAGGGGGGATACCAAATCTTTGTCGGGCGTGGGTGTGGCAGATTTAGCGGCAGCTACTGCTTCATCGGCGCTGAGCTCTGTCGTTACGCAGGCGCTCATGGCACCATTGTCACGCAGGTGCGATGCCAGTTTGCGGGTGTCAATTCCTGCAATGCCGGGTACATTGTAGCGTTTGAGCCAATCTTCCATCGGTTCTGTTGCGCGCCAGCTGGAATGCAAGCGGGAGATTTCTACCGCAACCAGAGCGCTGATTTGCGGACGGTCGCTTTCGCTATCTTCCGCGCAAATGCCGTAATTGCCGATGAGGGGGTAGGTCATGGCCAAGATTTGACCGCTGTACGAGGGGTCGGTCAAGATTTCCTGGTAGCCCATCACGGCGGTATTGAAGCATACCTCGCCGGTTACAGTGCCACATGCGCCAAAAGCGCTGCCTTCAAATATAGTTCCGTCTTCTAGTGCAAGAATCGCTTTCATTATTATTTTGAGCCGTGGCATCTTAGCAATTTTGGGCGAGACTTGCAAGGCATTTGTGCTTCATCATAAAAAAAACGCGCGCATAGATGGGAAAATTCGTCATTTTGATTAAGATAGCTTGCATTTTCTTTCGACTTGTGGTTATATTACACCAATAAGAGCCAGTGTGCATTCAGTACGCTGAAATCATAACCTTCTCAACCAATCAGAAAATTATGGAAAACGAAGCTACAACCGACAATGAGACTCCCGTTTCTGACACCCAGAAGCGTCTTGCCGCCGCTCAGGACTATGCCCGTGAGCAGTACGAGAAGATTCGTCGTGCTACCATCGCTCAGATGGAGAACGTGCGTCACTACACGGAGGATATGCGCCAGCAACTCAACGAAGGTTGGGATGTGACCTGCAACCGTGCGCGTGATATGCACAAGGCCGGTGAGGAATACGTGAAGGAGAACCCCACGGGCAGCATGCTTGGTGCGCTTGGTGTAGGTATCATTCTGGGCCTGCTCCTTGGCGCTTCTCGCCGCTAATTGTGTTCTTCTTGCTCATATTACCCGCAGCAGATTAGTGCAATGTCCATCTTTTCGCGCAGTTCTGAAAGCAAGCTGACCACCCTTCAAAAGCAGGGTGGGTCGGTCTTGGCCAACGCGCGGGAAGCACTCTTGCATACATCCGATCACTTGGAGGCAGTGCTGGAGTTGTTCCGCCTGGAGCTGCGGGAATATGGGGAGAAACAAGTACGCCGCGTGGTGGCTCTGGTGGTGGGGGTGTTCCTCCTACTGTGTGCTTACGCGATTTTTTGTGCCTTTGCCTGTGTGTTGCTCAGCTCGTGGCTGGGGTGGATATGGGCGGTGGCAGTCGTATGCTTGGTAAATGCTCTGTTGGGTGCAGTGGCGATTGTGGTAGGCCTTAAATGTAAGCCGGGCCCGATTGCTCCTGCAACTCTTCAGGAACTGAAGGATGACGTGCAATGCATCAAACTAATGCTCAAAGGAAACACGAAATCTTGATGCGTTCCTCTGTGGCTCGTCTCAAGGTAATCAACGCTGCAGAATCTGCCGGTCAGGGGGTGTCGCGTTGCGTATCGCTGATTCCGTTGTCCGGCAAGGTCGCTCGCTATTCTCTTATGGCCGCTGCCGGACTTGCGACGATAGGCGTGTTGCGTTTATTACGCCGCAAGCCTGCGCCTGTGCCGGTGCCGCCTGCTCCTGCACCTAAGAGACTGGGGCATTATGTTGTGGCTCAGGCGCTCACCATGGTGCTTTTGCCGTGGCTGCGGCAGCAGGTATTGCAGGGCGAGCTTGCAAAACGCTTGCGCCGTTTTCATCCTGTGAACTTATTTTTCCGCTGGGTGGGGTTGGATAAGTAAAGAAGCTTATTCTTTCATTTCCCCTGAGAGAGTTGATGCTCAGCCTAGCTGTTCGGAATAACTGCAATTATCCATGAAGAAGGTTTTTGTCTCCGGTGCATTTAACGTATTGCATGCAGGGCATATTCAGTTTTTCCAGGAGGCTCGCGCGCTGGGGGATTATTTAATAGTATCGTTTCCCCCGGCTGATTTGTTGTGGACGTTGTACGATAAAAAATCGGTATTGGAGGACGGCGATAAGTTGGCCCTCCTTCATTCTATTGATTTGATTGATGAGGTTATCCTCTCCACTGACGTGGATAAGGAGCTTTCGTTCAAATCTGCTTTCTTGCAGAGTAAGCCGGATATCTTGGCCGTCACAACAGATGATTTGTTCATGGAAGCCAAGCGCCGACTGTGTGCTGAAACCGGCGCAGAGTTTGTGGTGCTGGAAAAAACGGTACCTGCAGGTCATAGAACCAGTTGCACTCAAGTTGTTGAGCGAATCAAAGCCCCGGCACATGTGCCGTTGCGTGTAGATTTTGCGGGAGGCTGGTTGGATGTTCCTGCCAATGCCATAGCGGGCGAATATGTGGTCAACTGTTCCATATCGCCCACAGTCTCACTCAAAGAGTGGAATTACCGCCAAGGTGCCGGATTGGGCGGAAGTGGTGGCTGGAGTGTATTGAATGGATGGGACCCCGTGCGCTCCGAGCTTGGGCTAGGGGTGGGCTGGCAAGACCCGGCCGTCATCGCTGAAACTGGTGCATGTGTGTGGAAATCCGGCCGTTATCCCGAGCTGGATTTCAAGAATACGGGCTCGTTCCTGAAGGGAAAAATGGCTGTGTTTGATACGCAAATCAAGCACGACACCCCCGGATTGGCCGCGCTGCAACGCAATTATGCCAAGATTGCCAAAGCTGCACGCGTGGCGCGTTTGGGCGTGTTGCAACAAGATATCACCGTGCTGGCTGTGGCGGTGCAGTTGAGCTACCAGTTGCAATTGGATGAAGGCATGCTTCCTCTGGAGCGTATTGGCGAATCCTTGGCTCACAAGTATTGCGGCGGCGGCCACGGTGGCTATGCTGTGTATTTGTATGAAACGGAAGAGGCACGAGAGGATGCTCTCAATGCTTGCCCTGATTTGTACCCGGTAGAACCCTACTGCCGCACCTTTGGCAAGGATGAGCAAGTGCCGTGGGAACCTCGTTTTATCAATCGTTTGCGCGAACGAGGCGTTATTCGTTGATGTGTAAACTTAACTTTTGAGTAACTATGCCGAAAGTATTTGTTTCCGGTTGTTTTGATGTATTGCACAGCGGCCACGTTGCCTTTTTGGAGGAAGCTGCGACTTACGGTGATGTATACGTTTCCCTAGGCTCAGACGAAACTGTGTGGCGGCTCAAAAATCGCAAGACCATGTACAACGAGCAGGAACGCAAGTACATGCTGGAGGCGATTCGCTTTGTCAAAAAAGTCTACATTGGGCCGGACACGGGCAAAATATTGGACTTTGCGCCCTTGCTCGATGAGGTGAAACCGGATATTTTCTTTGTGAATGCAGATGGCACGAGCGATGAAAAACGTGCCTTTGTGGAATCGAAAGGAATACGCTATGTGACCAGCTCACGCATACCACATGCGGGGCTGCCGGAGCGTTCTACTACCAGTATACGTGAAACGTTGAAGAAATGAGTGAATCATACACAACATACAAGGTGGGCGACCGTGGAGAGCGCCCTTGGGGTGAATGGCAAGTGCTGGACTTGCAATCTCATGTCGTTGTAAAAAAGATTTATGTGCGCCCGGGTGGCAGAATTTCGTTGCAGCGCCACCAGCACCGCACGGAGCGTTGGATTGTGACAGAAGGTGTTGCAACAGTGCTGTGCGAAGGAGCCGTTACACATTTACGCGTGGGTGAATCAACCCTCATTCCATGCCGCAGCTTGCATCGCCTGAGCAATGAGAGCGACCAACCTCTCGCCCTCATTGAAGTACAGATGGGAGATTACCTCTCCGAAGAAGATATTGAACGCTTCAACGACGATTACGGCCGAATTCAATAATACCTATCCCCCCCTATGAAGCTACTGGAAAATATAGACGGTATCGCCGTCATCAATATGGATAGCCGCCCGGATCGCTTCGCTCAATTCATGGCAAAAGCCGGTGTGTACCTGCCCGAAGAGAAGATTCAACGAATCAGCGCCGTGGTGGGGCGGGAGTTGCCCACATTCGCTAAAGCCCCTTGGTTCACCGAGCGCACAGGCGAGCGTGCGGGGTTCTGGGGGGGCACAGGGGGCTGTGCTTTGGCTCACCGCAAGGCGATAGAATGGGCCAAGGAGAAACAATGGCGCCACGTACTGGTGTTTGAAGACGATGTTGTCATCGAGCCTCACACCGGGGCCGTAGAGCTGCTGAATCGAGCCTTGGAAGAATTAACCGGCCCGTACATGCTGTATTTGGGCTACAACCGCCCGGCTCCCTACGGTCATTGCTGTATGGAGAATGCCGGATTGGAGCTTTGGAAGACAGATGGAGTCATTGCGGCACACGCCTACATTGTGTCTGCCGAGTTGTATGATGAATTGCTGGCGCACATGCCAACGGAGGACAACGTGTGGGAATGGCTCTCCCGATACCGCGCCGTGGATGTACTTTACCGCGATTTTTTGCCATACTGGAAAGGCGTATCGGTATATGTGCTGCACCCCATCATTTGTGTGCAGGATGATGAGTTCTCCGATATCGGACAAAACGGGGCCGCCGGTATGGCAGTGGCTTGTCGCCAAGCCCCCCGCAAGGAGTCTCTTGCTCGCAAGCTGACCGAGCCGCTTCGCCGCCTCAAAATTAAATGCAATTCGATTCGCACGCAAATCCGCGCACGCCGCGGTGGCTTGCCCGGCCCCCGGAAGCGCAAAAAAAAGTAAATCCTCCTTTTTTAGCAAGAAATTTCCTTCGGTGTCATTGATTATGCTTGAAAAATCCGCTTGAAAAGGCGATATTAAAGGCTCACTTAGTACGATATGTCTGAACAAAAAGAACGCAAGACTTTAGAACAACGAAATCAAGCCAGCGATTTGGAGCGTCTGCGCCACTCCTGCGCACACGTGCTGGCTGCCGCTATTTGCCGCATCTGGCCCCAAGCTCAACTGGCCGGTGGTCCTGCTGTGGAAAACGGTTTCTACTATGACATTGAACTTGACCACAACATCTCCACTGCCGAGTTTGAACTGATTGAGGCCGAGATGAAAAAAATCGTCAAGGAAAACCAGACCTTTGAGCGCACCACCGTCACCCGCGAGGAAGCTATGCAGATGGCTCAGAGCGGTGAGCTGGGCGCAAGCGGTCCGCGTTCTGTACCTTCTAAGTTCAAAGTAGATTTGCTGAACCGTATCCCTGAGGGCGAAGAGATTTCCATCTACCGAAACGGCGAGTTTACTGACCTGTGCGCCGGCCCGCACGTGGGGCGCACCGGTAACTGCAAAGCTTTCAAGGTGATGAGTGTGGCCTCTGCCTACTACATGGGCGATGCATCCGGCCCCCGCTTGCAGCGCATTTACGGCACCTGTTTCCCCAACCGCACCCAGCTGGATGAGCACTTGGCCCGCCTGGAAGAAGCCAAGAAGCGCGATCACCGCCGCCTGGGCCGCGAGCTTGGCCTCTTTGCCATTGATGAGATGGTGGGGCAGGGCCTCATCCTTTGGAAACCCAAGGGCGCTATCATCCGCCGAGAGTTGCAGGACTTCATCACTGAGGAACTCGACCGCATTGGTTACTCCCAGGTGTACACCCCCAACATCGGTAAGCTTGATCTCTACATGACCAGCGGCCACTGGGAGCACTACAAGGAAAGCCAGTTCCCGCCCATCCCCGACCCGGATGATTTCAAGCGACTGCGTGATGAAAATGCCAGCTGTGCAGACCTCTTCAACGCCTTGGATACCAAGACGATTAGTGGTTTCATGCTCAAGCCCATGAACTGCCCGCACCACATCCGCATCTATGCCAACGACCCGCATTCCTACCGCGATTTGCCCGTACGTCTGGCAGAGTTCGGCACCGTGTACCGCTGGGAGCAGAGTGGTGAGCTGGGCGGCATGACCCGCGTGCGCGGCTTCACGCAGGACGATGCGCACATCTTCTGCCGCCCCGACCAAATCAAGCAGGAAGTGCAGCAGTGCATCGGCATCGTGAAGCACATTCTCGGCACCTTGCAGATGAATGATTACCGCGTGCGTCTCTCCCTGCGCGATAAGGACTACTCCGACCCCAAATATGTGGGTTCTGTGGAGAACTGGAAGCTCTCTGAACAGGCGCTGCGCGAGGTGCTCTCCGAAAACGGGTTCGACTATATTGAGGCGGAGAACGAGGCCGCTTTCTACGGCCCGAAGATTGATTTCATTGTGCGCGATGTCATCGGCCGCGATTGGCAGCTTGGCACGGTGCAGGTGGACTACAACCTGCCTGAGCGATTCGACCTCTCATACACCGGGGCCGACAACAAGCCACACCGCCCTGTGATGATTCACCGCGCTCCCTTCGGCTCCATGGAGCGCTTCACCGGCTTGCTCATCGAGCACTTTGCCGGCAAGTTCCCCACTTGGCTTGCACCCGAGCAGGTGCGCGTGCTGCCCATCTCCGACAAGGTTGCAGACTTTGCTGAGCAGGTGCGCGCCACCCTTGCTTCCAAGTTTGTGCGTGTGAAGCTCGATGATGCGCCTGATAAGATTGGTGCCAAGATTCGCAATGCCCGCTTGGACCGCGTGCCCTACATGGTCGTGGTGGGCCAGCGCGAGGCTGAGGAAGGCAAGGTATCCATCCGTCACCGCGAGCTGGATGTCGTCGGCACCATGACGGTAGAGGAATTCGTGGATGCTCTCACTGCCGAAATAGGCAACCGCCTCATCGCTCCTGCGTTCACCCCCGAAAAAAAGGAAACGGAAGCCTGATTCATACCCCTTTGAGCGGTAGCCTCCACGCGGGGCTGCCGCTCACCATCTAAGAAACACACCAGACCAACAACAACACACACTCAAGTGCCAGCCCCACAGAAAAACACACCACAAGGCAATCGCAACAATCGTCGCGACCAGTCCAACAAAACACCGCAAATCCGTGTCAACGACCGCATTCGCGCCCCGCGCGTGCGCGTGGTCACCGCCAAGGGTGACCAGCTCGGTGTCATGGCTACACGCGATGCGCTTGCCAAGGCCAAGGAAATCGGCCTCGACCTCGTAGAGGTAGCGCCCAATGCTGATCCTCCCGTATGCCGTCTGATCGACTACGGTAAATACAAGTACATGCAGGCCAAGTTACAAAAGAACAACAAGGCCAAGACCGTGCGCATGAAGGAAATCAAGCTCCGCATCGGTACGGATGTCAATGACTACAACGTCAAGATGAGCCGCACCGAGCAATTCTTGGACCATGGGCACAAGGTGCGTTTTCAGCTCCGCTTCCGTGGCCGCGAAAATGCTCACCAGCAGCTCGGTCTGGAGGTCATGGCCAAGGTGGTGGAAGATATGAAGACCATGGGCCAGGTAGACCAGCCGGCCAAGCTTGCCGGCAACACCGTCACCATGGTGCTTTCCCCGCTTCCTGCCAACCAGCGAGTCAAGAAGTTCAAGAAGTACGAGGATGAGGATTTCGATGCCGAGTCCGAAGAATTCGATGCCGAGGACGATATCTGATAACACCTATTTATCAAGATAAACCCTTCAGCAAAATGCACCGCTGCGTTCAATCGCGTGCGGTGCATTTTTGTGCAGGTTGCGAAAGCCTGGTGTTGTGATTAAGCCTTTCTGCGGTTGCGAATCATAGCGCGCAGCGTGAGCGCTAATACAATGAGCGCGCACAGCGCCACCGCCCAATCCCCGAAAAGAGCGTAAAGCGTGAATCCTGCATTCGTATCGATGGGCAGCTCTGCATAGCTATAACCGGGCAGGTGGGGGGTGCCGTCTGCTGCCAGCAATGCATCGATGAAGGCACCATTGGGGGCTATGGAACACGTCACGCCCATGTTCGCTGCACGCACCATGGGACGCCGCAGTTCAATGCAGCGGAATGCTGCGTTGCGAGCTTGCTGCACACCACATGCAGAATCGAGGAACCAGCCATCGTTACTCACATTTACGATGACCTGCGGTCCCTTGCGTACAAACTTGGTGAGCAAGCGCCCCACGGTGTCCTCGTAGCAAATAGCCGGGATGACACCCACCGTTTTATCCGTACCGGGAACAGGCACGGTGAGGGGCTCTGCCCCGGAGCCGGGGCGTATGCCATCTCCCACTTGCGTTCCGGTTATCTCTGCGTAGCTGCGGTTAATCCAGTCCACACTATCCGCCAGGGGGATGTATTCGCCAAAGGGCATCAGGTGCTGTTTGGAAACAGTGACCATACTCTCGAATCCATCGGGAATACAAGCGAGTGAGTTGTACATGCCGTGTGGCTCGAGAAGCTGTGTGCGGGGATTTCGCTCCAGCAGATTTTCATCTGCTCCGGTGAAAAGCACGAAGTTCTCCCCCCCCATTTCGCGAATCAGCTGGCGCACCTTGGGTAGGCCGCTTTCCGCGTTGAAAAACACACTGCATGTGGCCATATCCGGCGCAAGCTTGCCTGTGGTGGTATCTCGCCAAATGGGACATCCCAAAGCGCTTTCCGGCCATACCACCCAGAGCGGGAGCCTTTGCGTGAAACCAAGCTCCGGATTCTTCATGGCAAGCTCTGCCGTCTTTCGTTGAATATCATCAAACGCGCTCTTGGTGGCACGCAGATAAATGCCATACAAGTAGGGGCCGCCGCCATTGCGGATGCGGGTGGCTTGGTCCATGTTGATTTGCACACCCAGCACCGGCAGTGTGTATACACCAGGCTTGTGGCTGAGCTTTGAGGCAGAATTGGCGGCTGATAATGCCATACCCCCGGAGAACAAGATAAAGAGTAGGATAACACAGCCGTAGAAATCCCACGGACGGTTGGCCCGGCCTGCGCCTTTGAAATGCATCACGCTGCGGCGGAATGCACCCCAGAGAATGACCGTGGTGAATACCGGAATGAAAGACAGCGCCGCCGTGCCGGTAAACTCCGCCCACTGGGCAAAGGCCAGCCCATCATACAGAGCCATGCCAAGGCTATTCCAGCTGAACCCCAGCGTGCCATTCGCTCTCAGCCATTCTATGCACACCCAGAGCGCGCCGCAGCCCACAGCACTGCGCACGGTGGAGAGCAAATCTCCCACCGCCCAATGATGCCAAGCCAGCTTGCGCGCCGCAGCATTTATATCTGCTGTATCAGGCCCTGCTTGCAGTGACGGCCGGAGCACGCTTGCCGCAAATACCGCCCAAAGCCCCGGCAAACAGGCATACACCGTCATGAGCGGCAGAAAGGCAATCAGCATGAAAACGGGCAGGGGAATGTTGAATACTTTCCCCACGTTGTGTATCCACCAAAAACTCACGCAATACCACCCCATGCCGTACAGCCACCCGTAGCCAAAGGCTGCCTTCTTGCTCATCGGGGTACTCCACAACACGCTCAGCAACGGCAGCAGCCCTATCCACACCAGCTCATTCAAATCAAACGGAGGATAGGCCAAGGCCATGACAGAGCCGCCCAGCAGGCACACCAGTGCGCGCCAGTACCACGCAAGCGGTTTCTTGGTGGGCGGAAGGGTGGCAGGGGCGGTTGCTGCCTCATGTTCTTTACTCATCATATCTAAAAAGTTATTGGGCGTCGGGGCGCACACAGGTGTATCCTATATATTGCTCATCATAGCTTCCGGCGGGGCGGTTTGTCACGACCACTCGCCAGAGCGGGGATGATTCCGTAAACTTGTGCACCAGATACTCATCTTTTGTGGCAAACCCCAATTCCACGTGCGCCACTGCCGTATTGCCCTTCGTCTGCACGTTGATATCTCGGCTGGGAAGAAATTGCCCTTTTTCATAGGCAAGCGCTACAGTATCCCCCTTTTGCACGCCACCGGCATCCGCAAAATGTACCAGTATATGTCCGCTGCCATCCCCTTTCCCCAGCTGCAGATGCAACACGGGGTAATAGGCCGCGCGCAGCTCCATGCGGGCATTGCCTGCGGAGCTTTGCCATGCTGCTTCGGCATTTTCCACCACCACCCCGGCTCCCGTCCAGGGCGTTACCGCGCTGATGAATCGGCCTTCCGAGGTGGGCACATCTTTGTACACATACACGCCAAAGCCGGCAAACCCCAGCAGCGCAAAGCCAAAAAGGCTCCCCCAAATGAGGTTGTATATCTTGCGTTGTGGCGTCTTGGTGGGCTTTTCTTGCTCTTCCGGTGCTTGCATGACCCTATTTTGACCCGAAAAATGCCGTGTTGCAACAAAAAAGGATTGCATTCTGGCAAAAATAAGTAAAAAATAAGGGTGGGCAATCAAAACCCCATACACAATATGGCCGATATCGACGAAAAAACTGAAAAGAATGTTCCCGGCAAGTTCTATGTAGATAGCAACTGCATCGACTGCGACCTTTGCCGTGATTCCGCTCCCGACTTCTTCGCCCGCGACGATGATGAGGGTGTTTCCTATGTTTGCAAGCAGCCCGAGACAGACGCTGAGGTAGAAATCTGTGTGGAAGCCATGGAAGGCTGCCCCGTGCAGGCTATCGGCGACGACGGCGAATAAAGCTGCCGGCAACACTCGATTCTTTTGACCCGGGGTGTGTCATGACCACCGCCGGGTCATTCTCTTTTCCTATGGCTACCGCTCCCCGCAGAAAACGCAAGACAACCGTGGTGGTGCCAGCTGATGCTGCAGCTCCGCTCCCTGCGGCAGAATCTCGCCCCCTATACCGAAATGAAACATTTGCGGATGGCTCGGTGCGCCCCGTACGTGTGGAATCCCGCCGAGATAGCGAGAGAGCTCAAGCATTAGCCGATTTTTACGGTGTAGCCCCGGGGCTACCTGTGCGTGCCAATTTGAGGGACATGGATAGCATCTTGGCAGAACTGGTCACCAAGCTGGACATCCGCGAGGCCGATTTTGCGCCCGAGCTCCTGCATGCAGCTTGGCAAAAAGCCGTGGGCCCATTTCTCGCCACCCAAGCCCAGCTCATCTCCGTGGATAAAAAAACAGCCGTTGTGCGTACTGCTCACCCTGCTGTTCGTTTTGAACTCCAGCGCTTGCGCCCCCAAATTATCCGCGCGCTCAACTCCGCGCTGGGGGAAGCCTGTGTTCGCTCTGTCCGTATCACACATGGCGGCCTCTGACCAATAATAAGCTTCGCGAGGCTTACCATACACTTCCAACTATCTAAATCCCACATCCAACTTCTCCATGTTTTGGCCTTTATTGCTCAGCTCTGCGCGTCTTAGCAACTCAACAACCGCCACCCGCTCCCCCTTTAATCAGGACTATGGGCGCGTACTGTATTCCAGTGCTTTTCGCCGTTTGCAGGACAAAACACAGGTGTTCCCTCTAGGGCGCAATGACTATGTGCGCACCCGCCTCACCCACAGCTTGGAGGTAGCCAACGTGGGACGCACTTTGGCAGAGGAAATGGCCATACTGGCAGAAGAACATGAAGGCCTGCCCCTGCGTGAGGGAATCAAAATGACGGATATTGTGGCTACTGCTTGTTTAGCTCATGACATTGGCAACCCCCCATTCGGACACTCCGGCGAAAAAGCCATCGAGGAAGCCGTGGCGCTTGCGGCCGGGGAGATGCAGCGCAAAGGGGACACCGTGCCGACGTGGTTGCAGGATTTTCGCTTCGAGGGCAATGCCCAAGGTTTCCGCCTCCTTACCCGTACTTGCGATCCCATTCGCGGGCATGGCCTCAACCTCACCTTTGCCTCCCTCGGTGCATTCTCCAAATACCCCTGCACAGCGGCCGCCATCAAAGCCTCCGGCCTCACCCGCTATGGCACAAAAGGGAAGTTCGGGTTGCCTGAGGAAGATTTGCCCACCTTTGCCCGCGTGGCCGCAGCCTGCGGTCTGCCGCAGCTTGCACCCGGAGTGTGGGCGCGCCACCCGCTCGCCTTCCTCATGGAAGCCGCCGATGATGTAAGCTACCTCGTAGCGGATATAGAAGATGCCTACGTCTCCCGCATTATTAGCTACGCTCAAGCTGTAGAGATGCTTTGCAAACTTGCCGGCATGCAGGAGAAAGAACCGGCCATTCACAAAGAAGCCTCCGCCAATGGACCACACGCTGCCATTCGCATGGCTCGCGCCATGGCCGTGGGAAGCTGCATTGCAGCCTTGCGCGCCTCTCTCCGCTCACACTATACCGCCATCATGGAGGGCTCTATGGAGCAGGGCCTCATGGATGCATCACACCTCGCCGCCCCCTACAACGAAGTGCGCCGTTTCTCCTTTGCTGAGATATACTCCCACGAAAGCGTGCTCAAGGTGGAGATTACCGGCTTCAACATCGTGCGTCGCCTCATGGAACTCTTCATGGAATGGGTGCAGACACCCGATGGCTCGCTCGGCTCCAAAATCGGCCCCATCCTACACGCCGACCCTGCCGCATCTGCCTCTCCCGAAGCCCGCTTCGCGCATGTGGTAGACTACATCTCGGGCATGACCGATTCCTTCGCCCTCCAAACATACGCCTCCCTCTTTGGCTGCTCCCCCGGCTTGCCGTGATAAAGATGGGAGAAACATCATATTGCATCTCGTTGCGAGACGCGTAAGCTGCACCATTACATCTGCTCGATGGTGCAGCTGATGCGGTATGTGGAGGAGTATGCCCGGATGCTGGAGAGCGGGCGTGTGAGCGCCAAGGTGAAATTGAGCAAGGAAGTGTGCGCTGAGCTGCTGGAGCAGATGGAGGCGGAGCTAGCCCCGAAGATGGAGGGTTTGAAGGCGGCGGCGGCGCGAGAGCTGAAGCATTTGTTTGTGCGAGACTGGGGCGAGGCTAATTTGTCGCAGGCTGCGGCACGTATGCTGAATGATGCGGCTGATGCGGTGGAGCGCTGGATGATTGATGTGGAGCTGGAGCGCGTGGAGCGTATGAAGGAGCGGCTGGCGCCACGTAAGCTGCCGATTGCTTTGGCTAACCCGGGTTGCATTGCTGAATCGAATCGCAAGGGTAGCTTGGAAGTGATTACTTGATATGGAAGAGAATGGGGTGAATGTGCTGGTAGCAGTGCAGCTCGATGTAGCCTCCGACAGTAAATATATCAATGTGAACCGAATCGCCAGCCTTAGACAAGCTGGTGCAGCATCCCATGCTTTATGTGAATACAGCTAAAGCCCACAGATGGATGGTGGACCGAGGGCTCCTATTGCCAACTGTAACCAAACTCTCTGCGGGCTCCAACGGTAGGATACTTACCCCGAAGGATTTAGTCAAGTACAAATTTGCTACCGGGCAGAGTTTCTCGCTGAGCGGGCGCGGCATGATTGATGATGTAGACGGCCCGGGAGGGGCAGATGCAGCGCTTGGTGAGCTATGCGCGCAAAAATCCCGCAAGTGCGAGACTTGCGGGATTTTTTCAGCGGACAGGGAGGGATTCGAACCCTCGGTACGCTTTTGACGTACACACGATTTCCAATCTTTTATTGAAAAGTTGTAAGTTATTCGTACTTAGTTGTTGTTATTTTTAGTGACCACTTAGCGACTAAATAAACTTTCTGTATTTTGCAGTTATGCAGTTTTTTGTTTTGTGGAGGATGGTTTGTCTGATGGTGTACTGCTCATGGATTGTCGGTGTGAGTTGGGTGCTTGCGGAGGAGGTGGACGATTTTGGTGATGAGGTGGTGAATGCCGCCGATGATGCCGAGGCTGATGGTGCAGATGGTGTGCCAGATGCAGGTGAGTACTGCGGTGATGATGATGGCGGGGGCGAAGTAGGCGCGTTCGTAGAGGTAGTCAGGGAGTTGTTTGTTTTCGCTCAGTATGAAGACGCGGACGAGGAAGATGTTGACGATGAACCAGAGGAAGAGTATGCCGCTGCAAAGGTAGAGGAGTGTGTCGGAGGGGAGTTCCAGGATTGAGTATGCTGCGGCTGTGATGATGGCGCTGAGGTGCAGTGCTAGGATGAATGCGGCGGCGATTTTATCCCAGAGAGGGTGGTGTTTAGTCACAGAATTGAGGACGAGGTGGTTTGTTATTTTTGCGTAGATCTGGGGAACAGCCAAAACATTACCGCACCTAAGATGCCAAGTACACTAACAGTAGTGCTTGTGATTAGTGTTATGAGGGTAGTTTCACTCAGCTGAAATGGAAAGTCTTGTGAGCGTTTGGTTATTTCCGCGTAAAATGAATGATAACACCATACGCCTACTAATGGGGCAACTAGCATGCTCATATGAGAGGATGCATGGCGGCATGATTTTGCAATAGACTCTAAGTATGGTTTGTTACGAAAATTCAGAGCAATAACATGAATTGTCATGCATAAGCCTGAAATACATACGGCAGAGACGGCACATCCTAGAAATCCGCATAGTATAGTACATAAGAAACTTGTATGTAATTTAGAGGTACCTTGAGATATGACGATAAAGATAATTAGAAATACCCAGATAAGAGAAAGTATGATGGAAGTCCATGCAAACTGAAGCTGTGTGTTACTAATTCTCTTTGTATACTCAAATTCCTCTTTCTCTTTTTCCTCAGCAAGGGGAGAAAAAAATGGTGAATATTTCGTTGAATCAATAGTTTCGCTTTCTTCTTTTTCTTTCGGTGAAGAAAAAGGAGTTGGTGATAAAACCGCTTCCTTTTTCTCTGGATTTGTATGTTTAGAAAAAGACTCTGCCAGAGCGCCGTTGTCAGTATTCATTTCTTAGGCGTTGCTTTTGTCCGTTCCTCCCAGTCAGGCAAAATGGCCTTAGCTGCAAATTGGCGCATGTATCCGCAGTTGTTACAGATAACAACGACAGATTGTATTTGATGCGTGGAAACATGAGGTTCCTTCAGGCTGTATAGTAAATTGATAAAAATACCCTCGGCCATTCCCCAGTTGCCGTGATGGCAAGCCGGACAGCTTTGAGGACCTATCTTATTATTTAATTCTTTGACCAGATTTTCGAGTAATTCTTTGTCCATGCTAGTATTACTGTTTTTTGAGTTGTGCGAGGATGGCTTACTGCCCGATGCGGGCGAATGGCGTAGAGAGTTTCGGGGTGTTGGGCGATTCTCATGTGTTGGAGTTTGCCGTAGTCTGTGTATTTGTCTTTGAGTTCCGGGTGGAGGCGGTCAAATTCTGCTATGATGCGGCGAGTGTTGCGGTGTTCTTTCCTTGCTTTCCAGCGCGTCTGCGCTTTCCGGTTGAGGTAGCACACCGGCCAGAGTGTCCACCTGACGATGGCGCTGATGCCGCGCCATACGGCGCGCCAGAATACGCGACACCGCTCCCACCAGAGCAGATGCAGCGCAAAGAATATGCAGACTATCCCGCAGGTCATGCCATAATTCTGCACGATAAACTCCCAAATATCAAGGATGATTTTTTCGGGGATGGACATGGGTTAAGGGGGCACTCGTTTATTTATGGAGTTTCCGGAGGGTCTGGTCGTCGATGTCGATGGTGATGTGGTGGTGGGAGGTGGTCATGGGGGGGGTAGGAGGATTAGATGACATCCGGAAAAGTATCGGGGTCTATAAATTTTTTAGCTTCAAGATATGCCATTGCTTTTTCAACAGATTGAATGTTGAGATTTACATAATCATGATATAATATTCCCCTCATGGGAATTGAAGTGGATTCAATTAAAATTCTAATATAAAATTGGCGCTGTTCTTCATTTTTATAAAAAGTCATTATATCTGTCACTAGTGTAAAAAAAGACCTCATCCATACCCTAAATGCTTCACAGCTACATGGATGTGAGTCTAACCACGATTTGTTATTTATATGGAGAGGGCGTTGTAATATGTTTGCAAAGTATTTTTCAATCGCCTCGAAACCTGTTACTTTGCACCCTACTTGCTCTGATGAATTCCATTTATATTCTTTCCATCTATAGACAATTTCACTTTCTTGTTGCTTTAGTAATGTTAGGCGTCGATAAAAATCGTCTTTTATTTGGCTGCTACGAGCAAGTTCTAATTGTTCTCTGAGTTGTTTTGTTTGCTCTTCGAATTGTTCTGTTTGCTCTGCTGCTTCGTTGTTTGCCCTTTGTAATTCTTTGCGTTGTAATTCTAAATCTTCTTTTTGTTGTCTTATTGTTACGATGAGCCCGGCAAAAGCCAGACCGGAAAAGAGACATGACAAAAAGCCGAACATGTCGCCGAATTCATTCGGTTCTAGCCATGGGGTAAAGTAATTTGATTTATAAATAAAACGCATGATTACCCAATATGCGCCGATCATGGTGACCACGAAAAAGCCCCACCACAGGAAAGGCTTCATGAAGGAGGTGGTTCTCTGCGTCTCCATAGTTTACTTCTTTTTGAGTTCTTTGAGGATGGATTCCAGCGCGGATGTGGCCATGCGGAGTTTCGATTCCAGTAAGGTTTCGCGGGCGGAGGGGAGTGGGGAAATCGGTGTTGCCGTAGACTCTGATCCCGCAGTTACGGTTTCTATCCCCCAGAGCCATTCCATTGTTACCGAAAAGGCACGGGAAAGCCGGAAAAGAGCTTCTGCTTTAGGCTCACTTTTGCCTTTGAGGTAGTCTGAGATGGCTCCTTGTGAAATTTTTGTAATGTCACATAACTGCATCTGTGTTAGCGAGTCGCGTTTTATCAGAAAAGCTAAACGCTCACGAAATACGGTATTGCCGATATTTTTATCTTACATTTCATCAGTGTTGCGGTATAAGTTTCTCCGTAACCGCGATACATAAGGAACGGTTGAGCGGTTACGGAATAACGAAGTATACGAAATATGAACGGTAACGACAAGGAAAAATTAACCGTCACGCCTGAATTTGGGTCTGTTTCAAATCTGCTGGTAGAAAGAATGCTCGGTTTTGTGCTTTCTTTGGAGTCGCAGAAAGTAAACTTGGCGCAGTTTCAAGAATAGATAGCTCACATCGAACAGGCCACACGCTTTGGCTTGTATACGCTTGATTGCTGCGTTGGTTGATTCTAT
>Ga0233362_1000031_pt1 | contig 39799 bp, 26 predicted proteins | sample ElkDunMinimDraft_22_FD_180674 | JGI IMG/M metagenome (GOLD analysis project Ga0233362, IMG submission 180674) | Fecal eukaryotic communites from dung pellets of Tule Elk in California, USA - Elk Dung C1 | ecosystem: Host-associated > Mammals > Digestive system > Large intestine > Fecal | place... | reverse complement strand
CTGAATTTGTGATTCAAGGAGCTGCTAATTTGCAAGAAGGATCTGTTGTTGTAACTGCTGGAGGTAACAAATTAATAGAAAATGTGCATTATACGGTTAACTATTCAATGGCAACCGTTACCATCATTGATGAGGGAATTTTAAAGTCGGGAACACCAATTTCGATTACAACAGAAGAAAATTCTATGATGGGAAATACTAAAAGGATGTTTGGTGCCAATTTGGATTATGAAGTTAATCGGAATTTTAGATTCGGAGGCTCAATCCTTAATTTAAGTGAACTTCCTATTTCATCGAAAGTTAACTATGGTGATGAACCCATCAATAATATGATTTGGGGATTGAATCTTTCTTATAAAACAAAGGTACCTTTTATTACTAAACTCGTTGACTTTTTGCCGTTTTATAGTACAACAGCAGAATCTAATTTCCAAGTTGATGCTGAATTTGCTCACTTTGTGCCAGGGCACTCACGCCTAATTGGTAAAGAGGGAATTACTTATATTGATGATTTTGAAGCTTCAAAAAGTACAATCGATTTGAAATCGTATATTAATTGGTCTCTAGCTTCTACTCCGCAAGGTCAACCCTCTTTATTTCGAGAGGCTCTTGCAGTTTCAGAAGATGATTCTGATAGACGTAAATTGGCGTATGGGTTCAACCGTGCCAACTTCAATTGGTATATTATCGACCCAATGTTCTACTATAAGAATGAAGGCGCAACACCTCCTAATATTGATAAAGAGGAACAATCAAAGCCGTATGCACGTGCCGTTTATGAACCAGAACTTTTCCCAAGCAAAGAGTACCAAAACAATTTGCAATCTACCAATATGTCAGTTTTTAATATGACATTTTATCCTACTGAGCGAGGACCATACAACTATGATGTTGCAGGCAATGAGGGATTTTCAGCAGGTATTAATGAAGATGGAACACTGAAAGACCCAAAATCTCGTTGGGGTGGTATAATGCGAAAATTTGATAATACAGATTTCGATTCATATAATTATGAGTATATCGAATTCTGGATGATGGATCCATTTATTGAAAATCCTAATCACGAAGGTGGAAAACTTTACTTTAATTTGGGAGATATTTCTGAAGATATCCTACGTGATGGACGGAAATTCTTTGAAAATGGATTGCCTGGTGATGGCTCAGATACAGATGTGGAATATACAGCTTGGGGACGCGTTCCTACACAACAACAGATTATCAATGCTTTTGAAAGTAGTGATGAAAATGCACGACCTAATCAAGATGTGGGCTTTGATGGTTTGAGAGATGATCAAGAACGTACTCACTTCCAAAACGCCTATTTAAGTTTGTTGGCACAAGAGTTTGGTATGGATTCTCCAGTGTATCAACAAGCAGCACAAGACCCTTCGTCGGATAACTTCCATCACTTCAGAGGTACCGATTATGATGAGCAAGAATTAGGAATTGTAGAACGTTATCGATATTATAACAATGCCCAAGGAAATACTCCTACTCAATCGTCCTCTAACGAAAGTTATTTAACAATCGGACGTTCTCAACCAGATGTGGAGGATGTGAATAATGATAATACATTGAGTGAAGATGAACGCTATTACCAATATGTTATTGACTTGCGTCCTGACAAAATGGTAGTCGGAGAAAACTATATTAACGATATTTATGAAGCAATCCCAGAACGTTTGCCTAATGGAACTAATCCTGCAACAAAATGGTATCAATTCCGTATTCCTATTAAAAATCCAGATGCAGTAATTGGTAATATCTCGGGCTTTAGTTCTATTCGTTTTCTTCGTGTGTTTATGCGTGATTTTAGTGAGCCAATTATCTGTCGTTTAGCAACTTTTGAATTGATTAGAAGTGATTGGCGTGCTTGTACTGAGAGTTTGATTGAGGATGGGGATTATATGGTGCCTGTAACAGGTGATGATAATACTCAAATCAATATAGGAACGTTAAGTTATGAAGAGAATGCGAATCGCGTTCCCGTGCCCTACGTTTTACCTCCAGGTATTGAGCGTGAAAAAGATGCTTCTGGGATGAATGTAATTCAACGTGATGAGCAATCTTTGACATTGAAAGTTACAAATCTTCGCGATGGTGATGCTCGAGCTGTCTATAAAAATATGGGATATGATTTGCGCCAATTTGAACGCTTGAAAATGTTTATCCACGCCGAAGATGTTGAAAATTCTGGTGATTTAAATCCTGGCGATATCACTGTTTTTGTTAGAATTGGTTCCGATTTCACTGATAATTACTATGAGTATGAAATTCCTGTTGTTATTACACCTTGGGGAATTGGAAAAGATTCTGCCGCCATTTGGCCTCTCGCTAATCGCCTTGATATCTTGCTGGACTCGTTAGTGGCTGTTAAACAAGCACGAAATATTGCTGTACGCGCAGGCTCACACCCGAGTAATATTATGCCTTTTACTCAGGAATTAGATAATGGAAACAAAGTAACGGTGATGGGTATGCCTAACCTATCTGATGTAAGTGCTATTTTGATAGGTGTGCGAAATCCTAAAAAACGAGGCCTTAATGATGGCGACGACATGATGCCAAAGTCGGTGATGATTTGGCTTAATGAGTTGCGCCTAACTGGATTTGATGATAAATCAGGTGTTGCAGCATTGGCACGAATGAGAATGAATCTAGCAGACCTCGGTGATGTAAGTTTCTCAACAACAGTCTCTACAGCCGGATTTGGCTCTTTGGAACAGTCCATCACACAGCGTGCCCAAGAAACCCAATACTCGGTTGACGTAGCCGCGAACATAGATGGTGGAAAAGTACTCTTCCCACAAAAATGGAATGTGAAAATTCCAATTCACTACGATTATTCTCTCACAGGTGAAATGCCACTTTACAATCCTCTTAATCCTGATGTACATTTGTCAGAGGACCTGTTGACCTACGAAACAATGCGCGAACGCGACTCTATTCGTCATATGACTACTGCTATTGTGCAACGTCAAAATGTTAACTTGACAAATGTTCGTAAGGAGAGAAATTTAGATAAGCCACTTAAGATGAGACCTTGGGATATAGAAAACTTCGATGTTTCGTATGCCTATTCTGAGGTAAAAATTCACGATGTTGATGTGGAATTTGATAATGAATTTTCACACGAAGGACAGTTGGGATATACATTCAGCCATAATCCTAAAAACATTCGAGTATTTGCAAAAGCAAGAAAAATGAAATCGAAATGGCTACAATTGATTAAGGATTTCAACTTCACTCCGATGCCGAAGAGTTTTGTGTTTAGAACAACAGTGCTTCGCGAGTTTAATGAGTTTAAATTCCGTCCCAAAAGTCAGGGAAATATCATTATTGATACTAGCTTTGTGAAAAACTTTATGTGGACGCGTAATTATGCTTTGCAGTGGGATTTGGCTCAAAGTTTGAAGTTTGAATATCGTGCCGATGCTACCGCCCGCCTTGATGAACCTGATGGTAGAATTGATACTCGTCAAGAGAAGGATTCTATTTGGCACTCTTTTGGTCAAGGGGGAAGAATGAATTACTTTACTCAACGTTTTGATGCTTCGTGGAATGTCCCTATTAACAAAATTCCGCTATTTAATTGGATAAACGCAAATGTTCGCTATAGTGGAACTTACAACTATACAGGGGCGGCCCTCTCAATGCAGCATCTGGGAAATACAATCGATAACTCTAATACGCTTCAAGGAAATGCATCTATTAATTTTGTTACACTTTATAACAATATTCCTTATTTAAAGAAGGTAAACCAAGGGGTAAAACGAAACAATAAGAAGAAAAATGAGGGTAAGGATAATAAAAGAGGTACTTTAGGTTCTGACGATGATGTTAAAAAAGCAGGAAGAAAAGAAACAGCAAAGAATGATAAAGATGGTAAAGATAGTGTAAAAACTAAGAGTGGAATCGGCAAGCTGATTCTGGATGGAACTTTGCGTGTGCTGATGCTGGTGAGAAATGCATCTTTGAATTATAGTGAAGGTAATGGAACTTCTTTGCCCGGTTATATGGGTGAACCCGATCTGTTCGGTATAGATTTCACAAATAGCTCTCCAGGATTTCTATTCGCTTTTGGAGGTCAACCCAATATGTTGAAAGCGGGTGCTGAAGGTGGGTGGCTTACGACAGATACTCTGATGACGTCGGCATTTTCTCAGCGACATAATCAAACAATCAACTTCCGCTCAACAGTAGAACCTTTTAAAGATTTTAGAATTGATGTAACAGCAAATAGAGTTTATTCACGAAACTTCTCAGAATATTATCGATACTCTCCGAATGGTTCGTTGACACATTTTTCTCCTCAAGAAAATGGAAACTTTACGATAACAACTGTTGCACTAAGAACTTTCTTTAGAAAAGCAGAAGATGTTTTCCAAGAATTTAGAGCAATACGTCACCAAATGGCTGAGCGAATCGCAGCGCAAAATCCAAACTCCGTAGGTGTAGATGCAGAAGGTTTCCCTATCGGTTACAATGGCGTGAGCCCTGAAGTTCTTGCCGCTTCTTTCTTGGCAACTTATGCAGGAAGAGACCCCGCGAAAATGGATCCGATGCAGGTATTTCCTTCTATTCCACTTCCAAACTGGCGATTGAATTATAATGGTTTTGCTAAAATTAAAGGTATTAATAAGGTGTTCCAAAATCTCACCTTAACACATACTTATACTTGTCAATATGCAGTTGGAAATTTTGCTTCCAATCTACTCTTCTCTCAAGATGCAAATGGTCACCCAAATACAATGAATGCGTTAGGAAACTTTATTCATTCACGCGAATTTTCACAAATATCATTGAATGAGCAGTTTAGTCCGCTAATCGGTTTTGATATGACTCTGAAAAATAGTTTGACCTTAAAGGTGGAATACAAAAAGAGTCGTAATGTATCGTTGAGTTTTGCAAATAACCAAATTACAGAAATTCTCTCTAATGAAATCTCTTTTGCAGCAGGATATCGATTTAAAGATTTGAAAATTGGTGTAGTTTTCTCAGGAGCAAAACGACAGATTGTCAGTGATTTGAATGTTACATTAGGATTTTCAATCAAAGACAATATGACGACCCTGCGTAAGTTGGTTGAGGAAACAACTCAGGTGTCGGCAGGTGCGTTGGCAATCGATATTAATGCTACTGCAGATTATCAAATCAGTAAAATGGTAGGTCTTCGTTTCTATTATACCCAAAGTATTAACAAACCTTATATTCAGTTGAGTTACGATACAATGAATATTGATGCTGGTATAACTGTGCGATTGATGCTCACTCAATAATGTTTTCTTTTAAAATCAAAGGTTATGTACTTTAAAGATGTTATGGTAGATGATCAGTTGAAGAAGCAACTGATAACCCTAGTGAAGGAAAACAGAATTAGTCATGCACAGCTATTTGTTTCCCAAGCAGGAACACATAGTTTTGCTTTGGCAATGGCGTACGCCCGCTACATTAGTTGTCATAATCGAGGTGAGAGTGATTCGTGTGGTGAGTGCCCATCGTGTAAGAAATTTGATAAACTTTCTCATCCCGATTTGCATATCTATTTCCCCAATTGTATTGCCAAAAGCGTAAAAAAAGATCCAGATTCTTCGCAATTTGTGCGTGAGTTTACACAGTTTGTTTTGGATAACAATTATATGATTTCGATTGATGAGTGGCTGCAAGTTTTGGGCGGAGAAAATAAACAGGCTACAATTAATATTCGCGATTGTTCCGATATTATCAATCATAATAGTACCCGTTCATACGAGGGTGGATATAAGATATTTATTCTTTGGAATGTAGAACGCTTATATCATCAAGCTGCGCCTAAATTGTTAAAAACTTTAGAAGAACCTGAAAAACAAACGCTATTTATTCTCTTAACAGAAGATTCTGATAAACTTTTGGCAACAATTCGTTCGCGTACGCAGATGGTGAAAATTCCCCCTATGAGTCGCGAAATGATAGTCAAATCTTTGCAACGAGACTATAATTTGGAACAAGAAAAAGCGGAAGATATTGCAGAAATCTCGGAAGGTAATTATATAAAAGCTCGTGAATTAGTACAGGGTAGTCAAGAGTTAACAGAGATGTTATCCTACTTCAATACGTTGATGAGTAGTGCAATTTCATTGGGGCAAGCACAACCCATTTCTATCGTAAATTATTCTGCAGTTCAAGAAGTTATATCTGAAATTGTCGATAAAGGAAGAGAATATCAAAAGGGATTTTTGAAGTTTTTTATCCGAATGTTGCGCAGTATGCTTATGCTGAACGTCGGAAATACTGCTGTAGTGTATGCTACCGTTGAAGAGAAACAATTGCATACACAATATCAAAATTTTGTTACTTTGAAAAGAATCTCTCCTCTGTTGGAGGAGTGCAATAAAGCAATTTTTCATATAGAAAGAAATGTAAATTCTACGCTCGTTTTTACAGATTTTTATCTTAAATTGGGTGACATTTTATTACGTTAAATTTTATATCTTTGCCAATTCATTTCCTGCTTAAATTATATGCTGTATAGTTTGAGTAGAAACGTTTTGAGCCTATGAAGTGGTTGATAAAATTTATAGTCCTGTAGCGTTTTATGGCTGACTCGTTGAAAGATAAAACTGTTGCGGGAATGTTGTGGAGTAGCATCGGAAAATTCGGTGCTATGGGGCTCTCTTTTGTTGCTAATTTAGTGCTCGCACGTCTGCTTTTGCCTGAACATTTTGGCTGCATCGGAATGCTCTATATCTTTATCGCTATTTCTCAAGCTTTTATCTATGGCGGGCTTGCTACGGCATTAATCCAGAAAAAAGATGCCAAAGCTATCGATTACACGACAGTCTTCTACTGGAACTTAACCGTTTCTATTCTCTGTATGGGCATTTTGTATTTGGTTGCACCTGCTATCGCTCGATTTTATGAAATGCCGTTGCTGTCTAACTTGCTTCGCGTGCAGAGTCTTATGCTACTTATCTGTTCCTTCTCTGCTGTCCAATCTACAATTCTGCAGAAAACACTAAGATTCAAATCGTTGGCAATTAGAAACATAATCTCTACAGGTTGCGGAGTTGTGGTAGCTGTGATTATGGCATATAAAGGTTTTGGCGTATGGAGTTTAGTCGCAAATGGACTTGTAAGCGGGGTGGTGAGCGTCTTTCTTCTTTGGAATATGAGTTCTTGGCGCCCAACTTTTGAATTTAGCATTCAATCATTTAAAGAACTCTTTGGATTTGGTGGCCTTATCCTCATCTCCAGTGTTGTGGAAACGCTGTACACCCATATCCAAGGATTGATTATCGGAAAACTATATACTGCCGATGATATGGGCTACTATTCCCAAGCACGTAAATTAGAGGAGATTCCTACAATGGCACTCTCTTCTATTGTAAACGATGTCTCTTTTCCCGTCTTCTCTAAATTACAAGATGATAAAGAACAGATGGTCAGAGGGTTAAGAAAAGTTGTGAAAAGTATTACTTATATGAATTTCCCAATGATGGTAATGCTAATTATTATTGCGCAACCATTAATTCACCTGCTTTATACCGACAAATGGGACGGAGCAGTCCTTTATTTTCAGATTTTGTGTGTCGGAAGTATGGCTTATACTTTGAATACACTGAATGTGAATGTGGTAAAATCTTTAGGGAAAGGAAATATCTATCTCGTTTTGCAGTTGACTAAACGTTTTGTTGGATTGGCTCTGTTAGTAGCGGGAATCCTTTTTGGAATTCAAGGGCTTTTGTGGGCAGTTACTATCAATGTTTATGTCAGTTTTCTGATAAGTGCATTTGTAAGTGGTAGATTGATAAATTACGGAATCCGAAAGCAGTTGCGCGATATTGCACCAAGTTATTTTATTGCATGGGGAGTTGGAGCATTAGTCTATTGGATTTTTAAAGAGATAGAGATCCATTATGTGGTGGAGATGATTGCGCAAGTGTTTGTCTATGCTGCTATTTATTTGGGTGTAACCATTCTTTTAAAACAGGAAGGATTTTATGTTTATTGGGAGATCGCGAAGAAGTATATAGATAGATTTAGAAAATAATAGAATTGAATATATGAAGATTGGAATTATTAGGGAAACTAAAGTGCCAGAAGATTATAGAGTTGCGCTAACGCCAAATGAGATTGTGAGTCTGCAGCAACAATTTGCAAATGCAGAGTTTGTTGTACAGTCTTCACCTACGCGCGCCTATTCCGATGAGGAATATCGTTCCAAGGGAGTTGAGGTACGAGACAACATCGATGATTGTGATTTACTTTTGGGAATTAAAGAGGCAAAGATTGAAACGCTTTTGCCTAATAAACACTATTTTTTCTTTGGTCATATTGCCAAGATGCAACCCTACAATAAACCGTTGTTGCAAAAAATGATTGCGCAAAAAATCACCTTTTCAGATTATGAATATTTGGTAGATGATAAAAATCAACGTTTGTGTGCGTTTGGTTGGTGGGCAGGTGTTGTGGGCGTTTACAACACGTTGCGCGCCTATGGAATCAGAACGAATAAGTTCAATCTGCCAGCCCCAGATAGACAGTTTACGTTGGAGCGTTTGATATCTACACTTCAAACACTTCCGCAGTTTGGCGCTAAAATTATGGTTACTGGAAACGGCCGAGTGTCACACGGCGCTCAGCACGTTTTAGATGCAATTGGTTACCAGCGCGTCTCTCCGTCTGAGTTTTTGGCAATAGAAAAAACAGAAGCGCCAATCTATACGGTTGCCGATGTAGATTTTTTAGTGAAACGTAAAGATGCGGAAAATCTAACCTTCGATTTAAACCATTTTATTCAAAATCCAGAGGTTTACGAAAGTGCGTTCTTCCCTTTTGCGAAAGCTGCTGATATTTTGTTGTGTTGTCATTTCTGGGCACCTCAGAACCCTGTTTATCTCTCCGAAACCGAATTGAAATGTTCAGAGTTGCGAATTTCGGTTATTGGTGATGTAACTTGCGATATATTGGGAAGTGTCAAGTCAACGCTCCGAGCTTCTACGCACGCCGAACCTTTCTATGATTATAATCCTGCTACTGCTCAAGAGGAACCACCATTCTCTTCTGCAGAAAATATTACGGTGATGGCAGTGGATACCTTGCCCAATGCTTTAGCAATTGATACAAGTAGCTATTTCGGAGAAGCATTGTCTAAATATGTGATGGAACCCATTTTAAAAGGTAATTTGGATAGCGATCCCGTTATTGAACGCGCAACAATTCTCAAAAATGGAGAGTTAACAGAACGATTTTCATATTTGAAAGATTTTGTAGAGAAAGATTAAATTAGAAAAAGATGATTAATAAACTTTACCACGGATATATTCTTAAAAGACAGTGGAATAATGATATAGATTCTATTAAGAAGCAAATTAAGCAGGCGCAAACGGCAACTTTGCCTGCATCACAAAAGCGAGACGCTGAAGCCTATTATCAAAAGTTGATCGGACGGAAAATTCCAACCTATTGGCACGAATATCTTTCTGCACGACACGAGGCTTTTTCGGTGAAGTTTGTGCCCGCATGCGTCTATCATACAATGGTAATCTATCGTCTTAACCACTATGCTTTGCGTCATGCGTATGTGGATAAGGGAGCATACGACATCTTTTTCCCCGATGTAAATCGTCCGAGGACGATTGTAAAAAAGATGAATGGCTATTTTTATGATAATCAGAATTCTATAACGGAAGAAGAAGCGTTGGAAAGATGCAAGAATTTGGATTCTGTAGTAATTAAACCTACTTTCGGAACGTGGGGCGGCGGTGTGAAAATGATTGCGGTGAATGAGGGAATGGTAGATGAGAAAACCTCAGTTAAATCACTTTTTGATAGTTATAAAGATTATTACATTGTGCAGGAACGTGTGCAACAACACGAACAGATGTCGCAGTTGAACCCAACTTCGTTGAATACGTTGCGTGTGATGACTTATCGTGATGGAAATGAGGTTTTTGTGCTATATATGGTGGTGAGAATAGGACGAATGGGAGAGTGTGTAGATAATGAAACTGCAGGCGGAATAAAAGCTGATGTTGACTTGTCAACAGGAACGATTTTGGAATGTGCGTATGGAAATTACAAGGAACCCAAAATGTATCAAACAGACAGTGGCGCTGTGCTGAAAGGTTATCAAATTCCAGCTTTTGAGAAGGTGATTGCATTTGTAAAACAACTCCATACTCGTTTGCCTTACTTCAACTTGATTGGCTGGGATATTGCCGTTGACGCAGCTGGCGAGCCAATTTTGATAGAGTGGAATCGTTGTCCAGATTTGAGCCAAGTAGCGCACGGACCCGCATTCGGAGAAATGACGGAAGAGATTTTCAAGCGAGTGATGAGCTTGCCTGATAGTCGCTACTTTGGTTTCGGGTCGTGATGCGTGAGGGATTGAAGCGGTTATGAGCGCCGCTTTTACCTTTTAGCGTTTAGAACAAAGAATCGGGTTGTAGTGGAAAAGGAAGCAAGAGAAGGAGGCGCGAAATTTGAGCGGAAAGCCCGACGGCGAGCGCGAGGCTATGTGCGAAGGTGATGAGCCGGCACGCCCAAATAAAAATATAATAACTAAAAATATGATAAACAAATAGATATGAAAAAGATGCTCTTCGTAATAGGAAAGTGGTTTAAGATTTTGCTAACTTGGATTTCGCCAAAATTGAATACAGAAGCGCTATATTTTTTTCATTTTAAGCGGAGAATAGACCTGAAAAATCCTAAAACATTAGATGAAAAAATACAGTGGTTGAAGTTCAACCGCTACTACCCAAATCCGTTGGTGACGCAATGTGCCGACAAATACGCAGTGCGAGGATATGTTGAAAAATGTGGTTGCGGAGAGATTTTGAACGAACTTTATGGTGCATACGACAGCGTAGATGAGGTGCCTTGGGAGCAACTTCCCAATCAATTTGTACTGAAATGGAACTTTGGTTGTGGGCATAACCTAATCTGTTTTGATAAATCGACTTTAGATATAGATGACGCCAAACGAAAATTGAAAAAATGGTATAAAGAGCATAAAACTTTTTATATGATCTATTCGGGAATGCAGTATAAAGATATTGTGCCGAAATTGATATGTGAAAAGTTGATTGAAACGGAAGATGGGAAGTTGCCATTAGACTATAAATTGTATTGCTTTAATGGCAAGCCTGATAGCGTTTTGTTGTGTGCCAATCGCGATACGGAAGGACATAATGCTGCATACTATTTCTTTGATAAAGATTGGAAATTAAAACGTTACAACAAGCGCGGTTTAGAAGCACCCGAAGATTTTACCCTTCCTAAGCCTGAAAATTTCGAAAAATTGTTTGAATATGCTACTATTTTGTCGCAACCTTTCCCTTTTGTGCGTGCTGATTTCTATTTAGAAAATGGGAAAATTACCTTTGGAGAATTAACATTCACTCCAGCGGGTGGCTTCGACCCTAACCGCTTACCCGAAACTCAAAGGTTGTTTGGCGATATGGTAGATTTAAATTATAAAGCATAGAGATGACGTCTCCTAAGGTTTTGATGGTTTGGTTGCAAAGAGTTCTGCTGACGATACTTTTGATGTTGGCGGCGTTCTCGTACCATCCTCTTTTCCTACAGTCGGAAACGCTGTCGCTTAATCTTTATGTATATGCTATCACACTGATGCTTCTGTTGCTTAATTTCTATCCGAAGCGCATTCTGAATATGCGTTTCCTACCAGCCTTTCTGCTGCTGGCAATGGTTGTTATTGCGGCAGCGTTAGTTTTTAAGTCGATAGGATTTGCTGGCGAATATCTCTCTGAAATTCCAGCCATTCTACTGCCTTGCGTATTGATGATAATTGGACACAATGCGCCGATCTCTACGAAAGATTGGACCGTTATACTACTGATTTACTGCGCAAGTTTGATCTTTGTGCTTTCTACACAGATTATGACCAATATCGGTGCATTTCAGATTGCAGAAGAGTATATTATGGGCAGTGAAAAGAATGCTGCTGGCGTGATGTTGGCAGTAGCAATTGTTGCTTTGCTGCTACTCTACTTTGCGCATCGCGATAAATTGAGTTTGTCTATGCGTTGCGTAACCCTTGCCATGTTGGCCGTTTTATTTTTGGTTATGGTAACTTTGCGTGCTCGCGGCGCCATGTTAACCGTAGTAATTTGTGCAATCATTGCGTTCCTACAAATGTGTAGATTTAAACGAGAAACACACTTCTTCCGCTACCTGAAAATATTAGGTGGAGGCGCACTTGTGCTACTCTTGCTACTACTTGTAAGTGGATTTCCCATAATGTCGATTTACGATTATTTCTACGACTCCTTTTTCCTGAACAAAACAGGCGATTTCTCATCAGGAAGAATGGACCGTAATATTGCAGCGATTGAGGTGATTCGCGAAAGTCCACTTTGGGGAAGAATGGTGTATAATATTGATATAAAATGGGTACATAACTATTTGCTCTTAAAACTTTCCGATTATGGAATTGTGGGCGCTTTACCTCTGCTATTTCCTTACTTCTATCTTATCTTTTTTGTAGTGAGAGAACATCAGAAGAAAAATAGTTTTACCTTTGAAAATGTTGGCTTTTGGGTATTGTTGGTGCTGCTAATTATTAGCTTGGTAGAACCTTCTCTGCCATACGCACCTGGAACTGCAGTCACGCTATCATACTTACTCTTAGGCTTTAGCTTGAGGCAGAATTCGTTGAATGAAGAGAAAAAATTAAATCTAAACTGATAATATGAAATTGTCTGTTGTCTGTCCTATTTACAATGAAAAAAGATATATCGAAGATTGTATTCATTCGATTGTTGAACAAGATTTTCCACATTCGGATATGGAAGTGCTGTTTGTAGATGGAATGAGTGATGATGGAACTCGCGAAGTAGTAAGCAATTATACTAAGAAATATCCGTTTATTAAATTGCTTGATAATCCTCAAAGGATTGTTCCGTATGCGATGAATCGTGGAATTATGGAGGCAAAAGGAGAATTTATAGTGCGTTTAGACGCTCATGCAGAGTACCCTAAAAACTACTTTTCGAAGTTGATTTCAGCAATGCAACAATTGGACGGAGCAGAAAATGTTGGCGGAGTTTGTCTTACACTACCTTGCAACTCAACAGCGCGCGCACGAGCAATCGCTGCTGTGTTGAGTTCTCCGTTCGGAATGGGAAACTCATACTTCCGCATCGGCTGCAATGAGGTGAAAAGTGTAGATACCGTTCCTTTTGGTTGTTTTAGAAAGGAATTGTTTGAGAAAATTGGCTTTTATGACACGGAATTAATTAGAAATCAAGATGATGAGTTAAATGGTAGAATTGTCAAAAATGGAGGTAAAATCTATCTGCTTCCAGAGTTGGAAATTCGCTATTTTGCACGCGATAAGGTTACTAAGGTTTGGCGGATGTTTTATCAGTATGGACTTTATAAGCCTTTGGTAAATAAAAAGTTGGGGGCTCCGGCTACGTTGCGTCAATTTTTTCCGTTACTTTTTGTTATAGGGTTGATTGTGGGCGGCGCACTGAGTTTGTCTGTCCCTTACATCGTTTATCCTTACTTCGCTGTGCTACTTTTATACTTTGTTATTGCGGAGGCATTGGCAGTGCGCGAGGCAAAAAAATCAAGTTGTTATGCGCTCCTTTTCTGGATGTCAATCGTTTTTGTTACCGTGCACGTAGCTTATGGTTGGGGATATTTAGTAGGATTGATGAAAATTATTCTGAAACGTCCTTTTAATGTAGAATCAAATCGCTAATTAGTTAAAAATCAATAATATAATTATTATGAGAAAGAATCAAAATTCGGAAGAGATTACCCCACGTGAGGTGGCTCAATTTATCAAGGATTTGAAATATTGGATTTTGGCATCGCTTGCTGTTTTTCTCATCTTTGCTTGGGTTTATACACGAAATGCAGAGAAAATATATACAGCAACTGCAAAAGTGTTTCTCGACCTTGATGAACGTTATTACAATACTATTGTTTCTGATGAATTTTCTGAAATTCAACGCGTTACTATGCCCAAAACACGTACTAAGGTAGATTATGAAATGTCAATTTTACAATCTGTCCCTGTAATTATGTCTGCTGTGGAAAGTAAAGCAATGAACATAAAATACTTTACGAAACCAAGAAGGGAGAAGGAGAGGGAGTTATATGGCTCAAAAGTGCCGATTGTGTTTGCTTTTTGTGATTTGAAGTTGGATTCCTATCCTCAAGCAGAAATCGAACTTACAATCCACGATACAGCTACCTACTCGATAGAAAGTATGAAGTTAAAAGGAAGTAAATGTAATGTCGAAAAGATGAAGAAAATTCGTTTTGGCGATACGGTGTCTTGCCGAAAATATAACTTCTTAATCACCCTTTCGGAGAGTGGAATGGCTAACATTTTATATGAAGAGTTGAGAATTGAAGCAACCTCTTCGATAAATATGGCATATTCCTTCTTAGATTATTTGACCTTGGTGAACAAACCAGTCAGTCAAAATATTAAACTTACCAATATGGTAAGTATACAGTTTCAAAATCAGAATGCGCAACGTTCAAAAGATTTTGTTAATGCATTGATTGATAATTATAATGCTATTACTTTTCAAGAGCGGCGCGACGATATTCTTAACACGATTAATATTATTGATAAACGTTTGGAAGAGTTAGCAAAAGACTCTTCAGAGGTAATGCCAGTGGTTCAGCACTATTCCAATCCGCAGGTGGAAAACTCTCTGGTTCAATATCTTATTCAGGTGCGCGAAGAATCTCTCATTGCGTTGAAATCGGTATCCCCAACAGCACGTGTGGTAGATAAGGCATCTTGTTCACGTATCTCTGCAAAACCTAATCCAAAAATGGTTTACGTCGCTGCCGTTTTCTTGGGGATATTTATTCCAATATTGGTTGAAATTTTGCGGAGAACTTTCCGCACACGAGTGCTCTTCAGAAAAGATATTGAACAAAATTGTGATGTGCCCATTTTGTCAGTGCTTCCTGCAAAAAACGAATGTCGATGCGCTGCAAAACTCAATATTTGTTCTATTTTTCAAAAGAAGCCTGTTCAACCACGGATCTATGCCCATTTGCCAGCAGTTACCGTAGTTACATCGTTTTCATATCGTGAAAATAGTTGTGAATATGCTGTCCGTCTGGCACAGACATTACAGGAAATGGGAAAAAAAGTGCTCTTGGTGGATATGAATTTCCATAACGATAAAATGGAACAAGATCGGTGGAGAAATCTTCCTCAAAATGAAGGTGTTGCCGCTTGGATTGAGGAAAAAATCTCCGATATCAGTTCTCAAATTGTTCAGATTGAAGCTCTTGCAAAAGTGAATTTCTTGCCTGCAGGAAAATCCAATCTTACTCCAAATGAACTATTACACTCTCCCCGCCTTAGCACACTTATACAATTGCTAACAAATCAATATGATAATATCATTTTATTGTCTGCTCCATTTTCACAATATGTGGATCCATTATGTTTTAATGAGGAAGAAAGAATGACTCTGTTTGTAGTAAAAAAATCAGTGACAAAAATAGATGAATTAGAAGAAATCCAGAGAATTTGTGGTGAATCGCTGTTTGCAAAACTCTCCATTCTTTATTGTGAGTAGAAACGGAAAGAGATTGTTTTTTTTATGATATTTCAGTTTTTTTCAAGATTAATTGAATTATGTAGTTTTTCAATTTTAATCGAAAAATAGGTGTTTGCAATAGAAAAAGTATTACCTTTGCAACGCTAAAAAAAAAGGTGAAATAAAATTTAAATTATTGAAATAAAATAAGTTATGGAAAAAGTTTTGTCGCTTTTAAAAACAAAAAAGTTCTGGGTTGAGTTTATAATTATGACTGTGGGAATGATTGTAACGGCTTGCGCTGTTTACTACTTCCTCGTACCCAGCAAGCTTATTATCGGTACAATCTCTGGTCTTTCGATCGTAATCAGTGGAATTTGTGAACAATTTTTTGGATTCCCACTGAATGTTTCAACTGTAATTCTTGTTATCAATGCTATTCTTTTAATTTTAGCTTACATATTGATAGATAAGGAGTTCGGTATAAAAACAGTTTATACGGCACTCATCTTAGGTCCAATGATTGGCGTGTTAGAGAAATGGTTCCCTTACGAAAACTTTATCGATACTACAGCTGAAATTCCATCTATTATGGGTGACCTTTGGCTCGACCTTTGCTGTTTCGTACTTTTGTTAAGCTTGGCACAAGCAGTGTTATTCAAGATTAATGCTTCAACGGGTGGCCTCGATATTTTAGCAAAGATTGTAAATAAATATTTGCACTTCGACATCGGAACGTCTGTTTCTGTTGCAGGTTGGTGTATTTGCTGTACCGCATTTATGATTAATCCTGCAAAATTGGTGATTATTGGTTTAATCGGAACTTGGATTAATGGTTTGGTGGTGGACTATTTTACAGCAGGTCTTAATATGCGCAAACGCGTTTGTATTGTATCTAAAGACTACGAACGAATCCGCCAATTTATCATCAACGATCTTCAACGTGGTTGTACTTTGTACGAAGTAATTGGTGGTTACACTAACGAACGCTCTATTGAGTTGTTGAGTTTGTTGACAAAAGATGAGTTCTCTCAATTGATGACTTTTGTGAACAAAAATAATATCAATGCATTTATCACTGCTGGAAATGTAAGCGAAGTGTATGGCTTATGGCAGAAAGATAAGAAAAAACTTCGCAAGCATGTAGATGAGAGATAACACTGCGGATAATTAATCTTTGAAATATTAGGCAAATCGAAAAAACGGTTTGCCTTTTTTATAAAAAATACTATTTTTGCATTGCGTAAGAATAATGTTGGTTTTTGTATAAAGTATTGAAAAATATAAGTTTATAGAAATATTAATAACAAAATTAATTGCTAAATTATGAAAATTGAATCTTTATTAGCGGGATTACAACAATTTATTACAGATGTAGTCTTTAAAAATGTGCCTAAATTAATTCTTGCCCTTGTCGTTCTCTGGATTGGTTTGAAATTGATTAAGGTATTAGTGAAAGGTATTAAGAAAATTATGAAACGTAGAAGTGTAGATGAGTCTCTCCAAGATTTTCTCTGCTCTTTAGTCGATATTGCGTTGAAAGTGCTTTTAATCATTACTGTTATGGGCATGATTGGTATTCAAATGACCTCTTTTATTGCAGTAATTGGTGCTGCTGGTTTGGCAGTGGGTATGGCTTTGCAAGGAACTTTGCAAAACTTTGCTGGCGGTGTTATCATTCTGTTAATGCGCCCTTACCGTGTAGGCGATTATATCGAACAAGGTGGCATTGCTGGTACTGTTTCTCATATCCAAATCTTTAATACAACATTGACCACTCCTGATAATAAGATTATTATTGTTCCGAATACTGAATTAGCAACTAAAACGTTGATCAATTATTCAACTAGCGAAACCCGCCGAGTTGATATTAAAGTGGGTATTGCTTATGGTGAGTCTATCGAAAATGCACGCGATATAATGCTTGAAATTGCAAAAAAATATCCAGCCGTTTTGGCAGATCCTGCTGCAATGGTTTGCGTTGCAAATCTTGGTGAAAGCGCTATCAATTTAGAACTTCGAGTTTGGGTAAAACAGGAACATTATTGGGATACACTTTCAGAACTTCATCAAATTGTTTATGAGAAATTCCAAACGAAGGGAATTAAAATTCCTCATAATCAAATGTATGTTAGAAAAGACTAACCTTCTATTTTTTTACTTTTTTAAAACGCTTCAGGATAACCTTTCTGGGGCGTTTTTATTTATATTAGGTTGTCAGATTCCTTCCGATAGATAAAGTTCGCTCCATATTTGCTAACCCAATAGCAGAAGGTTGGGTACTAAACTTCTGCATTATTTTATAACCTTGTTTAACTCAATTCATCGAGATTCTCGGTACTTTCAGAACTTTCGTCGGTTTCATTTTTTGCCGACAACGCAATTTTGCTCTTGGGTGAAAGTCCCATCTTCTGTATATTATCAAAGCGGCTGATGATATTACCTCTACCTTCAGAAAGTTGCTTTAATGCCTCATCATATTTTTTTTGTGTATTGCTGATATTATCTCCAATGCCTTTGAATGTTTTGCAAAAAGAAGCCATTTTATCGTACAATTTGTTAACTTCGTCAATAATTTTCTGAATATTTACCGATTGATCTTCCCTTTTCCACAAATCCAATGCTAATTGTAGTGCACTTAATATTGAGGTAGGGCCTACTATGAGAATCTTTCTTTCAAAAGCGAAGTTCCATAAATTACTATCTTCCTTTATGGCTGTGATATAAGCAGATTCGTTAGGGACAAACATCATTACAAATTCAGGTGATTTGCTGTTGTAACGTCCGTATTGTTTGGCGGAAAGCTCTTCAATATGTCTTTTCAGTGATGAAATATGCTTCTTTAGTTGATCTGTACGCTCCTGTTCGTCGGTTGCTCCAATAAAGTTTACATAGTTGGTAAGAGAAACTTTTGAGTCAATAATAACTTCTCTTCCCTGCGGATATTGAATAATAATGTCTGGTTGCAATCTTTTCCCTTCTTCATTCTTAATATCCAATCCACATTCATCTTTGATAAAACTCTGCTTCTTGTAATGTTTTCCCTCTTCAAATCCCATATATTCCAATTGTCGCTCTAAAAGCATCTCGCCCCAATTGCCTTGTGCTTTGGTTTCCCCTTTCAATGCGTGGGTTAGGTCATTGGCCTCCTTGCTGATATTCTCATTCATTTTACGCAACTGTTCCAATTCTTTCGCCATTGCAGCTCTATCCGAAATGTTTTTCTCGTGAATTTCATTTGCTCGATCTTTTAAATCTCTTAGTTGTTTTTCTAATGGCGTCAATATCGACTCCATCTGAGTTTTGTTTGTCTCCTGAAGTTTCTTTTGTCGTTCCTCTAAAATCGTTTGAGATAGCGTCTTAATCTCCTCTTTAGCAAGACGTAATTGCTCTGTAAATAAGGCATCGCGCTTAGCAGCTTCTTCCCGATTCTGTTTCTGTAATATCTCAAGTTCTTTTTCTAATCGGCCTTTCTCGCCGCTTAAGTTACGATTCATTTTCAAAGTCTCTTCGTACTTCATCTCCCTTTCTCGACTCATATTCCGTTCATCAGCAAGTTGCTCTGTGGTTTTCTCTAAAGTGGCAGCAACTTTTGCTTTTTCTGCCTTTAAGGTGCTGTTGTCGAGCCGAATCCGCTCAATCTCACTGGAAAGTTCACTCCCTCTCTTTAACTCATCTTCTAAACGTCGATTTAGATTCTCTTTTTCTAAAGATTGAGATTTGTTGTTTGATTTTCTTAAAAATAGGGCGATTATACTTGCAATAAGTGCCCCTGATGCAAATCCGATAATGAGATAAATGGTTTCCATTTAATGTTTGGTTTAAATTATTATGGCGCAAAAATAGAATTTGTTTTTGACAGACTCCGTCACAATTTTGTTTTTCTGATTTTTACTTAAAAAAGTTGTGAAGTAACGAAAAAAATATATTTTTGCAACGATATTCAAAAAAAAGTGTTTTTAAGTCAAACTGAGTATAAATAAAAAAAAGAAAATTATGAGAAACATCTTATTCATTGCGGCAATAATGCTGTTAAGTAGTGCACTTTTTGCACAAACTTTTGTATCTACAGAAGTTGCAAACAAGAATGTTATTTTGGAGGAATATACAGGAGTTAACTGTGGATATTGTCCTGATGGTCATAAAATTGCAAACCAAATTATAGCCGCAAATTCTGGAAGAGCTTGGGCAATTAATATTCACCAAGGTAGTTTTGCCGCAAATACCTATACAACCCAATGGGGAAATGCACTTGCAAATCAAACTGGATTAACAGGTTATCCATCAGGAACAGTAAATCGCCACGTGTTTTCTGGTTCTGCAACAGCACTTGGAAGAGGTAGTTGGAATTCCGCTGTAAATCAAATCCTTGCTCAGGTGTCTCCTGTTAATGTGGCTGCAAGAGCAACGTTGGATTTCAATACAAGAATTATGACTATCGAGGTAGAAGCGTATTATACTGCAAATAGTAGTGTACCTACCAATATGCTTAATGTTGCTATTTTGCAAAATAATATCTTAGGCCCTCAAAGTGGTGCAAGTTCTAATCCAGCACAAGTAGAAGGTGGGCAATATCGCCACATGCATATGTTGCGCGATTTAGTAACAGGACAATGGGGTGAGACGATTGATACAACTACCCAAGGTACCTTCGTGTCACGTACTTATACCTATACAGTTCCTCAAACTATTAGTAATGAGGAGATGGTGTTGGAAGATCTTGAGGTGATTGTGTTTGTCGCAGAAGGACACCAAGAAATCCTTTCTGGATGCCAAGCTGAAATCTCTTACTTGAATGCAGCACCTAAAATTGCAAGATTAGAATTAAATCCTTCTACCGATTGCGATATTCAGTTTAATGCTTCTGTAACTTTAAAAAATCTAAGCGAAGTGGAAATCACTTCTGTGGAATTTGATTATGTGTTTAATAATGTAAATGATACTTATACTTGGACAGGCTCACTCCAACCTGCAGCAAGTACAACTATTGAACTTCCTGCTCTTGGTGATAATTGCGTAAGTGGTACAAACTACTCTTTAAATGTTACTCTTGCAGGTATTAATGGAACTGATTTTTCAGGTAATAGTTTAACAGGAACTACTCATAAAGATGTTTATGATGTTGCAGGACCTTTTGAATTTGTTTTGGCAACTGATAAATATGCTAGCGAAACTAGTTTTAAATTTAAAAGACCTGATGGAACAATTCTTTGTCAAGGTGGAAATTTTAACAATGCTAATAATGTAGTTGTTCATAGATATACTATAAATCCAGAAGCTGGCTGCTACATCCTAGAGGTTTATGACCAATATGGTGATGGTATAAACTCTGGTTATGGTGCAGGTTATTTCCAAATTAATGACGCTGATGGCGATTTAGTATTCCGCAATAATGGTCAATTTGGTGATAAGGCAGTTTATTTCCTCAATGTAACTACAAATGGAGACGGCTCTGTAGGTATTGATGATATGGCAGAAAATAATGTGTCTGTTTATCCAAATCCAGTTGCTGATGTTTTGAATATCTCTTTCAATGGTGAAATTCGCTACGTCGAAGTTTATGATCTTGTAGGTCGTATGGTACAACGTATCGCTGGAAATGTTAATCAAATCTCTACTAATGAGATGGAAACTGGTATTTACGTAGTTCGTGTAGCTACCGAAAATGGTGTTCACGTACAAAAAATTGTGAAAGAATAATTCCTACTTAAATATATGTGAAAGTCCGTACATATAAACGTACGGACTTTTTTGTTTATACAGGATAGATATGAATTTATTCATAAATTGTACTTTTTGAAATGAAATTCAACAAAATTTTGAACCATTAAATATTATAAGTTGTTTATACTATCCTTATTTACTGATTATTAACGTGATATAAAATATTGAATGATAGTGGGAATCAGAAAATAAATTATATCTTTGCACCCGATTTTCTATGTTATTAGATAAATCCAAGAATAATTCTTTTTATAACAAAAACAAATTTAACAAAATGAGAAAAATTTTATCAGTATTTACTCTTATAGCGATATTGCTTGTAGGAGTTGTTACTACCAATGCTCAATCTAATGGTATTCGTACAGGGCAAACAAGAACAGGTAGTTATGTGATTATGCTTCAAGAAATGGCAGTACCTTACGACGTTTCAAACAATGGTCAACACGTTGTTATTCAGTCTTTCGAGGCTGGACTTTCTTACTATTGGTCTGCTACTGGTGGTTTAGATACTCTTTTCGGCTTAGCCTATTCAGTATCTGACGATGGAAAAGTTGCAGGTACTTTCAATTATAATGGTTTAAATACCGCAGGTTATTGGTTGCCATCAACGCAAACTTGGACTGCGCTTCCTATAAATCCAGCTTTTCCAACCAATGGTTTGCCTGATGAGTATAATGGTATGTGGTGTATGAATAATTCTGGTGATAAATATGTGGTAATGCATATTGATGAAAATTATGTTTCTTATCCATACACTTATACAGTAGATAATGGTTTTCAAGCATTGCCATGTACTCCATATCCTGGTGGCGGTCGAGGAAATGCAATTAGTGACGATGGTAATATTATCGCAGGTTTTGTCGTGACAGAATCTGGTTTCTGGGCTCCTGCTTTTTGGAATAATTACCAATTACATGCTATGAATGATTTGTCAGGTGAAGCTACAGCTGTTTCTGCTAACGGTAGGTATGTTGCCGGATATGCTGAAGCTATTCCTGCTACCCAAGCTTTTGTATATGACAGAGTTACAGAAACAACCTTTTATGTTCCTGATATGAGCGGATCCGCTGATGGTTTGCACGCTACTTGCGTTACAAACGATGGTGATGTTTTTGGTTTTATTAACTCATTCCCACCATTTTTTAGAACTGCTTTCGCTTGTTTTAGAGGAAATTATCTCTCTTTTAATGACTATCTCTTAATGCGTGGTTTTACAGCTGCTGCTACTTGGACTATCCAGGCTGTTTATAGTGTATCTGCTGATGGTAATACTTTTGTTGGCGCTGCTTCCGAAGGTGATGAAAATTCTTTCACTTTTATTATTACTTTAGACTCACTTGCAGAGTGTGATGGTCCTGAAAATTTAACAGCTACTATCGACGAGGTAGAATATTCAACGGTTAACCTTAGTTGGGATGCTCCTGCTGATCCAACAGGTGTTACCTATGACGTTTATGGAAGTATCTTTGATTCTGTACCACTCGCTACAGGAATTACTGCAACCCAATATGCTGTTACAAATTGTGATTTAGGCCAAAAATCATTTGTTGTAAAAGCGGTTTGGCCTGATGGTTGCGTTTCGGCTCCATCTAATAGTGCCTCTATCGTAGTTAATCCTTGCCTCGCTGTTGAAATGTGTAATATCACTTTCGTTTTGAATGATATTTATGCTGATGGCTGGAATGGCGCTGCAATTAAAGTCTCTACGGCTCAAGGTATGGAGTATTTAGTTGAATTTAAAGAACAAATAGGAACAAAAACAGTTGAACTTCCATCTTGTTCTGATGATTTGACTTTTGAATGGGTACCAGGTGAATGGGATAGCGAGTGCTCTTTTACTATTTATTTCGGAGATTCTCTCCTTTATACCTCTTCTCTAGAAATGACTCAAGAAATTGAAAACAATGAATTTCTAACCTATACTTTGGTCTGTCCAAATACTACAGGTATTGAAGTATATGAGGAAAATAATGTTCAGATTTATCCTAATCCTGCTGATAATCATATTAATGTTGCAGCTGAAAATATCGAGATGGTGTCAGTTTACAATTCTGTAGGTCAATTGGTGGAAACTATTAATGCAAACGGAAACCAAGTTGTGGTAAATACCGCAAAATATAATAGTGGAATCTATTTTGTTAGAGTTGTTGCCAACGGAACCGCTATTACTCAAAAGATTATTGTTAGATAATTTTGAAAAACTGATACTGCAAGAATTTTCTCTTGCTATAACCCCAAAAGTATTCCTGCTTTTGGGGTTTGTTATGTCCAAAGTTTTGAAATGGAATAGAGTCTATTATTACGATTCTATCCTATTATTTTCTCTAGTGACATATAAGTGAGAATATGTATATTTGTAATATCTAATTTTGTTTTATAAATACTTAGTAATCAAAGGTATAAGTGTTATGAGAAGGGGGATTATATCTTTTATTTTTCTATTTTATATAAGTTTGCTATCGGCACAAGATCATGCTTTGAATATCTTGGGTGCAGTTATTAATGATAAGCAGGAACCTATTCCGTATGCTTCAGTTCGTTTAAGTTGCGATAGCTCAGTGCTTTCTGGCGCAATTACGAATGATAAAGGAAAATTTTCTTTGAAATCTGGAGGTTGTTCGTTACAATACAACCTGACAATCGAAGCGATAGGTTATATCCCAAAAACAATTCCGATTACACCCAAATCTGAGCGATTTGATGTTGGAAAAGTTGTTTTGGAAGGAAATCGTCAGATGATTGAAGGAATCTCTATTACAGCTAAGTCGGAAGAGAAAAAGATGAGTGTGGAGCATACAACCATAAGTGCTTCGGCAAATGTGGTAGCAAGCCAAGGCAGTGTTGTCGATATTCTCCGCTCCGCAGCGGCAGTTACAGTGGACAACGCCGGCAACATCTCCATTCGGGGAAATAGCAATGTGCTGGTTCTTCTCGACGGTATCCCAACGACAATGACTGACCTGACTGCACTTCCGGCAGCGAATATCAAAAATGTGGAAATTATCACTAACCCTGATGCGAGTTACGATGCCGAAGGAACCGGTGGCATCATCAACGTGGTTACTCAAAAATCGGGAGCCACCGGCCTCAGCGGAATGGTATCGGTAAATTATGGATTCACCAACTTTACCAATGGCAATATCATCCTTCGTTATAACGCTAAGAAAACCTCCTTCAGATTCTCCTACAACACGAAATATGAGGATGACATTATCGACGGTACCTTACAGAGAGTGCTCAAAGGTTCCGACAACGGCATTGCCCAGCAAATCCACTCCGCCAGAACAACCTACAACAACAATATCGGCTTGGGCGCCAATTTCCGAATCAATCCGAGGAATCTCCTTACCGTGGATTTGCGACTGATTATTCCACGCTTGAACACGCAACAGGAGTTTCACAACACATATATTCAAAATGCCGAGAACCCACCAACTTACGAAGAACTGCGTTTCAGCGACGTTTCCTGGAATCGAGAAAATATTGATGGCGCAATTTCGTACCGTCATGTTATGAATCCCGAAAAATCAGAGTTTACGCTGCGCGCGTCCGTTTCCAAAATCTGGGGACACCGACCTTCCTACTACTTTTTGGAAGGCGATTCCACCAGCCGCTCCAATTCCGGAGGTTCCCCATTCAATACGGCTGTACAGGCGGATTTCAAATGGAAGTTCAAACCTGGTACGTTAGATTTTGGTGCTAAGTTTACCTATCGACAAAATGATATTTTCCACGAATTTTACAACTATATCGACCATAATTGGATTTATTCCGACGCTTTCAGCAACGATTTACTGCACCGCGAAGTGATTCCTGCAGCCTATGCAATGTTCAGCGGAAAAGCAGGCAAACGATTCAGCTACAAAGCAGGCGTGCGTGCAGAATATAGTGTAGTTACGCTGAATAGCGAAAAGGAGAATCTGCAAGAACAAAATGGCGATTTTTTTATTTCCCCTACACTCTCTGCTAAGTTTAAAATAGATAAGAATCAAGAACTTGCATTAGCATTTTCGCGTCGAATTAGTCGTCCTATTTATCCACAGTTGAATCCCTATATGAGCATGATTGATGGTAGCACCTTTGAGCAAGGAAATATGCGTTTGAAACCTGAAAAATCATCTAATTTAGATTTGAGTTATAGCTTGAAAATCCAGAAAATGTCGTTGTTCGCTGATGCCTATCTTGCTCACACAAGCAACTATATCACGCAAGTTACCCGACTTACTGACGAGCAGTTGCTGTTGCTAACCTATATCAACGGAACTTCTGACTTAAGAAGTGGAGTTGATTTGAATATTGTGGTGGACCCTGTAAAATGGCTAAAAATTAGCCTTAGTACCAATACTTTTTTTGTTAATGCACTTGGAGAATTTGATAATATGGAGGTCAATAACAGCGGTTGGTCAAATAATAGTAACGTGATGTTTAGTTTCCAACCGCACAAAACCACGCAAATCCAACTGCAGTATTTTATCGAAACACCACAATACTATCCGCAATTTACTACCTCATTCTCACACTCAATGAATATTGCTGTCAAGCAGACATTCCTAAAAGGAGCTTTATCCGCATCTATCTGGATGACTGACGTGTTGGGAACTGCTCGCTGGGAGATTCACTCCGATAATCAACTCTTCTCACTTGAGAATATCAGTTACAACAAAAGCAGAATGCTGTGGTTGGGAATCTCTTATCGTATCAATGGTTTCAAGGGTGGAAAAACTGGAAAGAAGGAGGAGTTTGACAGAAGTCGTATCAAGATGGGGTTGTAATCTGATTTTTGTAACCACAAAAAAAAGAGCCGTTTTAAAGCGGCTCTTTTGTATTTAGGAGTTTGCGTTTTCAGCGTAAAACTCTTGCGCCCGTAGTTCAATCTGTCTATTATCGTTTGATATAAGATGACATCCGCTGCTTTGCGGTGTGATGTAACCGATTACAGAAATCTCGGGAATCTTCTTAATCTTTTCGTAATCATCTTGTTTTACGGTAAACAGAAGTTCATAATCTTCGCCACCGCTTAACGCAACAGTTGTAGCAACTATTTTTAGTTCTTTCAAAGTATTGAAAGTTACAGTATCAATAGGTAGTTTCTCTTCAAAGATCTGACAACCCGTTTTAGAAGCGTTACATATATGTAGAAGTGCGCTGGCAATACCATCTTTCACGTTAATCATTGAAGTAGGCAAAATACCTTGTTGTGCTAAATCGCGAATAGTTTCGATGCGTGCTTCGGGTTTCAACTGACGTTCAAGTACATAGTCGTAGCCTGCAAGATCGGGTTGCTCATGAGGATTTACTTGGAACACCTTCTTTTCGCGTTCTAAAATCAGCAGTCCTGTGTAAGCACTTGCTAGATCTCCTGTTACGCAGATTAATTCGTTCTCCTTAGCGTTTGCACGCGTTACTACGTTTTCCTTTTTTACGCTGCCAGAAAGAGTTACCGAAATGGCAAATCCCATTACGGATGATGTAATGTCAAGCCCCACTAAGTCAATTCCTAATCTTTTGCAGCAGATAGCAGCGCCAGAAACAAATTCCTCTAATGCATCTACAGAAAAACGATTCGATACTGCCAAATTCAAACGTAAATGGGTAGGTAAAGCATTCATCGCTAAAAGGTCGGAAACCGTTGCAACAATTACTTTATACCCTAAGTGTTTCAATGGGAAATAGGAAAGGTCGAAGTTAACGTGTTCTACAAAAAGTTGAGATGCCAACACTTCGCATTCGTCGTTATGACAATATACTGCAGCATCGTTCTCAACTCCTGAAACAGAAGTTGTATTTTCTAACTTAAAAAACTCTTTGAGGCGTTGAATGAGTGCATTTTTACCTTGTGATGCAATCTCTTCACGTACAGCGTTTTCTGTAATCATTCCTATTAATTAAATTGAAAATGTGAAGTAATAGAAGTTTGTTCTGTAACACTTTGAATCACCTCAGCCAATAATTTTGCAACAGAAACAACTTCAATTTTAGGACTTGTACGTTTTAAAGGAATAGTATCGGTGAGAATTAATTTATCAATAACGGAATTTTCAATGTTTTCCAATCCATTTCCAGATAACAAACCGTGCGCGCACATTGCACGAACACTCAATGCTCCTTGCAATTTTAATTGCTCAGCAGCTTTGCAAAGTGTTCCTCCAGTATCGATAATATCGTCCACAATAATACAGTTTTTCCCTTTTACATCGCCAATAATTTGCAAAGTAGCTACCTCATTCTGTACGATGCGTTGTTTGAATCCGATAGCAAGGTCGCAATCTAAAGATTTTGCATAGGTTGATGCACGTTTGGTACCACCAGTGTCTGGTGAAACAATACATAAATTATCAAGATTCAAACTCTTGATGTAGGGAACAAATACATTGGAAGAGAACATGTGGTCAACCGGAATTTCAAAGAAACCTTGAATTTGGTCGGCATGTAAATCAATGGTAATTACACGGTTAACTCCTGCTGCACTATAAATATTCGACATCAATTTAGAGCCAATTGATGTTCTTGGTTTATCTTTTCTGTCTTGACGTGCATATCCGTAGTAAGGAATTACAGCCACGATAGATTCTGCAGATGCACGGCGAGCAGCATCTATTAACAATAGTAATTCTAAGATATTATCTGATGGGGAGAATGTAGGCTGAATAATGAAAACCTGTTTCCCACGGATTGTTTCATTATAATAAACTTGAATTTCGCCATCCTTAAACTGCTTGATGTCCACATCAAGAAGAGGTATGTTTAAGTATTCTGAAATTTTTTGAGCTAATTTAGGATTGGCTCTACCTGCAACTAAAGCAACATTGGAACTCATTGTAATGTATTGGTTATTAATGATTAATGATTAAACTTAATGATTGGCAAATATAATAACTTTTTTGATTATAGGCGCATTATTTTTACTTCTTAGGGAAATATTTTGTTCGGTTGGAGATATCTTAAGAAAATAGATGCCAGAAGGAAGGTCGAAAAGAGATAGGGTAGTTGGAAAACTTTTTGAAATAGAATTAATTACACAATTTCCTATAGCATCATACAAAGATAGTAGTGCTCCTCCGTGATAGGTGGAATTTATGGTAATTTGTTCTTTTGCAGGATTAGGAAAGAGGTAGAAGTCTTCCTCTTCTGCGATTTCGGGAGCCTTTGTGGATAAAGGTGCACAACCTTCATAATAACAAATTCCACCAGCCCAATTCCCGACAATCACGTCGATTTTATCATCGCCATTAAGCATTCCCGCAGCAACTCCACTCCGAATGCCATCCGAAATATATTGTGGACGGCCAGCAACCTCTTCTACTAAGTTGTGGTCTTGTGTAAATATTCCATCAATATTTCCATCAATATTTTTATATGAAAAGATGGTTCCCTGTTCATTTCCGCAAAAGAGATGAGTTTCTCCATTGATACGAGTAAAGTTGGGAACGGAGTAACCAAAAAAGGAGATATTCTCGTTGCGAACGTCCACGCCTCCAAACTCTTCGCTGCGTAGTACGAAGTTGGGATTTTGTGCTGTGCCATCATTTCGGTAGTAGGCAATATTTCCGCGGCGGTTGCCTACAAATAATTCTAAAACGCCGTCATTATCAATGTCAAAAAGCTGGGGAGTGCTGAAATGACCTACGTCTGCTAAAGAGAAAGGTTGTTCCGGAGCCGACAACTGCGGAAGAGCGCCTTGCACACTTTGGGTGTAAAATAATGAAAGTGTGCCATCTCGATTGCCACAGATTAAATCAGTAAGCCCATCTGAATTTAAATCTCCGAAGGTAACAAAAAGGGCTTGCTGATTACTGCTTCGGAAGCCCCCAAAATCATTAGAGATAAGTTTAAACTCAGGATTTTGTGAATCTCCTACGTTTTGATAATAAGATATGGAAGATGAGAATGATGAAGTTGGAATGCCATTGATGATTTGTGTGCTGTCGTATCTTCCGTAGTTGCAAATAAATAGGTCTAAGAGACCATCAGAGTTCCAATCGTACAATATCGGAAGTGCACCGCTACCCACGTCAATAGTTTCTTCCTGCCAAAGTGCTCGCGTTTCTAAGATGTACGATTCAGTGTTACTATCATAGTTATACAACCAAACAGAGTTGTGGTCCTGTGATTTGGTAAGCGCTGGGTCGGACGGGGAAACAATCATCTCTTTTTCACCATCGTTGTCAAGGTCAATGTGACTTAACGCCGGCATCGAGTAAAGGTGAACAGGGTAGGTGGGGGTAGGAAATAGAGTTGTCTGGCTTATCATTAATGGCTCATCAATTGAGCCTCCATTTTGTAAAAATATAAGTTCTGGAGAATCAACATCGCCAATCACAAGATCAAGTAATCCATCTCTTGTAAAGTCAAAAGCAAATATGGAGGAGCCTATGTGTCGATTTTGTGAGGTTTCTTTGTTAGAACAATCCGTAAAAAGTGTAATTTCACTATTGTCAGCAGCTTCTGAAAAATTTCCCCAACATTCATCTGCTAATACAAAAGTAAGAGAATCTGTTGTCTGATAGTTCTCTATCGATAAGTTTTTTTGGAAATGAAGGTATTTTCCTAATAACCAAAAGTTTAGAATGTCTAAATCACCGTCATTATCAACGTCTTCTAAGGCAAAATAGTCGTCCGGTGAGGTGAAAATATTGGTATATCCATTATAATAGTAGGAGTTGAGTTGTTCTGTTATAAGTTGAAACTGAAGGGTCGTGTTTGAAATGTTTTTAAAAACGCGAATTCCTGCCAACCCGTATGTGAATAGGTCTTCTTTCCCATCTCCATCATAATCTTTCAAAAATGCCCAATTGTGTAATTCTGGGAATTGATATCGATATTCTGGTGCATAACGATAACTTCCATCTGTTTCCCGTATCAATGGAACAATTCTATTTCCATGTTTTTCAAAAAGGAAAAGGTCTAAATGCCCATCTCTGTCAATATCTATTTCTGAAACAAAGATAGAATTTATACCACCAGTCCACGGCATAGGTAGCGATTGGTTCGCAATATCCAGAACCGCAATATTCTGATTCCGTCGAAATGAAAAGTTAAAGTTTTGAGATTGCGCAATTGTAACACTCAACCATAAAAGAATCGGTACAATGCATAATTTTTTCATATCTCATTATCTCACTCTGAGTCGTTGTCCTTCGCGTAAGAAATCGCTTTTCATACCATTCAAACGTTTGATAGCAGTGATAGATGTGCGATATTTTCGAGCAATGGTTGATAAACATTCTCCTCTTCTAACTTTATGATATACACGAGATTGCATCTCTTGTTCAGCAGCTTTCTTTTCCGCTTCCGGTGAGAGTTTAACCTCTTTTCCGGTAGTGTATAACGTGTCAACAACCAAGGTAAATTTGTTAAAATCGATAATTTTAGTGGGGTTAAATGGAACTCCCATATAGCGAGTTTCAAAGTGTAGGTGTGGTCCAGTACTTCTTCCTGTACTACCCCCTAAAGCAATAGTGTCTCCTGCCATTACCAATTGTCCAGGATTTACTAATCGCTTTGATAGGTGTGCGTAGTAGGTTTCCAAACCATTATCGTGGCGAATTACTACCAACTGACCATAGCCACCAGCATTGCTTTTGGAAACACGTACAATTCCATCAAAAGCGGCTACAACAGGTGTGCCCATAGGATAAGATAAATCCACGCCATAGTGCATTCTTCTTCTTCTCCATCCATAGTTAGAGTAGATTTTGTATGGTGCTGGATGTGCATATTCACCCAAAATCAACGTGTCTGGCATAATGGAGGTGGTGTGCTTATAGTGAGTGGAAAGAATGTCGAAATTGTTATATTTCCCATGTCCTGGCATCCAATCAAAATAGATGTAAATCATAGATTCATTGTCAGGAACTTCATAATAATCTTCAGGTTGTAACATATTATCAGGATTCTCAACATTAACAGAATCTTCGATGATTTTTAATGTGTCTGAAGAATCAAATTCAAGAGTACTGCTCTTATTACCAGTAACTTGTGCAAAAGTTTTAGGAATAAAAAAGAATAAAATGAGGATGTATGGGAAAATATTTTTGATAAACGACATAAGCTAAATAATGGTTTGAAATGAACGGGGCAAAATTACACTTTTTTACCACAATTTCAGCACAAGAAATCACATTTTATTGACAATCAATAGTAAATAACTTCTAATCAGTTGTCAAGCGTAAATCTTGCAGTACAGTAGCAGCCAAGTGGCAACCAAAAATAGCAGGCATATAGGAGATAGTTCCCGTTACGGAGAGTTTATTTATTTCAGGGTCAGAATCGATGATTACGGCAGATTCTGAAACAATTTCAGGGGAGAAAACTGCTTTGAAGCCACTTTTTATGCCCAATTTGTGCAGCCGTTTTCTGATAGCATGCGCTAAACGACACTGATAGGTCTTTTTGATATCGCAAACGGAGACCATGGTCGGGTCCCACTTACCGCCTGCGCCCATAGCCGACACTAGCGGTATGTTCATTTTCATCGTAAAATAAATCAGAAAAACCTTGGGAGAAAGTGTGTCGATGGCATCTACAACATAATCAAATTTAGTACTTTCCAATAAGCGAATTGTGCCCTCGTCGCGGAGAAACTCATGCACCTCGTGCAACCGAATGTCGGGATTAATGCTGCGAAGACGCTGTGCCATTACTGAAACTTTCGAGGTGCCAATGCTCTCTGTTGTAGCTAATAACTGCCGATTGATGTTGGTTATATCAACATTGTCAGCATCAACAATGGTCATCTCTCCAATTCCTGCACGGCACAACTGCTCAGCAGCGTAAGCGCCTACGCCACCTAACCCGACTACTAACACATGAGCATTAGCATATCTTTCTAACGTTTTTTCCCCTGCAAGCAGTCGTGTTCTCTCCTGCCACTTTTCGTTCATAATCTAAAATTGTGTTACATATTCATATTCTCCATCACGCTTAAACCAAGTCATTTGTCGTTTGGCGTAACGCCGCGTGTGGGTTTTAATATCTTCTATCGCTCTCTCCAAGGTGAGCTTTCCTTCGAAATAGTCAAATAATTCTTTGTAGCCCACTGTGTTAAGAGCATTTAAATGCTTGTGAGGATACAAACTTCGAGCCTCTTCTAATAATCCTTGCTCCATCATCAGGTCAACTCTGCGATTGATACGATTGAAGAGCTCTTCGCGTGGGCGTTCTAAACATTGTTTAACGATGGAAAAGGGACGTTCTTTCTTACTCCCAGTTCGGAAACTGCTATAAGGTAAGCCCGTTTGTAAGCACACTTCTAAAGCGCGTACCATCTGTTTATGATTTGCTAAATCAGCATTTTCACAATATTCAGGGTCAAGTAGCCGTAAGTGAGCACGCAATGCTTCAACACCTTCATCTTCCCAAAGTTGCATCACTCTTTGGCGTACTTCAGAATCAGGGTCGGGCATTGTATCAACACCTCGACAAACAGCATCGATATAAAGACCGCTGCCGCCAGTCATAATTACTACATCATGCTTTTGAAAAAGTTTCTCTAATAACAACAAAACTTGTTCCTCAAATTGAGATACGTTGTAGTAATCGTGGATAGATAAATTTCCTACAAAATAATGAGGTACAGCAGCCAGCTCTTCAAGAGTTGGACTTGCTGTACCTATTTTCATCTCTTTATAAAATTGACGAGAATCTGCCGAAATGATACAAGTTTGATGTCGTTGAGCAACCTTTATGGCATAATCTGTCTTTCCAACGGCTGTCGCTCCAGTAATTACCCATAAAGTAGGACTGCTAAAAGCTGTCGTCATAGCCATCTGTAGCTGTAAAATCCATAAGATCTTCGTCAGAATATCCGTCGTCAAAGTCGTAAGAGTCATCTACAAACTCATCTTCCAACGGCAAAACGCCCTCTGGGTCAGCGAGTAGTCTTTCTGTTTGTTTTGGCATCTCTTTTACACTATTGGTGCAACGTGGATATTGCACATCTGGAGATGCAGGTTGTGTTTTTAGCAACTCAATGTAGAAAATCTTTGGATTCAGATAATCATACTCGTAAATAATATTTTGGTGAGGATCCGTAATAAAGTCTTTCAAAATTGAATCCTTCATTACAAATTTCGGAATATGTGTTTTGGTAGAAAAATCGTCCGCATCGTCATAATCCGGTACCTGAGATTCGTTATCATCGCACATATCTATTAAAGTAATGTCATTTTTTCGGTTCCATTTGGAATCACAAATCGAAAATGATGCCAATTCGTGACCTACTAAACCGATACTAGAGAATAGAATGTTGTGGAATGATTCAAAGTTGTCGGTAGAAAGAATTTCTATATCTCTTACGAAATCTTCTACTTCATCATAATAAACGCGGAATTTGTAATAGAACATAGGAGTATGGTTTTGATTATAAATAAATTACGCCATATTGTGGAAAACGTTGGTAACGTCTTCGTCCTCTTCAATTTTCTCAATAAGCTTTTCGACTTCTGCCTTTTCTTCGTCTGACAAGTTTTTCATTGTGGTAGGAATTCGATCAAATTTGAACTCTTTAATTTCAAAACCATTGTCTTCTAAATATTTTTGAATAGGACCAAAAGCGGTAAATTCACCATAAATAACAATGTTGTCTTCTTCTGCAAAAAGCTCTTCTGCATTGCAGTCAATTAATTCCAATTCCAACTCTTCAAGGTCTAAGCCCTCTTTTTTTACAACAGTAAAGCAGCACTTTCTTTCGAAAATAAAATCGTGCATATTAGAGTTTCCTAATGAGCCACCCAATTTGTTGAAATAACTACGGATATTGGCAACTGTACGTTGGTTATTGTCTGTTGCAGCGTCAATTACAATAGCTACACCATGAGGAGCTGTACCAGCGTATGTTATCTCTTTATAGTCAGAAGTGTCCTTTTCAAATGCACGTTTAATAGCTCTTTCGATGTTGTCTTTCGGCATATTTTCTGAACGTGCAGTATGAATGAGCAGTCTTAATTTAGCATTTGAACCTGGATCGGGACCACCTGCTTTTGCTGCCATTGTAATTTCTTTTCCTAAACGGGTAAATGTTCTTGCCATATTACCCCAACGTTTAAATTTTCTCTCTTTTCTAAATTCAAAAGCTCTTCCCATAGTTTTAGATTTTAATTCAAGGCGCAAAAATACATAAACTTTTTTTACACACTACACAAAGTTTTTCGATTTTCCGAAATTATTTCGTTAAAAGTTGTACCTCTTTTCTTTTTTTATTTGGGCGTGCCGGCTCTCTCTTCGCACAAGATCTCCGCACCCGCCGTCAGGCTTTCCGCTCAAATTTCGCGCCTTTTTCTCGAACTTCAATTTTCCTCTAAAATTAAATCCCTAACTTCCAACTTCTTAATTCTAAGTTCTAAAGCCGGCGCTCATAACCGCTCCAATCCTTCACGCAAATTTTGAAAGGCCATAGTTTATTCTCCAAGTGAAGAAAATAGCAACCTATACCTTATTAATCTTTTTGAAGAAAAAATGCGAAAATTCTCCTCAAAATACAAAAAGTTAGTGTATTTTTGCCAACTCGAAAAAATATTAAGAATTATGACACTACAAGAATTTCAAAATGAGATATTACAGGGGATTCCAGCACAACTTCCAGCCCCTGCCGTTTACGACAAATCGGTTAGCCATGCTCCTAAAAGAAAGGAAATTTTGAACCACGAAGAGAAAAAATTAGCACTTCGTAATGCATTGCGCTATTTCCCTCAAGAGTGGCACGCAACTTTAGCACCCGAATTTATGGAGGAACTCCGTACATACGGAAGAATCTATATGTATCGCTTCCGTCCATCCTACGCAATGTATGCGCGCCCTATTGATGATTATCCAGCTAAAAGCCGACAAGCAGCTGCTATTATGCTGATGATTCAAAACAATTTGGACCCAGCAGTTGCGCAACACCCACACGAACTAATTACTTACGGTGGAAATGGTGCTGTTTTCCAAAATTGGGCACAATATCGCTTGGCAATGCAATATTTGGCTAATATGACCGATGAACAGACGTTAGTGATGTATTCTGGTCACCCAATGGGTTTATTCCCATCTCATAAAGAAGCACCTCGCGTAATCGTTACTAATGGTATGGTTATTCCAAATTATTCAAAACCAGATCATTGGGAGAAATTTAATGCTTTGGGCGTTTCTCAATATGGTCAAATGACAGCAGGGTCTTATATGTATATCGGCCCTCAAGGAATTGTACACGGAACCACAATTACAGTGCTTAATGCTGCCCGTAAAATTGGTGGTGAGATTGCTGGAAAATTGTTCGTTACTGCAGGCTTAGGCGGAATGTCAGGTGCACAACCCAAAGCAGGAAATATTGCTGGCGTGGTTTCTATTACCGCTGAAATTAATCCTGCCGCCGCACAAAAACGTTATAGTCAAGGTTGGGTAGATGAAATTCATACCGACCTTCCTACCCTTTTTGAAAAGGTTAGAGATGCACAAAATAAGAAAATTGCACGCTCATTTGCTTACCAAGGTAATGTGGTTGACCTTTGGGAATATTGTGTGGAAAATAATGTTACCGTTGACTTAGGCTCCGACCAAACCTCATTGCACAACCCGTGGGCTGGCGGTTACTATCCTGTAGGCTATAGTTATGAAGAATCTAACGACATGATGGCGAATCGTCCAGAACAATTCAAACAAGAGGTTCAAGCAAGTTTACGACGCCAAGTGGCAGCTATCAATAAATTAGCAGATAAAGGAATGTATTTCTTCGACTATGGTAATGCTTTCCTTTTGGAATCTGGAAGAGCAAAAGCAGATATCTTCAAAGCAGACGGAACTTTCAAATATCCATCTTACGTTCAAGATATTATGGGACCAATGTGTTTTGACTACGGTTTCGGGCCTTTCCGCTGGGTTTGTACCTCAGGAAAAGCAGAAGATCTTGACCTTACTGACCGTATTGCAATGGAGGTATTGAGCGAAATTAGTGCAAACTCTCCAGCAGAAATTAGCCAACAAATGCGTGATAATATCACTTGGATTCGTGGTGCAAAAGAAAACCAACTCGTTGTAGGTTCGCAAGCACGTATCCTTTATGCAGATGCCGAAGGTCGTATTAAGATCGCTTTGGCATTTAATCAAGCAATTAAAGAAGGTAAACTCTCTGCTCCCGTAGTGCTAGGTCGCGACCACCACGATGTTTCAGGTACTGACTCCCCATTCCGAGAAACTTCTAATATATACGACGGCTCCAGCTTCACTGCTGATATGGCAATCCATAACGTTATCGGAGACTCTTTCCGCGGCGCAACTTGGGTGTCAATCCATAATGGCGGTGGCGTTGGTTGGGGCGAAGTGATAAATGGTGGCTTCGGTATGGTTATTGATGGTAGCGATAGCGCAGAATGCAAAATTCAACGTATGCTCTATTGGGACGTGAATAATGGAATCAGTCGCCGCGCTTGGGCTCGTAACGATGGCGCAATATTCGCTATTAAACGTGCTATGCAAAATAATCCTAATTTGGTGGTTACTTTGCCTAACTTCGCTGACGATGATCTCATCAACAAATCTGTAGAATAGTATGACTGCCTTTCGGAAATTCCCGAAATTAACTATCTTCTTGGCAGTAATAATGCTCCTTCTTTTGAGTTGCAAGAAGAAGGCCGAGGAGATTGTTATTGTTCCTGATGCACAAAAAAATCATCTACAACGTAATAGACTCTTGGGAAATGTGAAAACTCAACAGATTGAAACTTACATTCTTACAGAAGATTCTATAAAGAAAATCTTGAATTCAAAGCTATTCCATTATAGTTCTGATGGCTTTCTGACCCAATATCTTATTTTGAATGAAGATAATGATACCATTGCAGAAAGGAATATCAGCTACAATCCAAACTCTACTGAAAATTATTGGATTGAAAAAGAAAACGAAGCAGGAACTTTTCGCAAATGTCAGTACAAATATGATATCAATGGCTATTTGGCAGGGGAACAATATTTCGCTAACGATTCGTTACTCTATACCGTTGATTATAAAACTGATGGTATTGGTGGAATTGTGGAGATGAAACGGAATTTTCCAGATTATTCTATCCGAAATCATTATCAATATAATTCACAAGGACTTGTCGTTCGCGTAGATGAATATGATCCCGCAGGAAATCTATACAAATATATTTCGTACGAGTATGACAACTACGGAGATGAGGTTAATCGTCGAGCATTCAAAGGGAAAAATCAACTTATTGAATATACTTACTCGCAATATGATGATGATGGGAAAATTCTAAAGGTTATTTATGAAGATTGTCTCCATTCAATTCGTGAAATACGAAACTACTCCGAACATGATGCTAATGGAAATTGGGGTTTAGAAATTTACTCAAGAAATAATAAAAATATTTATTTTAGAAAACAAACAATAACTTATTACTAAAAAAATGGACTTAAGTAAAATCTTATCAATCAGTGGAAAGAATGGTCTTTTCAAACTTGTAAATCAAGGTAAAAATAATGTCATTGTAGAGTCACTTGAAGATGGAAAACGTATGCCAGCATTCTCTCACGACGGAATCGCTACATTAGATAATATCTCAATCTTTACTTATGATGATGATGTAACTCTCGAATCTGTTTTTCAAAGTATCTATAAAAAAGAAAATGGTGCTGCTACTCCAGATTTTGGTAATGATGGTGCTAAGATGAGAACTTATTTTGAAGAGATTCTTCCTAACTATGATAAAGAAAGAGTTTATGTATCTAACATAAAGAAAGTATATGCTTGGTACAATCTTCTTATTAAACATAATCTTATTGATTTAGAAGCTAAACAAAACGAAAAAACTGAAGAATAATATCACAATGAGCAAAAGTTCGTTAAGAAGCAAAAACTGGTTGGTTTGGCTTACCTTTTTGTTGGTAATTCTTATCCTTGGAGGAATTTTTCTTTATCACTATTTTTTAAGAAGACCTAATGCACAATTGGTAGAAACTATCCCAGATAATGTAGAATATATCATTCAAGTAAATGATAATGAATCTCTTGTAAAAAATATAAATCCTATTTTACCCTCTCTTAACGAACTTTTGCATTTAGAAGCATTGCAAGGATTGCAATTTTTTATTCAACAATTTCCTAAAACCCATACAGAATTTATTATCTCTGCTCATACAATAGGAGAGTCAACAAAGTTGTTAATGTCCTGTAAAAATGAGGAGAGAGTTTTTACAAATCTTCTCAAACATCTTAAAATTGATGCGCGTAATTTTACTGCGTACAGTGATAAAAAAATCTATACGCATGGTACACACTATAAAAAATTCTATTTCACTTTTCAAAATGGAATTTTTTCAGTGGCTGAAGATATAGAACTGCTAAAAAATTGCATTGATCGATTGAAAAGTAGAAACAATCTTCTCTCTAATGAAGATTTTGCGGAAATTTATATGATGATTGAGAAAAATCCTAATCAAAATTGGTTAGTCGTTAATCATAAAGGGTATTTTCAACAAGCCAAAAAAATCATCAACGAAGGATATTATCCTATTTTGAGCACAATCGAAAAAAATTGCTCTTGGTCTGCTTTCCAAATGCATATTCATAACTTTGAGATTATGCTTTCAGGTTATGCCTTAATGAATTCAGTAGCAGCCGACAACTTTATTGCGCAAACCTCTCAGCGTGGTAATATGACCAAGTATCTTCCCGGTCATATCAGTTCCTATGCCATTTCTTACACTCCTAATCAACAACAACTTATTGGAAATCTATCGAAAAATGATTTTTCTAAACAATATGTAGATATCGTTAATGCTTTGCAACCGCTTGAAAATTGCTATTTTACAATAAGTAAAGATACAAATCAATTTTCTTATCTAGCATTTAGATGTGATACAAATTTGATGGATATGACACTCCTTACTAACGATAGTATAGAGGACTTAGATTTTAGAAATTTTTCCATTAAAGGAGCAAATATCGGTGATTTCCCAATTTTATGGAGTAAAAATAGTACCCATTTGAATTACTATATTCAGTATCATGATGTGATTCTATTTTCAGATAGTATTTTACCTCTTAAAAGCTATATTAATGCTATTAATAGTAGTTCGATAGAGACAAATCCTTATTATCGTTATACACAGAATACCTTACCCACACACAATTCCTACGAACTATTTATTTCGCGTTCCTCTGCTGAAGAATGGAAATCCTATTTTTCAGAAAATGCACAAAAAGGAGAACTTATTCAAAATTTGAAAATATTCTCCCTTACCCATACTGAAATGAATGGCAGACTTCTATCTACCAATATATTTATAAAATTCTAATTCTTTAGTCGTTTTGGCGACCTAAAAAGATAGCGATGTAATAAAGTAATGTTGCCAAAGAGGAGAGTGCTGCAACTACGTATGTGCGTGCTATGCTCTGACAATATGTCGCTACAAACATAAACCTACTACCCTTTTGAGATTGCTATATACATTAATGAAAAGGAGTAGGAATCAATGTTGTGCAACTCCACACTTGCACCCACCTCAACACTCAAATTCCCCTTTCTATTAGGCAGAATCCCATGCTGAATGAGTGCGCGTAG
>Ga0233362_1000030_pt1 | contig 40281 bp, 37 predicted proteins | sample ElkDunMinimDraft_22_FD_180674 | JGI IMG/M metagenome (GOLD analysis project Ga0233362, IMG submission 180674) | Fecal eukaryotic communites from dung pellets of Tule Elk in California, USA - Elk Dung C1 | ecosystem: Host-associated > Mammals > Digestive system > Large intestine > Fecal | place... | reverse complement strand
TACAAAACGCTATACCTATATTGCTATCGTTCTTGATGGTATCGTTTATTCATACCCAAGAGTTGAAAATGAAATTCCTAACGGACAATCTCAAATCTCTGGTAACTTCACTATCGACGAAGCAAAAGACTTGGCAACAGTATTAAGTTCTGGTAACCTTGAAGCTCGTATCAATATTGTACAATCAGAAGTTGTAGGACCAACTTTAGGTAAAGAATCAATCCGTTCAGGTTTGTTATCTTTCCTTTTGGCATTCATTCTTGTATTAGTGTACGTTGTTTTGTATTACAGCCGCGCTGGTTTAGTAGCCGACATCGCATTGTGTGTTAACATCTTCTTCATTATGGGTGTACTCGCATCAATCGGCGCTGTTCTTACATTGCCTGGTATCGCAGGTATTATCTTAACATTGGGTATGGCTGTCGATGCAAACGTAATTATTTACGAACGTATTCGTGAAGAAATTAGAGCTGGTAAAGGTATTCGTCTTGCTATCGAAGAGGGTTATAGCAACGCTTATTCTGCAATCATCGATAGTAACATTACTACTTTGATTACGGCTATCGTTCTTTACATCTTCGGTTCTGGTCCTATCCAAGGTTTCGCAACTACTTTGATTATCGGTATCCTTTCTTCATTATTTACTGCAATCTTCATTTCTCGCTTAATCTTTGATAAGAAAGTTGAAAAAGGTGTTAACTATATGTTTGGTAACAAATATACTTTGCACGCTTTTGAAAATATGAACTTCCAATTTATCGCTAAGAGAAAAATTTTCTATATCGCTTCTGGTATTATGGCAGTGATTATGATTGCATCTTTCGCTACTCAAGGCTTAAGTTACGGCATTGACTTTACTGGTGGTAGAAACTATGTGGTTCTTTTCGACAAAGATGTAAAAACTAATGAAGTTAGAGAAGCTATTGCTGCTGAATTCGGTGGTAATCCTGAAGTGAAAACTTTCGGTGGTAATGACCAAGTTCGTATCACAACAAACTATAAAATCAATGAAAATGACCAAGCTGTTGATCGTGAATGTGAAGCTAAATTATACAAAGCTTTGAAACCATTCTACGAAAAACAAGACTTGACTCAAGATGATTTCGCTGACCAATTCGACCCAAGAGGTATTCAAAGTTATCAAAAGGTTCAACCTACCATCGCTCAAGAACTCCTTATTGATGCTGTTTGGGCTGTTATCATTTCTCTTATCTTGATTTTCATCTATATCGCAATACGCTTTAGAAATTGGCAATTCGGTATCGGTGGTATCATATCTCTTGTTCACGATACACTATTTACTATTGGCCTTTACTCATTATTACATAAAGTAATGCCATTCTCAATGGAAGTTGACCAATCATTTATCGCAGCTGTGCTAACCGTTATCGGTTACTCTATCAACAACGTTGTAATTATTTTTGACCGTGTACGCGAAAACTTAGCACTCTATCCAAAACGTGATAACTACACTAACTTTAATAGTGCAATCAATAGTACAATGGGCCGTAACATCAATACATTCGGAACAACCATTATCGTATTGTTGGCTATCTTCCTATTCGGTGGTGAAGTAATCCGCGGTTTTGTATTCGCAATGCTCGTGGGTATCATATCTGGTGCTTATTCTGGTATCTTTATCTCTACCCCTATTGCATTCGACTTGTTGAACAAATCTAAAAAAATAAATAGAGCAAAAACAAATATTACCAAGTAATAAACCTCAAATATTAATAAACAAGGAGATTGCCATAGGACAGTCTCCTTGTTTTTATAAATAAAAATAGCGAAAAGTTTTCAACTCAATTTTAAGAATTGTAGTAAAGATTGTAAATAAAAATGGACGATATTCCTCTTTCGAAAAAGCAGAAAATATTAATCATTAGATTAAGCTCAATAGGTGATATAGTGCTTACTTCTCCCGTTGTAAGAGCTATAAAACAACAATTGCCCTATGCCGAGGTTCACTTCCTCCTCAAGAAACAGTTTCAGGGAGTTATGGAAAACAATCCCTACATTTCAAAAATCCATCACTACTTAGGAAAAAAAGAGACACTCAACACATTAAAAGCCGAACATTTTGACTATGTAGTTGATCTGCAACATAATTTACGCTCTAAGCAGATTGTTAAAGGGTTAAGGGTCGCACATTCTCGTTTACATAAATTAAACGTAAAGAAATGGCTTTTAGTGAATTTGAAAATTCACGCAATGCCAAATATACATATTGTTGACCGCTATTTTAATGCTGTAAAACCACTACAAGTTGTCAACGATAATCAAGGACTTGACTTCTTTATTCCCAAAACTGAAGAGGTAGACACAGGTGATTTCCCAGCCGTTTTCGAAGATGGATTTGTAGCTGTAGCTTTGGGAGGTGCCCATCAAACCAAACGAATTCCACTGGAAAAAGTAGTGGAGATTTGCCGAATTTTATACAAACCAGTTATTCTGTTAGGTGGTAACGACGTAGCCGAAATGGGTGATGAGATAGAAAATCGTTTAGGAGATAGAGTATATAACGCTTGCGGAAAGTTCTCTCTTAATGAATCCGCATCTATCCTAAAACATTGTGATTGCTTGCTAACTGGAGATACAGGAATGATGCACATTGGTGCAGCTCTCAACGTTCCCATCGCCTCATTATGGGGAAATACTGTACCCGAATTTGGAATGTACCCCTATATGAGAGATAGAAATATGTTCAGACTGTTTGAGGTACACGCACTTAAGTGCAGACCATGTTCAAAGTTGGGCTACAAAAAGTGCCCACATAAACACTTCAAGTGTATGAATGGTATCGAAGCCCAAGAGGTAGCTGATTGGATTAATAGCTTATAAAATGCGCAAAATTCTATCCTCCCTTCTACTACTCATTCTATGCTCTGCACTACATTCGCAAAGCAATCGCTACTTAGACTCTGCTGGCGTGTTCCATTGGCAATATCACTACTCCGTTACACGCGATTTTTCTGATTCAACACAAGCTCTAATTACCTTTGTATTTGTCAATGGAGAAAAACAGTGTGCCATTAGTTTACGTCACGAATGCTTTCACTCCAAAATAGAATGGGTGGAAATAGAAGAAGGAACTTTATCTTCCGAAAAAAAAGTTGAAGCCATAACAGCAAATTTGGCTCCAGAGCAGGTTGTAGTCTGGAAATTCAAAACTTCATCACCGCAAAAAAAATCTATCTCCGTAGAAGAAAGCGCAATACTAATTATGAATGAGGAATTTGTAGTACGAAAAGAGAGAATTCCCGCACAAATAATCAATTAGGCAAAAACTCTTTCTGCTTATAATCTTTAATCTGAATGATACGGACCCGATCATTCTCAAAACCTCCATCAGGAATCTTATGAAAATTATATCGTGAAACTGTCAACTTCGCAGGTGTAAAATGCCCTAGAAGAGCTTCCATAAAATATTTTGTAATATCATAACCTTGATATGCAAAATTTTCTGTATTTGGCGCAGAAGCATATTGCTCAATATATTTCAACTGAAAATTAAGCGTAACTTCATCTGTATTATCAATATAAGTGGGCGAAAAATAGAAAATATTACTCAATCCATAAAAATCAGTATCCAAAAGATGATACTTCAACCACTCCTTAGGAAAAAACATCATCGTTGTTGAATCTACACTCTCCCCATTCCCTATATTGGCGGGATTCAGATAGTTAGATAAAAGACGCATCTGATTCAAAACTACCGACTCATTTTTATAAAGCGAAATAATAACATTCCGCTTTTCAGATGACATAAGGGATTTTAATTCTGACAAACTACTAGACACTTGACACTTTTTGAACGTCATTGCATTCTCTGTAAAATAATCCACATAACACTTTCCCTCTTTTTCAAGATAAGCATTATCGTACCATAGTATCACATTATAATTATTGCCTCTTAAAAAGGTATTGTAAATAGCTTGAGGTGCTGCATATTTACTAGGTGAGATTTTGTATACATAGGGATTATCTGCTAGAAAATCTGTACGCGTAGAAAAGGGATTAATAATAGGAATCTCTCTCTCCCTTGCGAAACGTGCTGCTTCAGCAAAATCAACAGCTAAGAAGGGACCTACAATAAGTTTTACATCTTTCATCAACGCATCATCACGAAAAATTTCACCAATTTTTGCACTGTTATTGAAAATATCACGCACAATAACACGAATTTGCTTGTCAGCCATCTCATATTCTTGAAGGGCCAACCGCGCACCCTTCCAAAAATCTAACATCTGAAATTGAGGATCGGCATAAATATCTAATTCCGTAGAATATGCATTTATATCCTTTTCATTCGCATTAATTTGAAGAGGAAGAAGGTACAAAATAGAAAACTGATCTTGATTTTGTGCATAACTAAATTGAAAGATACTGAATATGAATAGAATACAAAAAAACTTAATTTTCATAAAAAATCATTTTTATGCGGCAAAGATAGAAAATTTATTTTATTTTTGTCCCCAAGTTTAATTCAAAAAAATTATTGTTATGGCTTTTAAAATTGATCCAGAAAAATGCGTAGCTTGTGGAGCTTGCAAAGATGAATGCCCAATGGGTGCAATTAACGAAGGTGATGTTTATTCAATTGATCCTGACACTTGCATTGAGTGTGGTGCTTGCGAAGGTGCTTGCCCAAGTGGTGCAATTCACAACTAAAAAAGAGAGGCCAAACGCCTCTTTTTTTTTTCATTATTGTTGAAAACTTTTATGTTTAGGCTTGTAAAACTATTGCCAATTGCTGAAAATCATCAAAAAAATAGTTTGTCTATATTTTTACAAAAGATTGAAGAGTCTATATTCCTTTTTTTCATATTTTTGCACACAATAAAAAAAGAAAAATTACTATGGCAGAACAAGAAGTAAACAGATATTCTGATGAAGAATTGGAGGAATTCCGCATTTTGATTTTAGAAAAAATTGCAGAGGCTAAGAAGGGACTTGAAATCTATCTTGATGCCTATAGCAATGCAGGAAACGATACCATGGATACCGCTCCTACATTCAAAAATTTAGAAGATGGAAACCAAGTATTGTCAAAAGAGGAAAACAGTCGTTTAGCAGCTCGTTTGAACAAATATATTCAAAACTTAGAAGCTGCTTTAGTACGTATTGAAAATAAAACCTATGGTGTTTGCCGTATAACTGGTAAATTAATACCTAAAGAAAGATTACGCAGTGTCCCTCACGCAACCTTAAGTGTAGATGCTAAACTCAACGAAAAAAAATAATCTTGCCGAGTGAATGCTAATCGAAAACTCGCTATTTTTTCTGCGAGCGTTATCCTTATCTTTATTATCCTTGATCAAATCCTGAAAATTTGGGTTAAAACAAATATGGAATTAGGTGAACATATCCATTTGATAGGTTCGTGGTTCCAACTATATTTCATAGAAAATGAGGGAATGGCATTCGGAATGTCATTAGGTGCTAAGTTTGGCAAATTTCTACTCTCATTTGTCCGAATTATTGTAGTAGGATTTATGGGTTACTATTTCTATAAACTCTTTAAAAATAAGACGATAGATCTTCCTATTGCGCTTACATTTTCTCTTATCATTGCTGGTGCTCTTGGCAATATTATTGATTCCCTATTTTACGGCGTCATTTTTGACTACGCCCCCTTTATGTTTGGAAAAGTTGTAGATATGTTCTACTTTCATCTCTTCCCTATTCCAGAATGGTTTCCGCTGTGGGGTGGTTCCTATTTTTTCCCTGCAATTTTTAATATTGCTGATAGTTGCGTAACTGTGGGTATCGTATTGATGATTATCTTCAATAAGCGAATCTTTAATTCGCTACAGCTAAAGTAACCACCGAAATTTTAACATCTTTGATACCTATAAATTGTTGAATAGCAGCCTCCATTGTTGCACCCGTTGTCAAAACATCATCGCAAAGTAGAATATGCTTTCCTTCTAAAATCTCACAATTTTTTATCTCAAAAACCTCTTTTACATTCTCCCATCTGTTAAAACGAGCCTTTTTCGTTTGAGTATCCGTAAAAGTTTTGCGAAAAAGAAAGGTTGTATTATATTCAATACCCAACGCCTTACTCAACCCTTTGGCAATCCATTCACTTTGATTATATCCACGTTTTTTCTCCTTTCGGGGATGTAATGGAATCGGAATAATTAAATCTACATCTTGAAACACTCCTGATTCTCTCAATTGTTGTCCGTAACGATAACCCAAAAACTCACCAATTTCCTTATTACCACGATATTTCAATGCATGTAAAATGGCTTGAGTAGAGGTCCCTTTACGAAAAAAAAGATAGGAAAAAGTGTTATAAACAGAAACCCGACCTATAAAAATTTGATCTAACGGATTAGACTCTTGCAAATGATATTTTGTTTCTGGAAGATTATGTGAACATTCCATGCAAAAAAACTCTTCCCTTTCATGAAGGGGTGTTTTACAATTTAAACAGAGACGAGGATAGAATAATGATAGTAAATTTTGTAAGAAAGTGCAGTTTTTTTTCACGAGATTACAATATTATTGTTATTTTTGCAGATTATATTTTAAGGAAACAAAAATACAAAATAATATGGAAATAAGAGGAACTAATCAGCAAAAATCAGAAAAAAACCCATTACAAAAATGGGTCATTCTTTTAGGTGTTCTTGCAGGAATCTTTTTCGCAACAACGATCTACTTTGGATTCATTGGTAAACCTGTACTAAATACAGAGTTTCAAGAAGTTGAACAACAAAATGCTTGTTTACAGGCTGAGCTAGACAACTTGTTGGCAGACCACGAAAAGATTAAACAAGAATATGGAGATCTCACCTCCCAACTTTCTGAAAAAGATAGTATCATCCTTGCCAATGCTGCAGAAATTGAAAAGTTAATTGCTGCACAAGAAGATACAAGAAAAATTAGAAAGCAATTACTACGCTTGCAAAATATCGCTAAAGAATATGTTGACCAAATCGATCAACTTTATACTGAAAATAAATTGTTGAAAGAGGAAAACATCAAAGTAAAAGAAAATTTAGCTCAATCTCAACAGCAATATGCCGAAGTTCAAGAAAGTAATAAGGCATTAACCGACAAAATCAATACTGCAGCTGTTCATAAAGCATATAACATTAGTTGTCGCGGAGTATATCACAAAAACAATGGCGAAGAGGTAATTACTGAAAAGGCATCTCGCGTAGAAAGTCTCAAAACTACTTTCATTTTGAGTGAAAATAGTTTAATTCCAGCGGGTCCTGTAAATGTATATTGCCGCATTGCCATTCCTGGAACTGGCAGAATCATTACATCGGGCGCTGGTGATGCTTACTCCTTTATTCATAATGGCGAACGCTTGCAATATACTGTTAAACAAACGGTTAATTTCGATGGGTCCGCACACTCCTGCTCCTTAGTTTGGGATCTTAAAGATAAGGATAAGGCTATCAAAGGTAGTTACTCAATTCAAGTATTTACTGACGATATTATGTTAGGAGAAACTATTCTCAATCTTCGCTAATTTTTGATACACAATGAGTAAATATCCGGATTCCATAGATAGAATTACACGCGCACGCATCGCCTTTTCTGCAGCGTGGTCGGTTTTTAGTATCGCAATTACTATTTTCTTTATCGGTATTTTGGTATATGTAGCCTTTTTCTCAACAAAATATATTCAAGATTTATCGAAAAAAATTGAGGTAGAAGTACTTTTCTATTCTGAAGTTCGCGAAGCCGATGTAATGGCATACGAGCAACAACTCAAGATGAAACATTATGTGGCTGCTTCACGCTTCTCCTCAAAAAGTGAAAATACAGAAATAGCTAAAAAAATTCTTGGCAATGACTTTACAGAGGTTATTCCTAATCCTATTAACGCTACAATCATCTTTAGTGTAACTCCTGAATATGCTAATAGCGATTCTTTGGCAGTGATTGAACGTGATGTTATGAAAAATTCTGAAGTGAAAGATATTGAGTATCCCGACTCTATCGTAAAAAGCGTACTGAATAATTTCATGAAGGTACAAATCATCATTTTTATTATCTGTGCTATCTTTATGATTATATCTATGATATTGATTGCAAATTATATACGTTTACAAATCTATGCTAAAAGATTTGGAATCCGTAGTATGATGTTAGTAGGTGCAACCAAAGGATTTGTTCGCCGTCCTTTCGTTTTTAAAGGTTTTGTTCAAGGAGTTTTGGGTGGAATTCTTGCTATTATTATGCTAGCTGGCCTCCTCTATTTGGGAAATATTCATATTCCTATAATGGTTAATTTCGACTATATTTTAGAAATTTCAATTCTTTTGGCAGGAATTTTCTTGCTTTCAATCCTATTTACTATCTTGGTATCTCTATACTCCGTTAATAAATACATTAAAATAAATACTGACAGACTTTATCTATAATTTTTATGGCAAAATTATTATCTTACAACGAAAAAAATAATTCCGATAAAACCAAAGTTCCACTTTTTAGAAAAGTTAATTACATTTTGATGATTGTGGGTGTAGTTATACTTGCCTTAGGTTATATTCTTTTGATAGGGGGTGGTTCCGAAAATCCTGAAGTATTCAATCCTGAAATATTTAATGTTAGAAGATTACGAGTAGCACCTCTTTTAATGGTTATCGGTTTCGTTATTGAAATTTTCGCGATTATGTATCATCCGAAAGCTAAAAAAAACGAAGATAAAGAATAGATTATTACATCGTTTCTTTTTATCTTTTTCTTAGAAAATTCTCATCAGATGGTTTTACCTTCTGATGTTATTAATGTAGAATAAATTTGATAAAATGCAAAAAATTAGAAATATCGCAATTATTGCGCACGTTGACCATGGAAAAACCACATTAGTAGATAGAATCTTATATCAATCCAATCTTTTCCGCTCTAATCAACAAGTTCAAGAGTTAGTGCTTGATAATAATGATTTGGAGCGCGAAAGAGGAATTACAATCTTATCAAAGAATGTTTCTGTAAGATACAATGACTATAAAATCAACGTGATAGATACTCCTGGCCACAGCGATTTTGGTGGTGAAGTAGAACGTGTATTGAATATGGCTGATGGCGTACTTTTGGTTGTTGATGCTTTTGAAGGTCCAATGCCACAAACCCGTTTTGTAACACAAAAAGCTATAGAATTAGGACTTAAACCAATTGTGGTTATCAATAAAGTTGATAAACCCAATTGTAATCCAGAATATACCCAAGAAGCCGTTTTTGAACTTATGTTCAATTTAGGTGCTAACGACGACCAATTGGATTTTCCAACTGTTTATGGCTCTGCAAAGGAGGGTTGGATGGGACCAGATTGGAAAACTCCAACCCACGATATTAGTTATCTTTTAGATACAATCATCAAATATATTCCTGAACCTAAGGCAGATGAAGGAACCCTTCAGATGATGATCTCCTCTTTGGATTACTCTTCATACGTAGGCAGAATTGCAGTGGGAAGATTGAAACGTGGAACTTTAGAATGGGGACAAAATGTATCTCTCGTAAAACGTGATGGTTCCATTGTACCTTCTAAAATTAAAGAACTTTATGTTTTTGAAGGTTTGGGAAAAGAGAAGATGAAATCAACCATTTACCCAGGTGAAATCTGTGCAATTTTAGGTCTTGACAATTTTGAAATTGGCGATACTGTAGCAGATTTTGAAAATCCAGAACAACTTCCACCTATCAAAGTCGATGAACCCACAATGAGTATGTTGTTCACTATCAACAACTCTCCTTTCTTTGGAAGAGAAGGTAAGTATGTAACCTCACGCCACGTTCGTGAAAGATTATTTGCTGAATTGGAGAAAAACTTAGCAATGAGCATTGAAGAAACTGGTTCTCCTGAAATGTTAAACGTATATGGTCGCGGAATTCTTCACCTTTCAATCTTAGTTGAAACAATGAGACGCGAAGGATACGAATTACAAGTAGGTCAGCCTAAGGTAATTACAAAAGAAATTGATGGTCAACTTTGCGAGCCTATCGAATTATTAACCGTTTTGGTACCCGAAAATTTCCAAAGTCGTGTTATCGATTATGTTTCTCGAAAAAAGGGAGATTTAATCTCTGTTGATACACTTAATGATAGAATTCACTTGAATTTTCATATTCCATCTCGTGGTATTATAGGTTTGAGAAATCAAATTCTCACCGCTACGGAAGGAGAAGCTATTATGTCTCACCAACTTTTGGAATATCAACCTTGGAAAGGAGATATACCAGGGCGTCATGCTGGCGCATTAATTGCAATGGAAACAGGAACTGCATACGCATACGCTGTGGATAAACTGCAAGATAGAGGCTCGTTCTATATTGAACCTGGTGAAGAAGTCTATGCTGGTCAAGTAATTGGTGAACATATCCGTCAGGATGATTTGGTAGTAAACGTATGTAAATCAAAGAAATTGAGCAATATGCGCGCTGCTGGTTCTGACGAAAAAGTAAGAATAGCTCCTGCCATCAAATTATCTTTGGAGGAATATATGGAGCAAATTGGAAAAGATGAATATTTGGAAATCACCCCAAAATCTCTACGCTTAAGGAAGATTATTTTAGATGAAACAGAGCGCAAGAGAATGAAGAAAAACGAATAAAAAAGGATCTTATGATAGGAACTTTCCAACTGCGAGGTATGGAATTTTTAGGGCACCACGGATGCTTTGAAGAGGAACGCATCATCGGAGCCCGTTTCCGTGTGGATTTAACCTACAAATGTGAAATTGCCTCCGTTGCCGTTAAAGATGATGTAAAAGAAGCGGTGGACTACAGAGAAGTTTACCTAAAGATAAAAGAGGTGATGAAAACCTCTGTAAATACTGTAGAACGACTCAGTTACAACATTTTAGACATGCTAAAAAAGGAATATCCTCAAATTTTAGCAGCCGAGTTGCAGATAACCAAATTAAATCCTGCATTGGGTGGACAATTGTCGGGCGTTTCTGTAAAAGTATCCTACTCCTCCTTTAATCCGAAATTAATGAAAAGCATAGAAATATAAATTTAATATTTTCAAGATGAATAAAACAGCACAAAGTCAACTATCGTTAATTGCGATTTTTCTTGTTTTCTTAGCTATGGGATTTGGCGATGCAGCGGGTCAATTGGTATCGGTTGTAGAAAAAGCTTTTGGCATCTCTCCTTTTGCTGCATCATTAGTATCTTTTGCCGGAATGATTATGTTTGGCGTTCTTTCTATTCCAATGGGCGTACAACAATCTAAAATCGGGAAAAAGAAGATGCTTACAATCGGTTTAATTTTCTTTCTCTTAGGTGCAATTCTTCCTATAGTAGCATTTAATTTCCCTGTCATTTTAGTTGCTGTTCTACTAATGGGTGCAGGTGCTGCTATTTTGCAAGTAGCGGGCAATCCGCTGATGCGTGATGTTTCTGCAGAAGGAAAATACTCTAGCAACCTCTCTTTTGCGCAAGCTATTAAAGCAATCGGAACGTTATCCACCTCTTTGATTGTCTCCTTAATGACAATACATTTAATTAATAATCAATGGTTTAAATTAATTGCTGAAAATGGTGAAAGCATGAACATCGGTTTTCGTATCCTCTTCCCTATTTTCGCTATTATCTTATTGATTACATTGATTTTGGTTATTGTTTTTGTACCCAATAAGAAGATGGATGGTGAGCAACCCACCACACTTGCCAACTGTATGAAAGCATTGGGTGATCCATACATACTAATGATGTTCTTCGGAATCTTCTTCTACTGTGGCGCAGAAGCTTCTATGTTCAACCGAATTCCATCTATCTTGCTGGAAAACAACCCTAATATTCCATCTTCTGTAGGAAATATTGTACTTATTGTTTCACTCTTCATCGGTAGATTATTAGGTGGAATCACTTTGAGATTTATCAAACCTAACCACTTCTTGTGGATTACACTTATCATATCTGTTATCGGAAATCTCTTCCTATTTATGCCTTACAATAGTATTACGACTTGGTTGAGTTTCTTATTAATCGGTATCGGTTTTGCTAACATCTTCCCACTAATTTTCTCTATTGCTATTGATAGAAAACCGCAAATGTCCAATGAAATTTCTGGTTTGATGGTTACTGCTATTGTTGGTGCAGCTATTGTACCATTGGCAACAGGAGCTGCAGCTAACGTAAATCCTAAATATGCCTTTATCGTAACATTAATTTGTTTGGGTTACATCGCTTTTGTTGCTTTCAAAAATAAGAGATAATGGAATATTTTTTAGATATGGACGAGCAGTTCTCGAGAGAGGAAAATGCTCAATATGTATTGTTGCCTATTCCTTACGATGCAACTAGTACTTTCCAAAAAGGAGCAGATAAAGGTCCTCAGGCTATTATTGATGCATCGGATAGTATTGAGTTGTACGATGTAAATACTGAAACAGAAGCTTATACCGCTGGTATTTATACTGACAAGTATTTGTACGATTTTTCCTCTCCTGAGGCAATGGCTGAATCTGTATATAAGCGAGTTTCCCATTTTTTGCAAAGAGGAAAAAGTATTGGCGTTTTGGGTGGCGAGCACTCCGTTTCTATCGGTGCAATTCGAGCAGTTAGCGAAAAATTTGAGAACCTTTCCGTTCTGCAAATAGATGCGCATGCTGACTTAAGAGAATCATATCACGGATCAAAAAACAACCATGCTTGCGTGATGCGCCGCGCACAAGAGGTTGCCAATGTTGTTCAGGTCGGCATCCGAAGTATCTGCACCGAAGAGATGGACGCTGTAGTAGAGGAAAATCTGTTTTACGCACATAAAATTCGCCACGATAAAGATTGGATGCAAAAGGTGATGAATAGATTGGGCAACAATGTGTATCTTACCATCGACTTAGATGGATTGGACCCTTCTGTACTGCCAGCAACAGGAACACCTCTCCCTGGAGGATTGTTTTGGTATGACCTCATCGACCTATTGGAACTACTTTTCCAAACCAAAAAGGTTGTAGCTTTTGATGTTGTCGAACTCTGTCCACTACCTGATAGTAAAGCCTCTGACGCATTAGCGGCAGTGCTGACCTACAAAATTATCAGCTGGATGGAAAAATACAGAAAGTAGGATTTTTAATAAATTTCTACCTTTACAAAAACATCTCGATAGTTACGTGTTATAATAATATTCTGTTTTTTACGATATTAATAAAAAGCACGTATGAAAAAGTTATTTCTATTTACGCTATTTTGTAGTTTAGCGCTGCTATCTTCCTATGGAATTACCCTCTCAGGAAAAGTAACCAACGAAAAGGGACAGCCTTTGCAATATGTATCTGTCTATTTGAAAAATCAGCCGACGTATGGCACAATTACTGATGTATCAGGAAATTATAGTTTAGAAGTAGAGATTTCAAACCGTGACATTCTTCTTTTTTCATTAGTAGGTTATGAACAAAAACAGATTGAGATAAACTCATTTGCGAAGAATCGGCAAATTGATGTTAAGATGACACCACAGCCCGTAATGCTGCACACTATCGCTGTAGAACCTCCAACACAAAACCAGAAAAAGTTCAGTAAAAAAGAGAAACAAACAATTCTTGAGAGTGTTTATTCCCAATTGAAAGTTGATTTTCCAAACAAACCTATTACATATAGTGTAGTTTCTGATATGACCACAGGAACAGGAAAAGAGGTACTACTAATGGAGGAAGCCATTGGTACCATTACAGAATATCCCAACCGATTGGGTAGAGGTCGTGATTCAGTATATATGAAGGTGGAAAAATTTAAACGTTATGTTGAACCAACGTTGAAAGAATCGCTGAAACAGGTAGAAATTTCCTCCTTTTCAAAGAAAGAACAGAAAGGTTTTGCCTCTTTCGGAAACGAAGAGACAAACCTACATAAAGAGATGTGGACATTAGACTTAGAACAACTTTTTTTTCGATATTATGAAGATGTAAAACATTGGAAAATAACACAAAAAAATAAAAATTGCTATCTTCTTACCTACAATAATACGCGGAATCTTATGGGAGTAATAAAATTGACACAAACTCTAGTTTTGGAAGTTCGTCGTGACAATTACCGCATCTTAAATCTTTCAGAGAGATTAAAAATTAATGTAAACATTCCTTTTGGTTACAAACTTTCAGAAGGAGATTTGCAGGTATTAAACTCTCTAACTTTAGGGAACACCTCTTTTGAGAAATATCGACTGAAACGATTGAGTGCCACCACAACTCGCAATGCGATTTTCAACAGAACATCATCACGAAGCGTAGTACGAGAGAAAAGTTTTATAGCAACGGGCTATATTGAAGATAACAAAGGCAATCGTGTAAGTTTTAACAATCGTTCTAAAATCGATGTTTTAAACTATAGTTATTGATTTGAAAGATAACACTTTATCTTTTTAATCTTGGATTTGTAGCACAAGACCTTTCAGATAATCTCCTTCTGGATGAAAAATATTGATAGGGTGATCCATCGATTGATGTAACTGTTTTACAATGCGAACCTCTTTCCCGGCGATAGCTGCTGCAGAAAAGGCAATTGTTTGAAAATCCTCTTTATCAATAGCTTGTGAACAAGAAAAAGTAAAAAGAAGACCACCATTCCTAATTTTCTCCATCGCTTTTTTATTAATATTCCGATATCCCTTAATTCCTTGTTCCTTTACACGATGGTGTTTTGCAAATGCTGGCGGATCTAATACTATTAAATCGTAATAATCATCAGGCATATCATTTAGAAAATCGAAAACATTTTCTGCGTACGAAGCATGTTTTGTGGCTAAATCGCCTAACATCGCCATATTTCTATCGGTCCATTCAATAGCTTTTTTGGATATATCTACGGAGTGAACCACCTCCGCGCCGCCTTGCAGGGCATAACCTGAAAAGCCTCCTGTATAGCAGAAAAGATTCAACACGCGTTTTCCCTTTGCAAACTCCCCTACAATCTTCCGATTATCGCGTTGGTCAATAAAGAAACCGGTTTTCTGCCCATTGATAATATCAATATAAAATGGCACTCCATTTTCACGCACACAAACCTCATCTAACTGTCCAAAAAGTAATTCATCGTTAGTTACTGAAGAATCGGGGAGCAATGTTGCACTACTTTTATCGTAAATCGACTTTATTTGGCCAGGGAAAAGTTCCAAAAGAATATTTTTAAAGGTATCTCGTAAGAGAAACATTCCCATAGAATGAAACTGCAAAACCACATTTCCATCAAACCAATCAATAATCAACCCAGGCAAGGAATCACCTTCTCCATTTACCATTCTAAAAATAGTGGTATTTGGATTATTGATTAGGGAGAGCGTTTTACGATAGGAAACAGCTTTTCCTATCTTTTTTTTCCAAAAATCATAATCTGGCACAACTTGTTTAAAGCTAAACACACGTACACAGATAGAACTATTGTGAAAATGTCCTGTTGCTAAATAATTCTTATCAGCATCATACACCTCTACAACTTCGCCCTCTTCAAGATGGGAGAATTTTCCTGCACAAGCACCTGAGAATACCCATGGATGAAAACGGCGAAGAGATTTATCTTTGCCTCTTTGAAGGAAAATCTTTTTCATTACTATTTAGTAACTGCTGCATTAATAAAACCAAGGAATAATGGGTGCGGACGATTAGGTCTTGATTTAAATTCAGGATGGAACTGGCAAGCCACATACCAAGGATGATTTTCTAACTCAATCATTTCCACAACACTATTATTAGGTGAAGTTCCGCAGAAGATCATACCTTTTTCACGTAAAATGTCACGATATTCGTTGTTTACTTCATATCTATGACGATGACGTTCGTATATTACTTCCTCTTTATAAGCTTCGAATGCTTTTGTTTCTGGAAGCACTTTGCAAGGATATTTTCCTAAGCGCAACGTTCCGCCCAACATACTATATTCGCTTTGCCCTGGCAAGAAATCGATAACTGGATATTGGGTATTTGGGTTCATCTCGATGCTATTCGCATCAGTCATACCACAGACGTGGCGTGCGAACTCAACGATAGCAATTTGCATACCGAGGCACAATCCTAAGAATGGAATTTTATTTTCGCGAGCATAGCGGGCTGCATTTATTTTACCTTCCGTTCCACGCACACCGAACCCTCCAGGTATTAGGATTCCATCCATATTTTTCAAGATACTTCCGGCATTTTTTTCAGTAATCTCATCTGAATCAATCCAATTGATATGAAGTTCTGAATGATGATATATACAAGCGTGTTTTAAAGCTTCCACAACGCTAATATAGGCATCGTGGAGTTCGGTATATTTTCCTACCAAAGCCACTTCTACCTTTTTATTTACGATTTTACTTTTCTCAACCATCTCTTCCCAATCGGAAAGGTCTTTTTGTTTACATTGCAATTTTAGGCGTTTGATAGTTTGTTCTGCCAACCCTTCCTCTTCTAATGCCAAAGGAATTTCATATAACGATGGCATATTGATATTTTCGATAATACATTCTGGCTTCACATTACAGAAAAGTGCCAATTTTTGACGAATTTCCTTACCGAGAGGTCTGTCGCTACGGCAAACCAAGATATCGGGTTGGATACCCAATCCCAACAACTCTTTTACAGAGTGTTGTGCAGGTTTAGTTTTTAGTTCTTCGCTTGGCGTGATAACGGGTACCAAGGCCACGTGGATATACATACAATTTCCGTATCCTTCTTCCACAGAGAATTGGCGAATTGCTTCCAAAAAAGGAAGGCTTTCGTAATCGCCAACGGTACCACCTACCTCCACAATAGCCACATCTGCATCATTAGACTCAGCATTTAGGCGAATCTTGTCTTTGATAAGGTTTGTAACGTGAGGAATCATCTGCACAGTACTTCCCATATAAACACCATTTCTTTCATTTTCAATTACAGAATGGTAAATTTTTCCTGAAGTTACGTTACAATGTTTGTTTAGACTTTCATCAATAAAACGTTCGTAATGTCCGATATCCAAATCGGTTTCTCCGCCATCTTCAGTTACAAAAACCTCTCCGTGTTCGTACGGGTTCATCGTTCCTGGATCCACATTTAAATAGGGGTCTAATTTTTGCATTGTAACCCTGATACCTCTTGATTTCAAGAGTCTTCCCAACGATGCAGCGGTAATTCCTTTACCTAAACCGGAGACTACACCTCCCATAACAAAGATATATTTACGAGCCATAAAATGTAATTTAAATAAAGCGGCAAATTTACATCTTTTTTTCGATATTTACCCTCAAAATAAAATTAAAAAGAATTTCATTTTTTGATAAAATTCAGCATTTAATTTTTAGAGATTAGCGATAAAAAATTACGAAAAAGTTTGTATCTTTGCCGCGCAAAAGCGGTAATAGCTCAGTTGGTAGAGCGGCAGCTTCCCAAGCTGCAGGTCGCGGGTTCGAGACCCGTTTACCGCTCAAATAAAGGAGAATTTATGGCAAAAGTAAAACTTAAGTCCTAATTGTGAGCATGAATGGGATTATAGTTACTTTCAATGGATTCTGAAAGCACCATTCCATCTATTTTCCTTCTCAAAATGGAAAGATTTCCGAAAAACAAAATGCCCCAATTGTGGCAAAAAATCTTGGATTTCCCGTTAAGATTACTCTTTTTACCCAATAGGCTACAAAAATCACTCAGCATAAATTTAATTTTATCTGTACTTTTTGAAGAATTTTTCCATAGTACAACTATTATTTTTGCATAATAAATTAACCTTGCGGAAATTAAGAGCAATAATAGACCCTAATTTACACAAAGAATTTTGGTTATTTTCTTGCAAAAAATAAGATTTAGCCCAAAACAATTGAATCAATTTTTTGTTAGTTTTTCGTAATTATAGATTGAAAAAGCTAAACATATTCACAAATTTTCTACGAAGAAACCTAATAATATTTATACATATTCAGCAAAAATACTAAGAATATTTTTTATATTTTTGCTCATTCATTAAAATAGCGAAAAAATGGCAAATTTTTTAACCAAACTATTTGGTACTAAATCAGATAGAGATTTAAAAGCATTACAACCTTTTTTAGAAAAGACAAAAAAAGCATACGAACAAGTCAAGGATTTTACGAATGACGAACTTCGAGAGAGAACCTCTCTTTTCAGAAATCATATTGCAGAAACCATCAAAGAGGAAGAAGAGAAAATTGCCTCCATCAAAGAGAAGATTGAAGCAAACTACGATATGAACATTGAGGAGAAGGAGCAATTATACAAAGAGATTGACGAACTTGAGAAAAAATCATACAAAAAAACACAAGAAGTTTTAGATGATATTTTACCTGAAGCCTTTGCTGTAATGAAAGAAACAGCTCGCCGTTTCAAGGAAAATGACACCATTGAAGTTACAGCAACTGAATTAGATAGAAGTATAGCCGTTCATCGCGATTGCGTAAATATCAATGGCGACAAAGCAATTTATAGCACTACTTGGTCTGCGGGTGGCAATATTATTAAGTGGGATATGTGCCACTACGATGTTCAGTTGATTGGTGGTACCGTGCTACACCAAGGAAAGATTGCTGAAATGGCAACGGGTGAAGGAAAAACATTGGTAGCAACACTTCCCGTTTATTTGAATGCACTTCCAGGGAAAGGCGTTCACGTAGTTACTGTAAACGATTATTTGGCAAAACGTGACGCCGAGTGGATGGGACTTCTCTATGAATTTCATGGACTTACCGTTGATTGCATAGACAAACATGAACCCAATTCTGATGACCGTCGCCGCGCTTATATGGCAGATATTACCTACGGAACCAACAACGAATTTGGTTTCGACTACTTGCGTGACAATATGGCAAAAAACATTTATGAGTTAGTGCAACGCCCTCACAACTACGCTATTGTCGATGAGGTTGACTCTGTACTTATTGATGATGCGCGCACCCCGTTAATCATTTCTGGTCCTACTCGAAATGGAAACCAACAAGAATTTGACCTTTATAAACCTATTGTTGAGCAACTTTACCGGGCACAATGCACATTAGTAAACGAAATTTTAGCAAAAGCAAAACGGCTTTTGGCAGAAAATCCGGATCCAAAACCAGAAGAGGAAGCAGCACAATTATTGCTTCGTGCGCATCGTGGACTTCCTAAAAACAAAGCACTTATCAAATTTTTAAGTGAACAAGGAATGAAACAGCTATTGTTGCGTACCGAAGGTTTCTATATGCAACAACAAAACCGCAATATGCACATTATCGACGATGAACTTTACTTCGTAATTGAAGAGAAGCTTAACACCGTTGATATTATGGAAAAAGGTATTGAATTGGTAGCAAAAGGTAGTAATAGCACTGTTGCCAACCTATTTGTAATTCCTGATGTGGGTGCAGAAATTGCTGAATTAGAGAAAGCAGAACTTACTGCACAAGAGAAAATCAACAGAAAAAATGAGATTTATCGCAACTTCTCCATTGCTTCAGAAAGAATCCATACCATTCACCAACTTTTGAAAGCATATACTATGTTTGAAAAGAATGTAGAATATGTGATTATTGATAATAAAATTAAGATTGTAGATGAGCAAACAGGTCGTATTATGGAAGGTCGCCGCTACTCCGACGGCTTACATCAAGCGATTGAAGCCAAGGAAAATGTAAAGGTTGAAGCAGCTACACAAACCTACGCAACTATTACTTTGCAGAACTACTTCAGAATGTACAAAAAATTGTCAGGTATGACGGGTACTGCAATTACCGAAGCTGGCGAATTTTGGAATATCTACAAATTGGATGTCGTTGAAATTCCGACTAATAAAGATGTAAAACGGGAAGATTATGAAGATTTAGTATACAAAACTAAGAGAGAAAAAATCACTGCTGTTATTAATGAAATTATTCGTTTGCACGAAGAAGGACGTCCTGTTTTGGTAGGTACAACTTCGGTAGAAGATTCTGAACTTTATCATAAAATTTTAGATGCTAAGAAAATAAAACACAATGTATTAAATGCAAAATTGCATAAAAAAGAAGCAGATATTGTTGCGGAAGCAGGTCAATCGGGCACAGTAACCATCTCTACAAATATGGCAGGTCGTGGTACCGACATTAAGTTGACGCCAGAGGTGAAAGAGAAAGGTGGTTTGGCAATTATTGGTACCGAACGCCACGACTCTCGTCGTGTGGACAGACAGTTGCGCGGTCGTGCGGGACGTCAAGGAGACCCAGGAAGCTCCCAATTCTTTGTATCGTTAGAGGACAACTTAATGCGTCTTTTCGGCTCTGAAAAAATTGCAAACGTAATGGATAGAATCGGCCTCGAAGAGGGTGAAGTTATCCAACATAGTATGATTACAAAATCTATCGAACGCGCTCAAAAAAAGGTAGAAGAAAATAATTTCGGTATCCGTAAACGTTTGTTGGAATATGACGATGTAATGAACAAACAGCGCGAAACTATCTACAGAAAACGTAGAAATGCACTCTTCGGAGACCGTTTAGAAATAGACCTTTCCCAAATGTTCTACGATGTTTGTGTCAATATTGTTGAAGAGAATTGGAATGCGAAAGATTATGATAATTTTGAACATGCTATTTTGACAACTTTTGGTTGCGAATCTCCATTTACAGTTGATCAATTTACCCAAGAAAAACCACAAAATCTAACAGATAAACTTTACGACATCGTTTATGATAACTACAAAGTAAAACTGAATGCATTATCGCAAAGCGCATTACCGATTATGCAGAAAATTCTTGCAGACGTAGGCGACAGATTCACTAATATTGCAATTCCTATCACAGATGGAATAAAGACATTGAACGTTGTGGCACCACTTCGCAAATGTTGTGAAACGGAAGGTAGAGAGATTGGCCTTTCCATCGAAAAAAACGTTACTCTTGCTGTAATTGACAACGCTTGGAAAGAACATCTTCGTGAGATGGACGACCTCAAACAATCTGTTCAAAATGCCTCTTACGAACAGAAAGATCCTCTTTTGATTTACAAATTGGAATCTTTCAACCTCTTTGATAGATTATTGGTGAGAATAAACGATGAAATTGTAACTTTCCTTAATAAAGCTGGACTTCCTATTGAACAAAATACACAAATGAAAGAGGCTGAACTTCCGCAATCAGAAGCGAAAAAACTTCAAGCAGGACGCCAAGAGGTAGGCGGTGGTAGAAAGGTAACCTCTGGCGGTAAAGGAAGCACCCCTATTCGTGTTGAAAAGAAAGCTGGACGAAACGACCCTTGTCCTTGTGGAAGCGGTAAAAAATATAAAAACTGCTGTGGTCAAGACGAATAACCATTAAGGTATGACAAAAGTTATTCTTTCGGTAACTAACGACCTATTTTGTGACCAACGCGTTGAAAAAACAGCGGAAACTCTTGCCGCAATGGGATGCGATGTACTTTTAGTAGGACGTTGTTACCGAAATTCACCCTTGCCAAACAGCGGAAATTACTCTGTTAAGAGGCTACATCTCTTCTTCCGAAAAGGAGCTCTCTTCTATGCGGAATTCAATTTCCGTCTTTTTCTGTTTCTCCTTTTTCAAAAATGTGACATACTGGTTTCCAATGACTTAGATACACTTCTTCCCAATCTTTTAATCAGTAAATTGAGAAGAAAAAAATTAGTTTATGATAGTCACGAATATTTTTGCGGAATTTTAGAGATACAAAATCGACCTAACGTAAAAAAAATCTGGCAAAAAATTGAGAAATTCTGCTTTCCCAAGCTTAACAATATCATCACAGTAAGCCAATCTATTGCAGAGCAGTATGGTAAGGAATATGGCAAAAAGGTAAACGTTGTACGAAATATTCCACGCCTTTTACAAACAGAATATATTCACACCAGAAAATCACTTCAACTTCCTGAGAACAAATTTATTATCATTTTACAAGGCAATGCAATTCACAAAGGAAGAGGTGGTGAAGAGATGGTAGAAGCGATGACTAAAATTGACAATGCTCTGCTTTTGGTTATTGGGCAAGGAGATGTAATTGTAGAGATGAAACAGATGGCAAAAACATTGCAAATTGAAGAACGTATTACGTTTATAAATCGCGTGGCTCCGCAACTTCTTCGCAACTACACTCACCTAGCAGATTTAGGCGTATCCTTCGACCAAAACCTAAGTTTGAACCACTATTTCAGCCTTCCCAACAAAATTTTTGAGTATATTCACGCAGGAGTTCCTGTTTTAACCTCTAACTTACCTGAACGAAAAAGAATAGTTGAACAGTACCAAGTAGGTATTGTTATTGATAACTTTTCACCTACAAATATTGCAAAAGAGATTAATAAACTGATTGAAAATAAAGAAATTATATCTACATACAAAGAAAATTGTAGAAAAGCAGCGCAAGTATTAAATTGGGAATATGAAGAGAAAGTAATTCAAAAAATATATCAACCTTTAATTTCATCAATTAATGAATGATTCACGACTACAAGCTTTCAAACATCTTTTAGATATTATGGATGAACTTCGGGAAAAGTGCCCGTGGGACAGCAAGCAGACATTTGATAGTTTGCGTTATCTAACCATAGAAGAGACCTACGAACTTTCGGACGCTATTATCTCTAAAAACTATGATGAGATTCGTAAAGAATTGGGAGATTTGATGCTACACTTAGTGTTTTACGCAAAAATTGGAGAAGAGGAGAAGAAATTTGACATTGAAAGCGTTTTAGAGGGCATCTGTACAAAATTAATTCGTCGCCACCCACACGTTTTTGGCACGGGAAATGCGGAAACAGCTGAAGATGTGAGAAACAATTGGGAAAAAATTAAATTGACAGAAAAGGGGAATCGCTCAGTTTTAGGAGGTGTTCCCAATGCGCTACCTGCAATGGTAAAAGCTTATCGGATTCAAGAAAAAGCACAAGGCGTTGGTTTCGATTGGGAAAATAGAGAGCAAGTTTGGGATAAAGTAAGGGAAGAGATGGAGGAATTCCATACCGAAATTGAGAATGATACTGCCAACAAAGAGGAAGAATTTGGCGATTTACTATTTGCACTCATTAATTATGCACGTTTTATTAATGTAAATCCAGAAGATGCATTGGAAAAATGTAACCGAAAATTTATCAGCAGATTTCAATACATTGAGAAAAAAGCGGCAGAACAAGGTAAATCCGTAGCAGATATGAGTTTAGAAGAGATGGAAAAATTATGGCAAGAAGCTAAAGGAAAATAATTATTCCTCTTTAAAATTAATTTCATCTCTGATGATAAAAGCCCCTTCATATTGGAGTGAAATTTTCTGAAGAGCTTCGTAAGCTTCCAATTTACTTCTAAAATCACCTATTCGCAAACGAAAATAGGGTTCTAAATAACTAATATGAGCTGGATACTCACTAAAACTATTCTCAAACTCCATTTTGGCTTTCTCTGCTCTTGCTAAAGAATTAGTGCCCGAAAAAGTGGTAATTTGAATACGGTAGCCTTCAATTTTCTCCACCTTCTGCCAAACTTTCTTATTCCAATCCATAATCTGCTCCAAACCTGGTTCCAAGTCGTAAGTAACACTTGACTGCGCTTGAAGCCCCATCAAAGCAAAGAAAATCATCACAAAAAAAGCAACTTTTTTCATTCAAAAAATTTTGGCAAAGATACAAATTTTTCCACACTATTTAAAAGTAGATCTCACTCAATAAAAAAAAGATTTTTTCGTTTAAGGTAAACAAATAAAACTATATGAAACTCTTAAAAATCAACATTTTTCTGGCAATAATTTTGGTAATTATTCTTCTTACTACCCAAGGTTGCGTAGAAAAAGAAGCGGTTCCTGCGCCCAAGCCTTTCGGCTATTTTCGCATCTCACTTCCTGAAGCTCAATATCAAAAGTGGGATAGCATTTTGCCATGCACATTTGATTATTCGCAATTAGCAAATATCAAAATCGACCCTCAAGAAGATGGAAAATATTGGATAGATCTCACCTATCCACAATTCAACGCATCGATGAAAATCACATACTTTCCTGTTCGCAATAATCTACGGGAACTTATTGAAAATGATGAAAAAATGGTGATGTTTCATGTGGACCGCCGCAAAGCTGATGACGTTCAATATTCGGTAATTGAAGACCCGAAAGCACAAATTTACGGACAGATTTACGATATTATCGGCAAAGAGGTTGCATCGCCATTTCAGTTTTGGGTTACTGATAGTTCGCAACACTATGTCAGAGGCGCACTTTACTTCAACTTTACGCCTAACAACGACTCATTAGCACCAGTTATCCAATATTTACGTAAAGACTTACTACATATCGTAGAAACTTGGTCGTGGAAATAAAAATTATCCCTATGAAAAAAAGAAATCTAATAATTATTATCTGCATTATCATTATTATTGCTGTAGGATTGATACTTCTTTCCCCAAAAAGAGAAAATTCTACCATTGAGATTCCCCAAAAAGAGATAAAAGAAAAAGAGAAAGAAATTAGCTTACAAATCCTTCGATATGAAGAAGATATATTTAATATCGATAAAAATAATGTCGTTGATGAACTTCTTAAACTTTCCCAAACATATCCCAATTTTCTTCCAGCCGATCAAATTCAAAACCCCAATGCCATAAAAGCATTTATGGCTTATCTTAACGACCCCACCGTTTTAGAATTATATAAAGAAGTAAAAAACACCTTTCCTAATCTAGACGATTTTAAACAACAATTTACCCAAGCTTATAGTCGCTATTTAGTTCTATTTCCCAATGATAAAATTCCTACTATAGTTACCTCAGTACCTGGATTAGACACACAATGGCCATCTGTTTTTCTTTACGAAAACGACTTGAATATCTATTTAGATATGTATTTAGGAGCAGATAATAAAATTTATAAACAAAGTGGCATTCCGCTCTATATCAGTGAAAGAATGGATAAAAAATTTCTGCTTGTAGATTGTTTCAAGAAAGCTATTGTTTACAAACAACTTCCTGAAAAAACATTAGTTACACTTTTAGACAGAGTGATTTACGAAGGAAAAAAACTCTATTTTACCCAAACAATGCTACCCAACGAACCCTTAGAAAATATTATCGGATATAATGAAGAAAAATTTCAATGGGCAGAACAAAATTATGGAAAAGTTTGGGCATACATTGTTGAAAATAACCTATTGTACTCCAAAGAGGAAAATGTAATTCGACAATTTGCTGAAGAAGCACCTTTTACCAATCCTTTTGGAAATAATAGTCCTGGAAGAATGGGGCAATATATTGGTTGGAAAATTGTGAGTGCGTATATGCAAAACAATTCGGAAGTAACCTTAGAGGAGATGATGAAAAACACTGATTCACAGAATATTCTAAACAACTCGAAATTTAAACCGACAAAATAAATACAAATAAAATATATTTTATAGAAAATATTTGAAAATTCAAAACTTTTTTATATTTTTGCAGCGAACTTAAAAACTACTACTATGTCTGGAATTAACAAAGTGATTTTAGTGGGCCGATTAGGAAAAGACCCTGAAGTACGCGCCCTTGAGAACGGCTCAAAGCGAGCAACATTTACGATGGCGACCTCAGAAATTTACAAAGACAAAGAGGGCAAAAAAATTGAGCAAACGGAATGGCACAACATTGTTTGTTGGCGTAACAAGGCAGAATTTGCAGAAGCATATCTCAGCAAAGGGAAATTAATCTACTTAGAAGGAAAACTCAGAACTCGAAGTTGGGAAGACAATGGCATTAAAAAATATATCACTGAGATTGAGGCTCACAACTTACAAATTTTGAGCAGCAAATCGGAGGAATCTAAACCAACAGAATACCAAGTGATTAATTCGCCACAGATTACAGAAGCGGTTCCCAGCAGTGAAGAACCCTCTTTTGAAACTGACGATCTTCCATTCTAAAACAGAAGAAGCAACATTTAATCTGAAGTACTTCTCCTATCAAAAGATAGGAGGGGTACTTTTTTTATATAAAGAGATAAAAATCAACAAATTGATGTTAGCAAAAAGAAAAATTTACACAAATTATCATCCCTAAATATTATATTTTTGTATTTTGCAATAATAAAATTTATGAGACAAAAGGTTTATGCAATTCTTGGTTGTATTGGATTGATAATTTTTCTTTTTTCAGTAACATCGGCACAGAAAAGCAGTTCACAACTAAAAAACAACAAGAAAAAGATAGAACAGGATATTCTCCAAACGCAAAAACTTCTGAACGAAACCAAAAAAAACAAAAATGCCACGCTTCAACAAGCGGCATTATTGAGAAAGCAGATTGCCAATCGTGAGAATTTGATTTATGAAATCAACAACGAACTTTACGAGATGGAGCTTGAGATGGACGCAAATGAGGAGACAATTAAGGAGTTGGATAAAAAATTAGAGTACATGAAAACCGACTACTCTCGGATTGTCTATATGGCATACAAAAACCGGAGATCCACAGACAAGTTAACGTTTCTCCTCTCTGCAAAAAACTTCAATCAGATGTACCAACGCATCAAATATTACACACTCTTTTCGCTCAAAGTAAAAGATCAGGTACAAGAGATTGAGCAAGTGCAAAATGAGATTAAACAATCGAATAACGAACTTACCGCTATCAAAGAAGGGAAAGTTGTGCTATTAGATGGAAAAGAGAAAGAACTTCGACAGCTAGAAATTGACAGAAAAGCGAAAAATGCTACAGCTAACCAATTGAAAAAGAAAGAGAATCAATTAGCAAATGAATTAAAAAAGAAAGAGAAAAAGCGTCGCGAATTAGATTTAGCGATAAAAAAAGCTATTGAGCAGGAGATTATGGCAGCCAATGCCAAACGCAATGCCAACAAAAGCGGAAGCAACAAAAGTTCAGGCAGTTCAAAAGGAACTTCCACAGAAATTTTACTTACACCTGAAGAGAAAATAATCAGCACCAACTTTCAAAATAACAAAGGACTTTTACCCTGGCCGGTAGCAAAAGGCAGAACCATTGTTGAGTATGGTAAGCGCCCGCACCCAGACGTGCCTTCCGTAACTATCGACAATAAAGGAATCGACATTTTGGTAGAAGCTAACGAACCTGTCCGCGCTGTTTTTAACGGTGTAGTTACAGCAACTCTTGACCTGATGGGTAGCAAAGTAGTAATGATTCGTCACGGTGAGTATATTACTGTGTATCAAAATCTAGCAACAGTAACTGTAAAGAAAGGCGATAATGTAAAATCGAAACAAAATATTGGAACTGTTGCAAAGACATCAGGCTCATCAACATACGAACTCCACTTTGAAGTGTGGAAAAACAAAGTTAATCTAAATCCATCATCTTGGATTGCAAGTCGTTAAAATATATGCAAATAGATATTCGCAAAATTATAGAATCAAAAAATGCTAAATTAGCTAAGCGGATTCCCAATTTTCTGATCAAGAAATTTGAAAAAATCTTAGAATTAAAGAAAATCAACTACTTTTTGGATCACCATAGCGAAGACACAGCCATTGACTTTGCTCGCAACTCCATCGATTACGTAGGAGCCAATATCATCGTTAAAAATGAAGAAAATATTCCCAAAGAGGGCAGATATATCATCGTTTCCAACCATCCATTAGGCGGAATTGATGGTGTGGCACTTATCTCGGCTATCGGTAAATATCGCAAGGACTTAAAATTTCCTGTCAACGATTTTCTTTTATATTTACAACCCATGCGGGATATTTTCATTCCTATCAATAAAATGGGAAAAAGTTCAGTTTCTTCTATGAAAGAGTTTAACGAAGCATTCGAGTCAGACAACTTAATTCTCTATTTTCCAGCAGGACTTTGCTCCCGAAAAGAGAATGGAATTTTGCGAGATTTGGAGTGGAAAAAAACGATTATTAGAAAAGCGCGAGAGACAAAGCGCGACATTATTCCTGTTTTTTTTGATGGTGAAAATAGTGAAAAATTTTACCGAATAGCTCGCTGGCGCAAACGTTTAAAGATAAAATTCAATATCGAAATGATGTTTCTCCCTGCGGAAATTTTTAAACAAAAAGGAAACACATTTACGGCTACTTTTGGAAACCCTATTTCCTATAACACTTTTGACCAAAGCCAAAATGATGCAGAATGGGCATCTTGGCTTAAAGAACAAGTATATTCACTGACAAACTAATATACGAATGAAACCTATTATTGATCCTATTGATAAAGAGATTTTAAAAAGTGAACTCACTGAAGATAAATTTGTTCGCACAACCAATGCGTGTTCAAATCAAATCTACTCCATTACAGCACACGATTCACCTAATGTAATGCGAGAAATTGGACGCTTGCGCGAAATCACTTTCCGACAAGCAGGTGGCGGAACAGGAGAAGAGGTGGATATTGACCATTACGATACCGATGAAACTCCTTTCCGACAACTTATCGTTTGGAATAACAAAGAGGAAGAGATTGTCAGTGCATACCGATATATTCTTGGAAAAGATGTTCCTCTAAACAAAAATGGATACCCTGATACGCCAACTTCTAAACTCTTCCAATTTTCAGAGGAATTTATTCATGGAAAATGGAAAGAGTGCATTGAATTAGGTCGTAGTTTTGTACAACCCAAATATCAAGGAACTACCAACCCTCGATTAGGATTGTTCTCTCTTGACAATATGTGGGATGGTTTGGGCGCTCTTACTGTCGATTTTCCTCAAGCTAAATATTTCTTCGGCAAAATGACTATGTACAATAGTTATAACCGATTGGCTCGCAACATGATTCTCAATTTTCTACAAACCAATTTTCAAGGAGATGAAAATCTTGTAAAACCTTTTAATCCTGTTAATATCGACAAAAATGTTTTAAAAAATATCTTGAGTACAGGCACATTAAAGGAGAGATTCAAAACCTTAAATGACAACGTTCGCAACCTAAAAACCTCTATTCCTCCGCTTATTAAAACCTATATGTCGCTATCAGCAACCATGAAATATTTCGGAGCATCGGAAAATCCAGAATTTGGCCCTGTTGAAGAGATTGCTATTTTGATTGATATTGCAGACATCTACGAAGAGAAGAAAAAACGCCATATTATTAGTTACGATCCTCAAAAAAGACAACAAAGATTAGAGCAACGTCAAGAAAGAAAAGAGCAAAGACAAGAGAGAAGAGAAATACGCCAAGAAAGAAGAGCGCAAAAGAAATTAGAGAAATAGTTATGGAGATTAAAAATGTAAAATATCTACAAAGCGTAGTAGATTGGAAAAAATGTCCCTCTCCTACTTTGCCAGAGTTTGCTTTTATTGGTCGCTCTAACGTTGGTAAATCATCCCTTATCAACATGTTAGCCAACAATAAAAGTTTAGCCAAAACCTCTTCCAAACCAGGCAAAACACAAACTATCAACCACTTTATTGTTGACAATTGCTGGTATTTGGTAGATTTACCAGGCTATGGCTACGCCCACACCTCGAAAACAATGCGTGAAAAGTGGAGCAAAATGATATTGGATTATATCCAAAAAAGAGAAAACCTACAACTCGTTTTTATCCTTGTTGATTCACGTATTGAACCACAAAAAATTGACTTAGAATTTATTGACAAAATGGGAGAATTGATGATTCCTTTTGCCATCATTTTCACAAAATCAGATAAAAATTCCAACCAAAAAACAATACAAAATGTTGAATGTTATAAAAAAACATTACTACAAAATTGGGAAGAGCTACCCACAATGTTTATCTCTTCATCAGTAAATAAAAATGGTAAAGATCATATTCTTAATTTTATAGAAGAGATTAATGAACAATATTATGAAGAAAAATCTGTTTTATAGCAAAACAAAACACAAACAAATATAAATCAAAAAAAGATGAAAACACAACATTATTTATTACTACTTGCTATTTTTGTTCTAACAACAAGTTTTACCATTGCTTGTAAAAAAAGCAACGACAACAAACCTTTAGTAAACACATATTGGCAATTAACGCATATTGAAGGAGAAACCGTAACAAAATCTCCAGCAATACCTTGCATTCAATTTTTATCTGATGGAACTTTCAATGGTAATTTAGGCTGTAACTCATTCTTTGGCAATTACTTTGCAAAAAGAAAAAAAATCTCTTTCGACTATTTAGGTGCAACAAAAAAATATTGTCAAGATATGAAAATAGAAGACCATTTTGGAAAAGTAATCCGAAACGGAATCACTCACTACAAAATCGAAAAAGACACCTTAATTCTTCTCAACAAAAAAACTGAGGTTTTACGTTTCATCGCAGCCACACAGAAAGAGGAACAATAGAGATTTTTTTCATTAATTTATGTATCTTCGCAAACTTAAAATTCTTGAAATCTATCATTGTCAATGAAACAAAAACTCCTATTTATCATTCTATTAATCAATAGTTTGTGTTTATTCTCACAAAATACTATTGACAAAATCATTGCGGTTGTTGGATCTGAAATCGTTCTACAATCAGATTTAGAAAAAGTTTATTCTGATTACAAGGCACAGTATGTAGATCTTGATAATGAAGAGGAGTTGATATGTTATGTTCTTGAAAACATGGTATATAACAAATTGATGATGCATCAAGCGGAGATTGACAGTGTTGTATTTACTGAGGAACAAGTAGATGACCAAGTAAATTATAGAATGTCGATGATTATTCAACACTATGGTGGCGATGCCAAAGTGATTGAAAAATATTACAATAAAACTATTGATGAGATAAAAAAGGATATGCGTGAGATGATGTATGAACAGATGGTTGTAGAACAGATGCAGACTAACCTCACGCAAGATGTTTCCATAACTCCTTCAGAAGTAAAAAGTTACATTAGTAAATTCCCTTTAGATAGTATGCCTGTTATTCAACCGACATACGAATTTGGTCACATTGTAAAAACTCCTCCCATTAGCGATGCGGAGCGACAAGAGATAAAAATGCGCTTAGAGGGTTATCGCGAGCGCGTGCTTCGAGGCGAAAAATTCTCAATGTTGGCTCGCCTTTATTCTGACGACCCAGGTAGCGCTAGCAAAGGAGGAAACTTAGGTTTTGTAGAAAGAGGCGTGCTTTATCCCGAATTTGAAGCCGTAGCATTTTCTCTAAAGACAGGAGAAATATCGCAAGTTGTTGAAACACAGGCAGGTTATCATATTATTATGTTGCACGAACGCCGCGGAGACGCCATCAACGTTTCTCATATTCTTATTCAACCCAAACCCTCTACTGATGAACAGATTAAAGCAATTGACTATTTGGATAGCATAAAAACGATTATTGATAGCGAAAAGTTGGAATTCAGCGATGCGGCTATGCGCTTCTCTACCGATGACAATAAAAATAGTGGGGGTTGGGTTGTCAATCCTTACACAAACTCTTTCAAATTTGATAAAGAATCGTTAGACCCCGCAACGCGCGCAACGCTTGACCAACTAATTCCTGGCGAATACTCTGAAGCTGTACCTTTTGTAACTGAAGATGGTCTAATGTCGTACCGCTTACTTTACCTAAAAATCAAGGTTCCAGAACATAAGGCTAACTTGGTAGAAGATTACGACGTAATTAAAAATGCTGCTTTAGAGGAGAAAAAATCGCAAGTTCTCCAAAATTGGATTAAGAAGAAAGTAAAAATAACAAGTATTAAAATAGATGAACAATATAGAAATTGCAACTTTGTAAAAGAGTGGCAAATTCCTGAATAAAAAGAGATTTGATGAATTTGGAATTTAAAAATGACGTGGAAGCCATTGAGGCTTTTGTAGAAAAATATGCTGAGGTAAAAAAAGAGATCGCCAAAGTTATTGTTGGACAAGATGAAGTGGTAAAAAACATTTTGATGGCGATGTTCAGCCGAAGTCACGCCCTTTTGATTGGTGTGCCAGGATTAGCTAAAACATTGATGATTACAACGATAGCAAAAACTATTAATCTATCGTACAATCGTATTCAATTTACGCCTGACCTAATGCCTTCTGACATTATGGGTACCGAAATTTTAGACGAAAGTCGTAAATTTAAATTTGTCAAAGGTCCTATCTTTTCCAACATCGTTTTGGCAGATGAGATCAACAGAACTCCACCCAAAACGCAATCAGCATTGTTAGAAGCGATGCAAGAACGCTCCGTTAGTATGAATGGCGTTACCTATGCACTACCTGACCCATTTTTTGTATTAGCTACGCAAAATCCTATTGAACAAGAGGGAACTTATCCTCTACCAGAAGCGCAACAAGACCGTTTTATGTTCAATATCCATTTAGATTACCCCACATTCAACGAAGAAGTTGACGTGGTAAAATCCACTATTCATGGTGCTATGGTAGAACCAAAGCAAGTTTTATCATCTGAAGAGATCGTTTTCTATCAGAAATTATTGCAGAAAGTTCCAATTGCCGACAATGTTTACCAATTTGCTGTTCGCTTAGCTACAATGACTCGTCCGAATACAGCAGGTGCCCATGCTTGGGCAAACGACTACTTGGCTTGGGGCGCTGGCCCTCGTGCTTCTCAATTTCTAATTATTGGTGCACGAACACATGCCATTCTTAGCGGTAAATATTCTCCTGACATTGAAGATGTTAAAGCTGTTGCACACAACATTCTTCGCCACAGAATTATCAAAAACTACAAAGCAGAAGCGGAGGGCATTACCATTGAAAATATTATTGACAAATTGATGAATAGCTAATTATATGAAGATTTACAACACAAAAAGGCGCTGGAAGTGGTTGCTTTTTGCATCAGCCACGCTCATTTTTGTGTTTTTTTTCATCTATTCTAACAAAATCATCAATAACATAGCAGCAGAGGAACGTAAAAAAATTGCTGTTTGGGCTGATGCTATTACTTACAAAGCTGAAATTGTTACACATACCGATGCTTTCTTCGACAATATTCGTATTGAAGAGGGAAAACGTGCCTCTATTTTGGCACAAGCAATGGAAAAAGTGAACGAAAGTTCATTTGATGAAGATATCAATTTCTATATCAACATCATCACCTCTAACTCCACAATACCAACGATTATAACTTCGCCAGAAGGTGAGATTAATTGTGCCGTAAATGTGGATTCAAAAATTCATAATTATAAAAATATCAATGAATTAGGTGAAGAAAAAAAACTTTACGATAGCATTATTACCTACTACTACCAAAATGAATATAACATCATTTACTACAAAGAATCGCAAATCTATTCTGATTTAAAAATGATGATTGACAACTTAGTACAATCATTTTTCCAAGAGGTTGTCATCAACGAAGCATCAGTACCCGTAATTATTACAGATAGCACGATGCGACACGTAATTACTTGCGGAAATGTGGATAGTAATAAAATTAACAATGCTAAGCAATGTGCAGCTTTAATTGAATCAATGCAGGCGGAAAACACTCCGATTATGATTGAATTGCCACAACAAGGCAAATGCTATGTGTTGTATGAAGAATCTGTAATTTTAAAACAACTTCGCTATTTCCCTTTCATTCAGATGTTTATTATTATAGCTTTTGCGATGATTGCTTACTTGATGTTTAGTGTTTCGCGAAAATCGGAACAAAACCAAGTTTGGGTAGGAATGTCAAAAGAAACTGCACATCAATTAGGTACACCTATCTCCTCGTTATTGGCGTGGAACGAACTTTTAAAAGAGATGAATGTGGACCCTACAATCACTCACGAAATGCAGAAAGACCTAAATCGATTAGAAACCATTGCTCAACGCTTCTCAAAAATTGGTTCTGTACCCGAAATGAAAGAGGAAGATATTGTTACCGTAATCAATGAATTTGTTCTCTATTTACAATCAAGAATTTCATCAAAAGTAACCATTAATATCAACCACAATGGCATCGAAAATCTAAAAATTCCTATCAACAAATATCTTTTTGAATGGGTAATTGAAAATCTTTGCAAAAACTCTGTTGACGCCATGGATGGTAAAGGAGTAATTTTGATTGAACTTTTTGAAGAAACCACTCATCTACACATCGACATTACAGATACTGGAAAAGGAATCTCCTCAAAAAATATAAAAACCATTTTCAATCCTGGCTACACCTCAAAAAAAAGAGGTTGGGGATTAGGGCTTACCTTAGCCAAGAGAATTATTCAGGAATATCATAAGGGAAAACTCTTTGTTAAATCTACAGCATTAGAGCACGGAACTACGATGAGAATTACCTTGCGTAAAACCCTCTGATTATCATGCTTTTTTTATATTTTTGCACTCTTTAATAATTCTTATGAGAAAACTATATCTATTAGCTATAACAATCGGATTTTTAGTGTTTTGCAATTTGTCTTTTGCACAAAATAGCACTTTAAAAGGTGTTTTATACGACGAAACTTCTGGAGAATCTGCCAAATATGCTACAATTCACATACAAGGAACCTCGTTAGGGGCACTTTCTGATGACAATGGAGGATTTATCATTGACAATATTCCTGCTGGTAAACAGATTGTCAGCATATCGCTATTCGGATACAACCCAATTATTGACACCATTCAATTTACGGGAAAAACAATAACAAAACGCTACGGACTTATACCTGCTAAAAGTCAGTTAGACAAGGTTGAAATCTCGGTAGAAGGGCAACGTCGGGTTCAAGAAACGCGCACATCTGTAATCAGCATTGCTCCCAAAGATATGGCAAAAATGCCATCTATTGGCGGTCAACCTGACTTTGCGCAATACTTACAAATTTTGCCGGGTATCGTATCTACAGGCGACCAAGGGGGGCAGCTTTACGTTCGCGGAGGAACACCAATTCAAAATATGCTTTTAATGGATGGTATGTTAATCTACAATCCATTTCACTCCATTGGCCTTTTTTCTGTTTTTGACACAGAAATTATCAGTTCAGCAGATATTTATACGGGGGGATACAATGCAGAATTTGGCGGACGCATCTCCTCCATTATGAACATAAAAACAAGAGATGGCAATAAGAAAAGAATTGCAGGAAAATTAGATCTCAATCCATTCGGTGCCAAAGCATTACTAGAAGGTCCGATTATTAAATTAAAAGATGACAGAAAAACTGCATTAAGCTTTATTCTTTCGGCAAAAGGTTCTTTCTTGGAACAAAGTTCTAAAATTTTCTATCCATACGTAGGCGAACAAGGCTTACCATACAACTATTTAGATTTTTACGGAAAACTATCTTTAACCACCCAAATGGGAACAAAATTAAATCTATTTGGCTTTAATTTTGATGATGAAGTTGATTTTCCATCTATTACCCGTTATAAATGGAACAATTGGGGCTTGGGTACTAACTTTATCATTATTCCAGGAGAAGTTCCTTGCTCTATTGAAGGTGCAATTTCATACTCCAAATATCAATCCCAAATGGGTGATTATAATTTTGTTTATAACCTTGACCCAACGGATAGTTCACTTGCCAAAAAGAGTTCATTAAATGGATTTTTAGTAACTTTAAATTTCAATTATTACATCAAAAAGAGTATTTTAAAGGTAGGTTTTGACGTTACGGGATACCTTGCTAACTACTCATACGCCGCAAAATCTGGAACTATTATCAATCAAAATGACTACACCACAGATATTGCTTTATTTGCCAAATATAAATATAACTTCCGCGATAAATTGATTATTGAACCTGGATTCAGACTTCAATATTACGCATCGCTCAGTTGCTCTTCTCCAGAACCTCGAATCTCTTTTAAATACAACATTAACAAAGATTTCCGCGTAAAATTAGCGGCAGGTTTGTACTCACAAAACTTTATTACTGTTACTTCCGACCGAGATGTCGTGAGCCTTTTCACTGGATTTTTATCTAGTCCTGATGGATTACCACGAACTTTCGATGGAAAAAATATGAGAAATACATTACAAAAAGCACAACATATTATTTTAGGCTTTGAATGTGACCTCATCAAATATACCACCATCAACATTGAGGGCTATTATAAAAACTTCTCACAATTAACATCGCTAAACCGATATAAAATACTTGAAGAAGCTTCCGATTACATTTGGGAAAAAGGAAATGCTTTTGGTGGTGATTTAACCCTCAAATTTGATTACAAAAACTTCTATTTTTGGGGTGTTTACTCTCTAGGATGGGTAAATCGTTTTGATGGAAAAGTTCACTATAAACCGCACTTTGATCGCCGCCACAACCTAAATATAATGGTATCGTATGCTTGGGGTAAAAAGGAACGCAAAACTTGGCAAGCAGATATACGCTGGAACTATGGTAGCGGTTTTCCTTACACCCAAACGCAAGTGGCTTATCCTCACCTAACAGGAGGTAATAGTATAGGCGGTGATATTATTGGAGAAAATGAAGAGATTTATTTCTTGTTAGATGAACTTAATAAAGGCCAACTTCCTGATTATCATAGACTTGATTTAAGTATCAAGAAGAAATTCTACATTGGAGAAAGAAATTTGATAGAATTAAGCGGGTCGGTTACCAATGTTTATAATTACAAAAACATCTTCTATGTTGACCGCGTAACCAATGGAAAAATCTATCAATTACCTTTACTTTATTCTGTAGGATTTAGTTGGAGTTTCTAATCGATTGACTGATTTTCTTTCACCATTTTAATAGCATTATCCACATGAAAGTTGCCAATACGAGTGCGTCGTAGTGCGGTAAGGTGTGCTCCACTTCCTAAGGCATAACCAAAATCTCGAGCAATAGAACGAATGTAAGTTCCTTTAGAACAAACTATTCTGAAATCTATATAGGGCAACTCAAAACGAGTGATTTCAAATATACTTATATTGATATTTTTCGGTTTAATCTCCACCTCTTCATTTTCGCGTGCGTAATCAAAAGCACGTCGCCCATTAATCCAAACGGCAGAATATTGCGGTGGAACTTGCTCAATATCACCCAAAAACTCCTTAGCTTTTTCAATCGCCATCTCGTGAGTGATATGTTCAAACGGAAAAGTTTCATCTATAGGTTTTTCCAAATCGAAACTTGGAGTCGTTGCCCCTACACAAAACGTACCTGTATATTCCTTTTCTTGCGCCTGAAAACTCTCAATTTTTTTTGTAAATTTTCCAATGCACACAATCATCAAACCACTGGCCATCGGATCTAAAGTTCCTGCGTGGCCAACCTTAATCTTCTGCTTATAATTTTTTCTAATATAAGTTTTTATTTTAGCAACTAAATCGAAAGAGGTACAACGTTCAGGTTTATCTAATAAGATTACATCACCTTCTGTATTTAAGTCCATTTGAGGCAGATTAATCCTCCCTTGATGAATGATTTTCGTTAACATAAACTACAAATTAAAGCGATAACACCTACAATAGCGCAATAACCTGCAAACCAAAGCAAATTTGCACGTTTTACAATTTCAATCATTCCTTTACAAGCCAAGCAACCAGAAATATATGCAGCGAGAAAACCACACACAAGCGATGAAAATGGGATTCCTGAATTAGACATTGAGAAATCGCCACCCACTGCTGCCAATAATGTTTCACCTAAAATTGGAATCAATACCATTAAGAAAGAAAATTTAGCAACTTCCTCTTTTTTTACACCTAAGAGTAAACCTGTAGCGATAGTTGTTCCCGAGCGAGAAAGGCCTGGCAATACAGCAATAGCTTGCGACAAACCAATAATTAGCGCAGACCACCAACCCACAGGTTTTTGCTGTTTGAACTTCACAAAATAGGTTAATGAAAGCAAAGTTGCCGTTACTAACAACATTGTACCTACCAGCACAACACCTTCACCAAACAAGTTTTTAACAGTATCTTTAAAGAAAACACCAACAATGAAGATTGGTATCATTGAGATACAGATTTTAGCGATATATTGTGTTTCGACATTCCATTCAAATTTGAATAGATTCTTGAATAATTGCCAAATATCTTTCCACAAAATAGTAATTGTACTCAAAACGGTAGCGCAATGCACCAACGTTTCAAACGCAACGTTCTCTTCAATTTCAATTCCTAAAATCTCTTTTCCTAAAATTAGATGTCCGCTACTACTAACGGGCAAAAATTCTGTTAATCCCTGAATAAGGCCTAATATCAAAGCTTGGAACCATTCCATAATTTCTTACTTTCTTAAAAAGGCTCGGTCGCTCATTGTTAGGCGTACCGTAACCCCATAATTAAAACAAAATTGCTTATATCCTTCCAACCCAAAACGGCTCATTGAGCAATAGAATAACGGGTCGATAGATATATCATCATTGAATAAAATTTTAACGCCGAAAACACCAGAAAAGCCGAAGCCTGGACCACCCCAAATCACATTCGTAGCACCTTGTTGCATTCCTGGTACATAACTACTTCCTTGATATAAATTGAGCAGATTATACTCTTGTTCATTTTGGGTATTATATTCAAAAACAGCTTTAAACTCTTTGACTTTTAAATAATTAAACTGAACTCCCAATTCAAAAAAAGGTTTAATTGCTTTATGAGGATGCATCGTATAAGAAACGCCCAGATCTATCAAAAAGCGATCCTCTTTTCCTATAATATTTTCAATAGCATAATCATTACGCTGATTTCCTTCCAAAGTAGGAAAATGCAACAGAAAAACATCGGAAGCTGTAAGGCGAGAAACCATATTATTGAGTACCAATCCCCAATTTTTATTGAACCTATATCTAAATCCAATTGCAATATTAAAAGAGATTTTATAACGCATATTGGAAGGATAATCCTCAATCCAAATGGAATCTCCCATTGCTTGGGGATAAGAATCGTGAATAATCCTATTAATTTCGTCGTACCAATATCTATTTTTGAGAATATAATCTAGATTATTTTCGTTGTATGGGGCGCCATTATAATATTCTGCAGTTACCTTACTTCCCCAATAGGCACCACCACCAATAAAAAATTCAAATCCCATATCCTGATAATCTTTTTCCTCTGAAAAATCATTTTGAGAATATCCAAGAAATGAACTTATCAGGAGGAAAAGAGTTAGAATATGGGATTTCATATTTAGATGAGTGTTAATATTAGATGTGAATAGCTTCGTTACAAGCGGCGGCAGCGGCTTCCATAATTGCTTCAGACAATGTTGGGTGAGGGTGAACTGCATTCAAGAGATCTTTAACCGTAACCTTTTGTCTCATTGCAACAACAGCGCCAGAAATCATCTCTGTAACATTATCACCAATTAAGTGACAGCCCAACCATTCGCCAGTTTCCTTATCGAAAATAACTTTCACCATACCATCTCTACTTCCGGCAGCGGTTGCTTTTCCAGAAGCTGTAAATGGAAACTTTCCAATCAAAACTTCGCGACCTGCTTGAGCGCAAGCTTGTTCTGTCATACCCACAGAAGCTACTTCTGGAGTTGTGTAGGTACAACCTGGAATATGCTTATAATCGGTAGGATGTGGATTAAGGCCTGCAATCTTTTCAACGCAAACAAGTGCTTCGTGAGAAGCGACGTGCGCCAATGCTGGTCCATGCACGATGTCACCAATAGCATAAACGCCAGGGCAATTGGTTTGATAATAATCATCAACCAGCACTTTACCTCTTTCTGTAGCTACCCCATACTCTTCCAAACCGATACCTTCGATATTGGTAGCTACGCCAACAGCTGAGAGAACCACATCGCATTCCACTTCTGTAATTTTCTCTTTTGCATCTTTAATAGTAACCTTGCAACCTTCACCTGTTGTATCCACCTTTTCTACAGAAGAAGAGGTCATCACTTTGATACCGAATTTTTTAAAGGAGCGCTCTAACTGTTTAGAGATCTCTTCATCTTCCACAGGCACGATACGAGGCATAAACTCAACAAGCGTAACGGCAGTTCCCATACTTGCGTAGAAATAAGCAAACTCGCTTCCGATTGCACCAGAACCCATTACCACCATTGATTTTGGCAATTGGGGAAGTGTAAGAGCTTCTCGATAGCCAATAATTTTCTTTCCATCTTGCGGAATATGAGGCAACTGGCGTGAACGTGCGCCTGTCGCTAAAATAATATGTTCTGCCTCGTAACGAGTTTCATTTCCCTCTGCATCGGTCACTAAAACCTTATGTTCCTTCTCAATTTTTCCAAAGCCATTGATAACGGTAACTTTATTTTTCTTCAAAAGAAATTGAACACCTTTGCTCATTGTTTCCGCCACACCACGACTTCTTTTCACCACAGCTTCAAAATCGGCAGTAACAGCGCCTTCCAACTTGATTCCGTAATTTTCAAGATGTTTAGTATAATTATAAACTTGTGCAGATTTCAATAATGCTTTAGTAGGAATACACCCCCAATTAAGACAGATTCCGCCCAATTCTGCACGTTCCACAACGGCTACATTCATATTCAACTGAGAAGCACGGATAGCAGCAACATAACCACCAGGACCGCTTCCTATAACGATAAGATCAAATTTTTGATTTTCCATTTTTATTGCTTTTTACTATTTAGTTCTTCCTCCATTTTCTTAATTT